>Ga0247816_10000954_pt1 | contig 14734 bp, 8 predicted proteins | sample UWRJL209509C1_FD_179930 | JGI IMG/M metagenome (GOLD analysis project Ga0247816, IMG submission 179930) | Plant litter microbial communities from Arlington Agricultural Research Station in Wisconsin, United States - UWRJ-L209-509C-1 | ecosystem: Environmental > Terrestrial > Plant litter >...
CTACGGTTAAGGGCGACCTGATTTACCAGGGTGACCTGCTAAAATGGAGAAAACTGGCAAACAGCCTTCGTGTCAGATATCTGATGCGTATTTCTGCGAAAAAGGATGTTGCTGCGCTGTTACAGGCGATCGTTGGTAACCCATCCGCAAACCCTGTGTTTGTGAACAATGCTGATGATGGCGATTATTCGTACTATGCTGAAGCACCTAACCAGTTCCCGAACTATACTAACCGTATCGGTGGTTTTGATGAGTACCGTTTAAGTAATACGTTCAGCAGTATACTGCAGGCGTTTAACGATCCGCGACTGGCAATTTTCGCACGTCCCACTTCGGCATCGGTAACTGCTGGAAATCCGCAATATGTAGGGATGCCAAATGGTCTGAGCGATACAGAAGCGTTAAACTTTAACGGAGGATCAAACAACATCAGCCGTATCGGAAGTTTTTATTACGAAAATTCAATTACCCCGGCAGGGCTTTTAGTGGCCAAGGGTTATATTATGGGCTTCCCTGAGTTACAGTTTTTACTGGCAGAGGCAAGGTTAAAAAACCTGATTACTACTTCAGTTACAGCACAAGGCTATTACGAAAAAGGAATTGAAGGCGCTTTTGTGTATCTTAACAGCACTATTCCGGCAGATTACCTGACGCGTACAGGGGTAAGGTTTAACCAGGCAACTGCGCTGAACCAGATTATCACGCAGAAATGGATCTCGTTATTTTATACGGGATTAGAGAACTGGTTTGAGTGGCGCCGCACAGGTTTCCCTGTGTTGAAAGCAGGCCCGGACAACCAGAACGGGGGACTGATCCCGAGCAGGTACAAATACCCGCTGGATGAGCAATTGCAGAACCCTGAAGCGTTGAAAACTGCGATCGGAAGACAAGGTGCGGATAATATCAACACCAAAGTGTGGTGGAATAAATAGGTTAAAAAAAAGATGAGCGATAGCAGAAGAGAATTTATAAAAAAAGCGACCTTATTAACAGGTGCGGCAGGATTGTTTAGTGTTTTGCCTGCATCGATACAGCAAGCGATGGCAATTGATGCCGCACCTGGCAGTACCTATATGGATGCGGAACATGTAGTTTTTCTGATGCAGGAGAACCGGTCGTTCGACCATTGTTTTGGTACATTGAAAGGTGTCCGGGGATTTAACGATCCCCGGGCAATCCGCCTCGCTGATAAAAACCCGGTATGGTTGCAAAGTAATGCGAAAGGGCATACTTATGCGCCGTTCAGGCTCAATCTTAAAGATACAAAGGCCACATGGATGAGCTCCCTTCCGCACTCCTGGGAAAACCAGGTTGATGCAAGGAATGGCGGCAAGTTTGATAAATGGCTGGACAGTAAAAAATCCGGCAACCGGGAATTTGCAGAGATGCCGCTGACGATGGGTTATTATAACAGGGAGGATATCCCTTTTTATTATGCATTGGCAGATGCGTTTACGGTGTGCGACCAGCATTTTTGCTCTTCACTGACCGGGACCAGTCCGAACAGGCTGTTCTTTTTTTCGGGTACCGTTCGCGAAGAACAGAACGAGCAATCGAAGGCACATGTCTGGAATGAAGAGATCGACCATAAGGATATCCATTGGACTACCTTCCCGGAGCGTTTGGAGGAGATGGGGATTTCCTGGAAAACTTATCAGAATGAACTGAGCATCCCTGTTGGCTTTGAGGGTGAAGAAGAGGATTGGCTGTCAAACTTTACAGATAACGACCTGGAATTCTTTAAACAATATAACGTCCGCCTTCACGGTAAACACCTGGAGTTTATGGACAAGTTTGGTGTGACGCTGGAAAAGGATATTAAGGAATTGCAGGCTAAGCTCAAACTTAATGCTGCCGATACTGAATCTGCCGGCAGCTTAAAGCGGAAGCAGAAACAGCTGGATATGGTAAGGGCCGATCAGAAAATCTGGAATAAAGAACGATGGGACAAGCTTTCTGAAAGGGAAAAAAGCATCCATAAAAAAGCATTTACTACGAATGAAAATGACCCCTTTTATCATGAGGTGGTAGACATGACCTATGATGATAACGGGGTAAAAAGGAAGATGAAGGTGCCGAAAGGCGATGTACTGCATCAGTTTAGAACAGATGTGGAAACCGGCGGACTGCCCACTGTTTCGTGGCTGGTACCTCCATCAAATTTTTCAGACCACCCGGGCTCTCCATGGTATGGCGCATGGTATATTTCTGAAGTAATGGATATCCTGACTAAAAACCAGGAGGTCTGGAAAAAGACTATCTTCATCATCACTTATGATGAGAATGACGGGTATTTTGACCATGTGCCGCCATTTTTACCGCCGCATACGGATAAGCCCGAAACGGGTAAGGCTTCTGCGGGGATGGATACACGCGCGGAGCATGTTTCGATGAAACAGGAAGCGGCTCGTGGCATGAGACAGAAAAGAGAAAGTGCAATCGGCCTGGGTTACCGGGTGCCGCTGTTGGTAGTTTCTCCCTGGTCGAAAGGGGGATGGGTGAACTCGGAAGTGTTCGACCATACGTCGAACCTGCAGTTCCTGGAACATTTTCTGAGTGCAAAAACGGGTAAAAAGATTGAACAACCGCAAATCAGTGATTGGCGACGTACCGTTACGGGCGACCTGACCTCGGTTTTCCGTCCTGCTGATCAAGAAACTGATCAATATCCGGAGCCGGTAGAAAAGGATAAGTTTATTCAGAGTATTTTCAATGCGAAGTTTAAGGCACTGCCATCAGATTTCCGTGCGTTATCAAAAGCGGAGGTAGAAACGGTTAACAGTAACCCTTTCGAGACTTCGCTGCTTCCAAGGCAGGAGCGGGGGATTCGCCGTTCTTCTGCAATTCCTTACCAGTTATATGTGTCTGGTAAATACAATGCTGCAGATGGGCACGTTCAATTAAATTTTGAATCTAGGAACGATGTATTCGGTGAACGAACAATGGGTTCCCCGTTTAATGTCTATTTTCCTGGTAAAACTTCTGCTGCGGCAGCCGACGGTACTTTGAAATGGGACGAGATGCAAAGCAGGCATTATGCCGTTAAAGCCGGCGATGCCGTTAAGGATGAAGTGCCTTTGAGTATGTTTGAAAACCAGCAGTACCATATCCAGGTTTACGGACCCAACGGATTTATGCGGGAATTTAAAGGTGACCATACTGATCCTGATTTTCAGCTGGTTTGTGATTACCAGCAGGACAGGCTGCACCGTAGTAAAATGAGCGGAAATGTGGAACTTAAAATGCAAAACCCGGATAAGGGCAGGCAATATGAGATTACCATAACTGATAATGCTTACCGCAGCAAGGCTAAAAGCATCGCGCTAACGGACAAAAACGCATCAGCAATCCTTGATCTGAAGTCCAGCTATGGCTGGTATGATTTCAGTGTTAAAGTTAAAGGTTATCCCTCATTTGAACAGCGTTTTGCTGGCAGGGTAGAAACCGGAGAACATAGTTTTAGTGATCCATTTATGGGGAGGGTTTAATCCTCCCTGTAAAATTTATTTCATAAATGAAGGGTCTGCAGGATCAAAATGTATGTTATGTTGATATGTTTTGATGTACCTTTAGACTTGAATGTCAACTCCTGCAATTTCACTTTATGCGATTGAACCCGATCTTGTGCTTAAAATCAAGGCTGGGGATACACGCGCATTTGAGCAATTGTATCATCAGTTTAGCCCGAGACTATATCTTAATATTTTAAAAATGGTAAAGGATGAGCTCACCGCGGAGGAGCTGATCCAGGAGCTGTTCACAAAAATATGGCAGAAAAGGGAGGAGCTGGATAATGAAGTTGATTTTTTACCCTACTTGTACCGAACAGCGCAAAACCTGGTATATGATTTTTTCAGGAAGCTGCAAAGGGACCGGAAAATGATGGAGCACTATAAAAGTATCGCTACAGAAAATTACGAACATATCGAAGCTGCCCTGAATTATAAGGAGAGTGAGCATCTTTTAAAAACCGCTTTAGAGAAACTATCACCTCAGCAGCGATCTGTATACCTTTTTTGTAAAATTCAGGGTTACACATATAAACAGGCGGCAGAAAAGATGGGAATTTCACCACATACGGTAAAAGAATACCTCAGCAAAGCTAATCAATCAGTTAAAGTCTATTTGTTATCAAATATGGATATCACTTTTGGTTTGTTTCTGCTGGCTTTTCTTTATAAGTCCTGATCATTTTAAGATACATCACGATTATTTATGTGTAATAACCCGCCTTTCTATGAAAGAATTGCGTGTTTTTAAACGGATTTAAAATTTCATTGATTTTTTCTTTATTCCAATCCCCCCGTTTTTATTTTTGAAGCGTCTTTACCGGAAATAGGGTTAAAGTATGGGCGAAATTCCGGATGATTTATTTAAGAGGCTGATTAATGATGAATGTTCAGAGGAGGAGGTCGCGAGAATAGTGGCGATTTTAGCTGATGCTGACCAGCACTCTGTTTATGATGATTTGATATTGGCCCAGCTTACACAAAAGGCAGATCTTGAAGCTTTTCCGGAAAAAGTAAGGTCTACTTTAAACACCCGGTTTTCTGCAATCATTAAAGAGGAAGAGCAGCCCCTCAATCTTTCGTTACCTGTAAAAAGAATAGTACCAAAATGGTACCGTTATGTAGCTGTTGCTGCTTCGGCTACAGTTTTGCTTTCATTTTTGTTTGTGTTGAACCAGAAGAAGATGGCTTCCCGGCAAAAAGCTGCTGCCAAAGTTCTGGCTGCTGATATTACTCCCGGAAAAAATGATGCAGTATTAACGCTGGCGGATGGCAAAGAGATTTTACTGTCAGCTATTGCCAATGGCAAACTTGCGGAACAATCTGGTATCCGCATCACAAAAACGGCGGATGGAAAAATAGTATACGATCTGGCCGGTTTCAAATCTGATGATCCCCGATCAAGCCTGCTTTTTAATACGATTTCTACCCCCAGAGGGGGGCAATACCAGGTGATTTTGCCGGATGGTACGAACGTATGGCTGAACTCTGCTTCGGCAATCAAATTTCCGATGGTGTTTGCAGCAACTGGCAGCCGGAAGGTAAACCTGACCGGCGAAGCTTATTTTGAAGTTACAAAAGATAAAAAGAGACCTTTTGTAGTGACTACGCCGACCCAGTCGGTCGAAGTGCTCGGTACTCATTTTGATATATCTTCTTATGCCGAAGACCCTACTGCTAAAACTACTTTGCTCGAAGGGTCCGTTCGCATTACTACTCCCCATCAATCCATACTGATCAAACCCGGCCAACAGGCAGAAGTTTCGGGTGCTATCGTTGTATCTGATGTAGATACGGAAACTGCTGTAGCCTGGAAAAATGGGTTCTTCCGTTTTGATGATGAAGAGCTCGGCAACGCCATGGCTAAGGTTGCGCGATGGTACGATCTGCAGGTCGAGTATTCCGATGCGGCATTAAAACAGGAACAGATTGCGGCTTATACTACGCGCTTTGCCAATGTTTCGGAATTGCTGAAAAGGCTGAACCAGATTGGGAATATACGGTATGATCTGGAGGGGCGGACGATTAGAATATCACGAAGAAAGTAAGCTGTCCATAAAAAACCAGATAGCTGTAAAAACTAAAACAATTAAGCTGTTAGGGAAACGGGTCAGCGATAAGCAAGAAAAATACGATATCAACAAAAACAAACATAAAACTAACCTAACCAAATTAATTACATGTATCAGAAACAAAATTCAAGCTAACGGCGGGCTGTTGGTTAAAGATAATCAGGAACACTCGCGATGTCCCTGATTCATCTGCTTAACAATATGCAAAATTGTCCTTCACATTATTCATTCAACAGATATTATAAATGTATAAAAAATTTATTGTAAACTATTGTAGGCCTTCAGGCTACATTAAGAAATTCCTGCTCGTTATGAAGCTGACTACAGTATTGATTTTCGCCGTGCTTTTGCAGGTGAGTGCCGCGGGTTTTGCGCAGCGGATTAACTTTTCTCAAAAGAATGCAAGCTTAAAGCAAGTGTTCAAAGAGATCAACAAACAAACCGGCTACAACGTGTTCTGGTCGCCGGGATTATTCAAAAATGCAAAGGTTAAGGATCTTAATTTTGTCAATACGCCATTAAATGAAGTATTGGATATCTGCTTGAAAGATACACAGCTGACTTACCTGCTTGATGAAAAAAACCTGATCATCAAAGAGAAACCTCCTGTAGCTGCTTCACAGCAATCGGTAGTAAAAGGAAAGATTACCGACGAGAACGGACTGGGGATTCCCGGAGCCGGTGTAATTGTTAAGGGAACAACAACGGGTACTTCTTCGGATGCCAATGGTAACTATTCGATAGGCGTACCTGCAAGCGGCGGCACATTGGTATTTACTTTTATTGGTTATGCCGCACAGGAAATTGCGATCAATAACCGCAAACAGATTGACGTTGGTTTGAAACCGGATGTTAAAGCCTTATCTGAAGTTGTAGTAGTGGCCTATGGTACACAGAAAAAAGCTAACCTTACCGGTGCGATCAGTTCTATCAAAGGGGATGAACTGAGCTCTAAGGCAGTGGGACAAGTTTCTTCGGCTTTACAAGGGGTAGCATCTGGTGTGACGGTAACCCAAAGTAACGGTCAGCCGGGAAGTGATATGGGTACCATCCGTATCCGTGGTATCGGTACGCTGAATAACAACAATCCATTGGTATTGGTTGACGGGGTGCAGACTGATGCGAACAATGTTGATGCAAATGATATTGCTTCGATGTCGGTATTAAAAGACGCTGCGGCTTCATCAATCTATGGTGTACGAGCGGCAAATGGTGTAGTTTTAATTACCACTAAACGCGGCGCGGTAGACAAGACAAGTATTTCTTATTCGAATTATTTCGGATGGCAGAACCCGACACGTTTATCGGAATATGTAGGTGCGCAGAAGTTTATGACTTTGGCGAATTTGATGTATACTAACTCCGGTGCCGGGGCAGTATATTCTGATTCACAGATTGCACAGTACGATAATCCGAACCGTGACCTGAACCTGTATCCTGACAATTACTGGCTGGACAAGGTATTAACCGGAAATGGTTTTCAGCAGCAGCACAGTGTGGCCGTAGCCGGAGGAAATGAGAAAAATCAATACCGTTTCTCTACCAACTACTTTGATCAGTCGGGCTTAGTAAAAAATATGGACTACGACCGCCTTACTGTCCGTTTAAATACAGATTCAAAAATCAGCAGCAAACTGGATTTCAGCGCAGATATCTCAGCAAACATTTCTGATCAGAAGGAACCTCAAGGCGTTGCCGGATCGGCATGGTACCAGTTTAGCCAGGCTGCAATTGCTAACCCGTTAAGTGTAGATAAATACACGGATGGAACATGGGCAACTTTGCGTGGCGGACAAAACCCGGTACGTTTGCAGGAAGAGGGGGGGGTATACAACTATAAGAAAAACCTGTTCATTGGTAATTTTAAGCTGACTTACAAAGTTATTGACGGGCTGACTATCTCGGCTATAGCGTCTGACAACTATCAAAGTACAAACAACAGTATCCATAATAAAGCATTGAACGACTATGTAAATTATTTTACGAAAGCGCCTATTCCATTGGGTACAACCAATAACATTACCAAAGAACGTATCGATTACTGGATGCAAAACTACCAGGCATTGGTAAACTATAAAAAGGATTTTGGTAAGCACCACTTTAACCTGCTTGGCGGAGCTTCGAGATTAAGCGAAAGCTATGATTATCTTTCTGCTTACCGTAATAACATTTCTGACAGTGACCTGGATGAAATCAATAGCGGTTCTGCCAGTACATCGACCAACTCAGGCTACTCTACAGAATATTTGCTGCTTTCTTATTTTGGCAGGCTGAACTATTCATACGATGATAAATACCTTTTCGAAGCTAATATCCGTCGTGATGGTTCATCACGTTTTCCGAAGGGATCTAACTGGGGCTGGTTCCCTTCTTTCTCTGCAGGCTGGAACGTAGCTAAAGAAGATTTTATGAAAAACGTGACTGGTATCCAGGAATTGAAAATCAGGGGGTCATGGGGTAAACTAGGTAACGATAACCCATTGGCAAATGGCTCTTCTGCTACGCTGAACTACCCTTACCAGTCTACCTTTAGTTATAACAACAATTACCCTTTTGGCGGCGCATTAAACACCGCTGCGAGTCAGTCGATGTACACCAACGGTGGTCTGGGCTGGGAAACAACTACGATGTCTGACATTGGTTTAGATGTTAGCATGTTAAATAATAAACTGAAATTCACTTTTGATTACTACAACAAAAAAACTGACCAGATCCTTTATAAACTGGATATTCCTGCAACTGTTGGTTTTGAGCCTTCTTATCAAAATGCAGGAAGTATGGAAAACAAAGGTTTTGAATTCAGCGTAAACTACAGCGGCAGTATCGGTGATGATTTTAAATATAATATCGGCGGTAATATTTCCGACGTAAAAAACAAAATCACAGACCTGAAAGGAACGGATTATTTGTCAACTGATGCGAATATGATTGTTACGGGTTATATGACCGGAGTCCCAATCGGCGCATATTACGGTTACCAGACAGAAGGCATATTCCAGTCGGCCGCACAAGTAAGCTCACACGCAGTACAAACTGAAAACACTGCTGCGGGTGATCTGATCTACAAAGATCAAAACGGTGATGGTGTGATCAATGCATCCGACCGTGTTTACCTGGGTAGCAATATACCGCGTTATACTTATGGATTTACACTGGGTGCAAGTTATAAAGGTTTCGATTTCTCTGCCTTACTGCAGGGTGTGGCAAAAGTAGATATCAATGTACTTCCAATTGAAAAAGCGCCATTAAGTACTGATGGTAACTTTAAATCATTGCAGGAAGATAGCTGGACACCAACTAATACAGGCGCAGCTTATCCAAGATTGATCACATCTAACTTAAATTATTTGTCTTCTTCTTTCTGGGTAAAAAGCGGAGCCTATCTGCGTGTTAAAAACGTGCAGGTTGGTTATACCATCAAACCATCGGTAGTCAGTAAAATCGGTTTGTCTAAACTGAGGATTTATGCCTCGGGACAAAACCTGTTTACTTTCAGCAGTCTTTCCAGCGATATCGATCCGGAATCGCCGAATGACAACAGGTATTATCCGCAGGTTAAAACCCTTACAGTTGGTCTAAATGCAAATTTTTAAAATCAGAGAAATGAAAAGAATTCAACATATAATTACAGCAGCAGCATTTATCGCCATCAGCTTCTCTGCATGTAAAAAAGATGCACTGGATAAGCAGCCTACCGATGCTTCATCCGGCGCTACCTATTGGAAAACAGAAACAAACGCAGTACAAGCCGTAAATAACGTATACCGTTACCTTGGAGATTTTTGGGACAGGGTATTTTTATCTGGTGCTACGGATGATAGTTTTGCCTGGAGCAACTGGCCCTCAGATATTATCTATGTAGGAAATGGAACAGCTAACAGCAGTACCGGTGTATTTGGCCACTACTGGAACAACTTTTACACAATGATAGGTGCGGCTAATAATGTGCTGGACAATATTGACAAAGTATCCGGCATGTCGGATGAGATGAAAAAGAGGCTAATTGGCGAGTCGCGTTTTTTGCGTGCCTATGCTTATCAGCAGCTGATTGGGATGTATGGCGATGTACCATTGGTTACACATGTACAGCCGGTAACAGAATTTATGGTTACCCGCACCCCAAGAACACAGGTTGCCGATTTTATTGTTAAAGAACTGGATACAATTGCAAACTATCTTCCTGTTTCTTATGGCACAGCAGATGCCGGAAGGGCTACAAGAGGTGCGGCATTGTCCTTAAAAGCAAGAACGTACCTGTATGAAGGTGACTGGGCAAACGCGGCCACTGCTGCACAGGCGGTAATCACTTTAGGTCAGTATACCATAGATGGTGATTATCTGAGCTTGTTTAATGGCACAAATAAAAACAGTTCAGAAATCATCCTTTCGGGCCGCTACCTGGCTAACACTTACGCTAACGGTACTGCAACCTGGGTTGGCGGTCCTTCGGTAGGCGGTTGGTCGGAAATTACCCCGGTACAGAGCCTGGTAGACGAGTATGAATGTACTGACGGAAATACTATTGCTACCTCGCCATTATACAATGCAAGCAAACCATTTGATAACCGTGACCCAAGATTAAAACTGACCATTGTTGTTCCGGGCAGTGTGGTTAACGGTATTACGATTGATGTAACTGCACCAAACTCTATCGACGGGTTGGGTAAAAACAATGGGTCATTCACAGGTTACTATTATAAAAAATATATTCCTACAGTGATATCAGGCAGTTACGATAACAATTCATCAAATGATATTGTATTGCTGCGTTATGCAGAAGTATTATTAAACTATGCAGAAGCAAAAGTAGAATCAGGCGCAATTGATCAGTCGGTATATGACGCCATCAATAAAGTGAGACAAAGACCGGGTGTAAACATGCCCCCAGTTACTGCGGCAACTGCTGCTACACAAACTGCTTTAAGAGCGATCATCCGCCGTGAAAGACGTGTAGAATTCCCATTAGAAGACAATCGTTTGTTCGATATACGCAGGTGGAAAATTGCAGAAACAGTTATGCCGGGAAACGTTTATGGTATATTGAATAACTACAATACAGACAGAGCAGATTACGGGGCACACGTACTGGTCGAAAAACGTTCTTTCAGCACAACGCGCGACTATCTGTGGGCTATTCCACAAAACGAACTGGACCTGAATAAAAACCTGACACAGAATCCTGGTTGGTAATTCTATCTCCATAAATACAACAAAGACATTAACATTTTCCTCTCCGGATGGATATTGTTAATGTCTTTGCTATTTTTAACCTCTATAACATAAGTTTTTTGCTGGTGAACCGGGCTCCTGATTATGATAAGCAGGGCTAACTATACACATAAGACTCAATAATTATTTCGTTCTCCAACACTATAGCTTACAACCGAAATACTAAACCAATAAAGATGAAATTACCTGTTACACTCCTTACCGCTGTTTTATTATGCTTTACACTCCATCTGCACGCACAAAAAGCGACGCATCATTTTGAATTAGGTGATACCGCATTTATGCTGGATGGAAAACCATTGCAAATGATTTCTGGTGAGATGCATTGTGCACGTATTCCAAAAGAATACTGGCGCGACCGGATGAAAATGGCCAAAGCGATGGGTTTAAATACGATTGGTACCTACGTGTTCTGGAATGCACACGAAGAAGTTCAGGGGAAATATGATTTTAGCGGTAACAACAACATTGCCGAGTTTGTGAAGATCGCACAGGAAGAAGGCCTGTGGGTAGTGATGCGCCCCAGTCCTTATGCTTGTGCAGAATGGGAATTTGGCGGTTATCCTTACTGGCTGCTGAAAGACAGCTCACTTAAAGTGCGCAGTAAAGATCCGCGTTTTATTGATGCCTATAAAAAATATATTAATCAGCTGGCTAAGCAACTGGTGCCACTGCAGGTTACCCATGGGGGGAATATCCTGATGGTACAGATTGAAAATGAATATGGCTCTTACAGCGATGATAAAAGTTATATGGATTTAAACCGTCAGATCTTCCGCGAGGCTGGTTTTGACGGGGTGCTGTTTACCTGTGATGGTGCAGACCAGATGACAAAAGGTTATTTACCGGGTTATCTGCCTGCGGTGAATGGTTTGGAAGATCCTGCACAGGTGAAAACGCTGATCAATAAACATCATGAAGGTAAAGGCCCGTATTACGTTGCGGAATGGTACCCGGGATGGTTTGACCATTGGGGCGAAAAACATGCAAAAGTAGGCGCAGATGATGCTGCTAAAAAGCTGGATGCTATTCTCGGAGCAGGTATTTCTATCAATATGTACATGTTTCATGGCGGTACCACAAGAGGGTTTATGAATGGTGCAAATATGAATGTGAAAGAACCTTATGCACCGCAGGTATCGAGTTATGATTATGACTCGCCATTGGATGAAGCAGGAAATCCGACAGAGAAATTCTTAAAATTCAGGGCGGTGATTGAAAAACATTTGCCGGCAGGAGTTAAATTACCTGCTGTTCCGTTGAAAAAGCCGACAATGGTAATTCCGGAGATCAAACTGGAAAGTTATGCAACGGTTTTTAGCCAGTTACCATCGCCTGTAGTATCTGCAGGACTAAAGACGTTTGAAGAGTTGAACCAGGCTTATGGTTTTGTTTTATACCGCACAACAGTGAGTACTGCCGGATTATTGAAAGTGAAAGAGCTGAGGGATTACGCAACGATCTATGTGAATGGTGTACAAGTTGGAACGCTTGACCGCAGGATTAATAAAGATTCGCTGGTTCTTTCGGATTTACCGAAGGACGCCGTACTGGATATTTTAGTAGAAAATAACGGGCGGATTAACTATGGTCCGTTCCTGACCGATAACAGGCATGGGATTACGAAAGAGGTATTATTGAATGGCGCATCACTGCAAAACTGGAAGATCTATAGTTTACCTTTCGCAGATTTAAAACAATGGAAATACAGTGCTGATGCTATTAAAGGCGTACAGCCAGGTTTGTACAAAGGAGAGTTTAAGCTGACTGAAGTAGCGGATACTTATCTGGATATGCGCAAGTTTGGAAAAGGATTCGTCTTTCTAAACGGGCATAACCTGGGTAAGTACTGGCAGATCGGTGCACAGCAAACGATTTATGTACCGGCGGTATGGTTGAAAAAGGGGAAGAATGAAATTGTAGTGTTCGACCAGTTAAAATCTGGCCACCAGCAGATTGCTGCGCTTGACCATCCGATTTTAGATAGTGTAGTAGCTGTAGATAACTTGTCCTCTTCAAAATAGATGTTCTCCTCAAAATAGATTTTTATGAAATTGATAACCAGCAGTAAAGTCCTGTTTCTTTTTATACTTTGTTTGATCTGTGTATCCGGATTGAAAGCCCAGCAGGTAAAAGTACAGCAGGCACTGATCCCTTACCCTACCTCTTTAAGGGAGGGTAAGGGATTATTTACCATCAATGCTGCTACAGTAATTGTAAACGAAAACCCGCTTTTTAAACGGGAGGCCGGACAGTTGAATCTCCTGTTAAAACAATACCTGGTAAAACCCCTGAAGATCGGCGCTGTTAAAACTTCAGGTTCGATTACTTTGCGTTACAGTGCTTTAATTAAAGCGGAAGAAGGATATACTTTAACTATCGTACCTTCGGGGATAGTGATTGCAGCCCGCAGCCCGGCAGGGATGTTCAGGGCTGTGCAAACGATCAGGCAGCTCTTACCAGCAAATGAACACCCTGCTGGATTGGTTAAGCAGGTTTCTCTACCTGCTTTGCGTATTGAAGATCACCCTGCTTACACCTGGAGGGGAATGCACCTTGATGTTTCCAGGCATTTCTTTTCTATAGCCTATGTGAAAAAGTTTATCGACCTGATGGCTTTATATAAGTTCAACAAGTTTCATTTGCATCTGACCGACGATCAGGGCTGGAGGATAGAGATTAAAAAATATCCGAAATTAACTGAGGAAGGAGCATGGCGCACTTTCAATAACCAGGATTCTGCCTGTATGGTTAAAGCAAAGGATAACGCTGATTTCGCTATAGACCCGAAACATATCGTTGTTAAAAATGGGAAAACAATGTACGGCGGCTTTTACACACAGGAAGAAATGAAAGGTATTGTTGCCTATGCAACAGCACGTCATATTGATATTATCCCTGAAGTGGATATGCTGGGGCATATGATGGCTGCGATTAACAGTTATCCGTTTCTGACTTGCAACGGGGAGAACAAATGGGGCAAGTTGTTTACTACGCCAATCTGTCCTTGTAACGAAGCAACTTTTGAGTTTGCACAAAATATATTTACGGAGATCATGGATATTTTTCCGGGAAAATATATCCATATCGGCGGCGATGAGGTAGACCGCAGCAGCTGGGACAGTTCTGCGGAGTGTAAAGCTTTCATGCAGAAAAACGGTCTAAAAACTACAGCTGAACTGCAAAGTTATTTCATCAACAGGATGGAGAAGTTTTTCAATTCTAAAAACCGGAAGCTGATTGGTTGGGACGAAATTCTGGAAGATGGGGTAAGTTCTACGGCGATGGTGATGTACTGGCGTTCGTGGGTGGCAGATGCCCCGGCAAAAGCAGCTAAAAACGGTAACCAGGTTGTCATGTCTCCGGGCAACCCGCTTTATTTTGATAACGAGCCGGATCAGAATTCTTTGGCTAATGTATATGCGTTTAACCCTGTTCCGGCGGACTTAACAACCGAACAGGCGAAGAACATTGTAGGTGCGCAGGCAAATACATGGACGGAAAAAATCCCTACGGAAAACAGGGCAGATTATATGATTTTTCCAAGGATGACGGCACTGGCAGAAAGATTATGGTCGGACACACACGATTATGCTGCTTTTAAGCAAAGGATGATCCGTCAGTTCCCAAGGCTGGATGCGTTGCGGGTGAGTTACCGCCTCCCGGATATTGACGGCATAGTAGAGCAGAATGTATATACAGATTATGCCTTGCTGAACCCTGAAAAACCGTTGAAAAGTATAACTTTACGTTACACTACTGATGGGAGTGTGCCAAATATGAAATCGACTGTATTGGAACAACCTTTGACTATCAAAAAGGCTTCTTTTATCCGCCTTGCGGCATTTACTGCTGCAGGAAGGAGAGGGGATGTCTATAATTTACATTACAGGCAGCAAGATATGGCTACCCCTGTGGTGAATG
>Ga0247816_10000955_pt1 | contig 14727 bp, 13 predicted proteins | sample UWRJL209509C1_FD_179930 | JGI IMG/M metagenome (GOLD analysis project Ga0247816, IMG submission 179930) | Plant litter microbial communities from Arlington Agricultural Research Station in Wisconsin, United States - UWRJ-L209-509C-1 | ecosystem: Environmental > Terrestrial > Plant litter >...
GGGGCAAGAGCGTTTTGCTTACTTTTGCGCTCTATCAAAAGTGAGCCGCCGTAAGGGCGGAACCCATACCAGCCCTGACCACAGCAACGAATATGTACCCAGCCCAGCCCCCCATCGCAGGCAAGCCAGCTCCCACATTTTTATCCGGTACCTGCCAGGGAATTCAGGGCGTATCAGCGATCGTCTTTCACGATCACGGTGCAAGTAATCCCCGCCGCCAACAACACCCCCTCCGGCACTTCATCAATATGAATCCGCACCGGCACGCGCTGGGCCAGACGCACCCAGTTGAATGTCGGGTTCACGTCCGCGATCAGCTCGCGGCTTTCAGGGTTGTCGCGGTCGTAGATGCCACGGGAGATGCTCTCGACGTGGCCCTTGAGGGTTTCGCCGCTCATCAACTGCATGTCCGCCTTGTCACCGACTTTGACGTGGGGCAGCTTGGTTTCTTCAAAGAAGCCGTACACCCAGAACGAGTTCATATCCACCACAGCCATCTTCGCCTCGCCAATGCGTGCGTAGTCGCCACGGTGCACGTTGAGGTTGGTGACGTAGCCGTCCACCGCCGCCAAAACCTGGGTGCGCTTGAGGTTCAATTGCGCCGCTTCAAGCTGGGCCTGGGCGTGCTGGTAGTCGGCCAGCGCCGAGTCGGCGATGTTGCTGGCGTCGTCGCGGCTCTCCTTGGAGATCACCAGGGCGTCGAGGTCGGCGCGGCGGTGGGCGTTGACTTTGCGCATCTCCCAGGTGGCCTTGCGTGACGCCACCAGCGACTGCGCTTGCTTGACGGCAATCTGGTAGTGCTCGGGGTCGATTTGCATCAGCAGGTCGCCCTTTTTTACCAACTGGTTGTCACGCACCGGCACGTTGACCACTTCGCCGGTCACGTCGGCGGCGACGTTGATGATGTCGGCGCGTACCCGGCCGTCGCGGGTCCAGGGGGTTTCCATGTAGTTGACCCACAACGTGCGGCCAATCCAGATCGCCAAAGCCAGTACCAGCAGCGTCGCGAGCAGGCTGAAAAACTTTTTCATCGGGGCATTCTCAACGGTAGACGGTCAGCGCCAGGGCGCCGAACAAGCAAGCGAACAGGCTCAGGCGCAGCAACGCCGGGTGCCAGAAAAAACGGTACAGGTCAAAGCCGGCCAGGAACCTGTCCAGGGCCCAGGCCAGTCCCGCCGCGATGAAAAACATCAGGGTCATGGTGGGCATGTAAATGCCATGGAAGGCGATTTCACGAGGCATGGGCGGGTCCGGAAGAAGTGAGTGCAGCCAGCGGCGATTGCGGGTCCAGCAGCGAGGTACGGATAAAGTGCAGGTAGCTTTTCACCCGGCGCAGGGCCGAGGTATCGAAGTGCGGGGCGAAGGGTTCGTCGGTGGCCTGCACGCGGCTGATGGCGTGGTCCACGGCGATCAGGCCACGCTCCAGATTGCTGGCGCTGGGTTGCAGAAACAGCCGCACCAGCGAGCGGCCCATGACCCTGATCGCTTGGCGCCAGGGCTGGGATTCGGCGTAGGCCGGATGGATCGGCAGGATCGCCTGTTCCTTGCGCAACTCGATAATCGCGTGGCCGACTTCCAGTACCACGAACATCCAGCGCAACAGGTCGCGCTGTACCTGCGGTTGCCCGGCGGCGAAACCGTAGGCCTGGTGCAACAAATCACGGGTGCGGCTTTCGAAACTCGACGCCAGCCCCTTGAGCTTGCCGCTGATGGCGTAGACCACCTGGCCGCGTAAATCCTGTTCCAGTCGGCGCCACAACCAGCGGCTGTTGGGCGGCAGGATGATCGCGCCCGCCGCCGCGCACACCAGCATGCCAATCACCATGGCGATGTAGTCGTTAATGAAGGTGTAGGGGTTGTAGACAGTCAGGTTATCCGGCACCGAACCGGTGCTGAAAAAGATCAGCAGGCCGATGCCTACCCCGGCGTATTGCGGGCGCGAGGCGAGGAATGCACCCAGCACGATCACCGGTGCGAGCATCACGCACAGCAGCGGGAACCCGTCGATCCAAGGGAACACAAAGAACATTTCGACAAACCCCACCAGCGCGCCGATCAACGTGCCGCAGGCCATTTGAAAAGCCATGCGCTTGGGGTTGGGTGTGGCAGCGGACAGGCCCACCGTCGCGGCGGCGATCAGTGTCATAGTCGCGCCGCTGGGCCAGGCCGTGGCGACCCAGTAACTGCCGAGCACGATCAGGATAAAAGACGCGCGAATGCCCGATGCGGCGCAGGCCAGCCAATTGGTTTTTGGGGTGAAAGGCTCGTCCCAGCCTTCGCGTTCATGGCTGTGGTCGGCCAGGGAGGCGTGGGTCTGGGCGTAGTTGTGCAAGTCGTCGACGAAGCGGTACAGCAACTCGTAGGCGGTATGAAAATCCAGCAGCTCGGCCTCGCTCGGCCCGCTCTGCTGGAAGCCCGCCCGCAGGCTGCGAACCTTGGCCGGCAAGCCTTCCTTATAAGCGGTCAACTGGCTGACCAGGCGCGCGGCGTCGGGGCTGGTCAGGGCGCGGCCGGAGAAACCGTCGAGCAGTTCCGCCAGGTCTTGCAGCCCCGGCTTGATGGCCGCCACCACATGGTCAGCCTCATGGGCGCGCAGCCGTTCGAGCAACTGATGCAAGGCGTTGAAGCGCGTGGTGATGCCCATGAATTCGCTGTTCAAGCGCATCAGCCGACCATTGCGCCGACGCATGTGCGGGTCTTCGAACACGGTCACGCTGCGCAGCCCTTCCAGGCCCACGGCTTGTGCAATGAAGCGTACGTTGGCGCTTTCAAAATCGTCACGTTGGCTGCGCCCCCGCAAGCCATCGGTGACAAACAATGCGAACACGCCGAAGCGTTGGTACAAGGCGTTGCGCATGGCGGCGCTGGCGGTTTGCGGCAGGATCGCGGCGCTGACCACCGTCGCGCACAGGATCCCCAGCGAGATCTCCAGCACCCGCCACACTGCCGCCATGAAGGCGCCGTCGGGATGGGCCAGGGCCGGCAAACCCACCATCGCGGCGGTGTAGCCGGCCAGCACAAAACCGTAGGCCCGGAAGTTGCGATTGCGCGTCGCACCGGCCGTGCAGATACCCACCCAGATCGCCAGGGAGCCGAGGAACAGTTCAGTGTTTTGCGCGAACAACGCGATCAGCAAGACCATCACCGCCGAGCCGGCCAGGGTGCCGAGAAATCGGTAAAAACTCTTGGCAAACACTTGGCCGCTTTGCGGTTGCATCACGATGAACACGGTGATCATCGCGGTGCGCGGTTGCGGCAGTTCCAGGCGCATCGCCAGCCACAGGGTCAGGAACGCGGCGATCAACACCTTGAAGATGTAGACCCAGGTCACGCCATCGCTGCGTGCCCAATCGAAAAAACCACGGCGCCACTCCAGGGAGTGCAACCAACGCAGCGGTGCAGGCAAGGGGGTCATCGGGTTTTACTCAGTGATCAAACGCGGCCAACACAGCCGGGGTCTTGCTCGGTAAGGTTTTGTCGGCAGCCGGCACGTCGTTACCCGCCCCCAGGCCGCCGCCCAGTTCGGTCACCAGTTCAGCATGAGCACTCAGGCGTGCAGCCTGGACCTGCTGCTGCACCTGCTGCTGGCGGAACAACAGGCTCTGGGCGTTGAGCACGTTGAGGTAATCGGTGAGGCCGCGCTGGTAGGCGATCATCGCGATGTCGTAGGTTTTCTGCGCCGAAGCCACCGACTCAGCCGCGAAGGCTTGCTGCTTGTCCATGGACTCGCGACGGATCAATTGGTCGCTGATGCCCTTGAGGGCGTTGACCAACGTCTGGTTGTAGCGCGCCACGGCGATGTCGTAGCCGGCGCTGGCCTCGCCCAGTTGGGCGCGCAGGCGGCCGCCGTCGAAGATCGGCAAGGTGATCGCCGGGCCGACGCTGTAGTTGAGTTTTTTGCCGGTGAGGAACTCCAGCATCCCGCCACCGGTGGCGACATAGCCGAGGCTGCCCACCAGGTCGACATTGGGATAGAACCCGGCGTGGGCCACGTCAATGCCACGGGCCTGGGCCGCCACCTGCCAGCGACTGGCGACCACGTCCGGGCGCTGGCCGAGCAGCTCGGCAGGCAAGGTCGACGGCAGTTTCAACGGTGCGCCAAGCGACAGGGTTGGCCGCTGCAATGTCGCGCCCTCCCCCGGACCTTTGCCGGCTAAAGCAGCAAGCTGGTTGCGGCTCAAGGCGATTTCTTCGTCGAGGGCGTCCAGTTGCCGATGGGTTTCCGGCAGCGGGGTTTCGGCCTGGCTGACCTCGAAGTGGGTGCCGATACCACCGGCCAGGCGCTTTTGCGCCAGGTCGAGGATCTGCTGTTGCTGGGCCAGGGTCGCGGCGACGATGTCGCGCTGGGCGTAGTGCAACGACAGCTGGATATAGGCGCGCACGACGTTGTTCTGCAATTCGAGCTGGGCCTGGCGCCCTTGGGCAGCGCTCATGTGGGCCAGGTCCACGGCACGTTCGGTGGCGTTGCTTTCGCGGCCCCAGAGGTCCAGTGCGTAGCTCAAGCCCAGGGCGGCGTTGTTGTCCCAGGTGGTGGAATTGTCCAGTTCGCCAGGGCCGTAGAATTGATCGCTCGGCCAGTTGTGACGCTTGAGGCTGGCATCGCCATTGACCTGCACAGACTCCGCCGACTCGGCAATCCCGGCCATCGCCCGCGCCTCACGCACCCTGGCGGCGGCCATGGCCATGCTCGGGCTGCCTTGCACGGCGAGGTCGATCCAGCGGTTGAGTTGGGGGTCGCCGTAGGCTTGCCACCACTTGGTGGTAGGCCAGTGTGCATCCTCGGCTGCGCTCTGGATGGCCTCATCGGTGGCCAGGGTATTGGCGGCGAGTGATGTGCCTTGGGGGGCAATTCCTCCGGTTCCGACACAGCCGCTGATTGCCAACAATAAGGCCCAAACACTGAGAGTCTTCAGCTCTCTGCTGATGCGACGCGGCACTGCTGCGAATTCCTGAGGTGGTGTTGCGGGGAAGGTGGCGCAATTCTAGGCGGCGGGATGACTGGCGATAAGGTGGGATTCTTGTGAATCTTTGTTACCGTTCAGGCGATAATCCCATGGTAGGGATCACTGGACCCTGCAACTTCGTGTCACAATTTGCCATCTCCCCTGAGAGCACCTTAATGGACACCTTGCAAAACATGCGCGCCTTCAGTTGCGTGGCCGAAGCCGGCAGTTTCACCGCCGCCGCCGTGCAACTGGACACCACCACCGCCAACGTCTCGCGCGCGGTCTCCAACCTGGAAGCCCATCTGCAAACCCGTTTGCTCAACCGTACCACTCGCCGCATCGCCCTGACCGAGGCCGGTAAGCGCTATTTGCTGCGCTGCGAACAGATTTTGGCCTATGTCGAGGAAGCTGAGGCCGAGGCCAGCGACGCCCACGCACGCCCCGCCGGGCAGCTTAAAGTGCATACCATGACCGGCATCGGCCAGCATTTCGTGATCGATGCGATTGCGCGCTACCGCCGCACGCACCCGGACGTAACCTTTGACCTGACCATGGCCAACCGTGTGCCGGACTTGCTGGACGAGGGCTACGACGTGTCCATCGTGCTCGCCAGCGAACTGCCGGACTCGGGGTTCGTCTCCCAGCGACTGGGCATTACCTACAGCATCGCCTGTGCGTCGCCGGCCTACGTCAAGGCCAACGGCTGCGCGCAACGGCCCAGTGACTTGCTGAACCATGCGTGCCTGCGCCTGGTGAGCCCGGTGATTCAGCTGGATAAATGGTCGTTCAACGGGCCGGAGGGCCAGGAAAGCGTGGCCATCAACAGCTCGCCGTTTCTGGTGAACTCGGCGGATGCGATGAAGACCGCGATCACCAGTGGCATGGGGGTTGGGCTGTTGCCGGTGTATGCGGCGATTGAAGGGTTACGCAACGGCACACTGGTGCGGGTGATGCCTAACTACCGCTCCCAGGAGCTGAACCTGTACGCGATATACCCGTCGCGCCAGTACCTGGATGCGAAGATCAAGACGTGGGTCGAGTACTTGCGCAGCTCGCTGCCGGAGATCATGGCGGCGCATCAGGCGGAATTGGCGGCGTATGAGCTGAGTGGCAGTTTGGGTGGGGCTCGGCTGAGTAACTGATGCCGATTGCACCCTGTAGGAGCGAGCTTGCTCGCGAAGAACGTCAACGATAACGCAGCGCCCCTGGTTTATCGCGGCGCTCTCAGGTTTTTCGCGAGCAAGCTCGCTCCTACAGTTATGTAGCAATAAATGTTAGCTTGCTTGGCATTCCCAGCCGTATCGACGAGCCGCCTGCAATGAAAAAGACCGTCCTCGCTTTCAGCCGTGTCACCCCCGAAATGATCGAACGCCTGCAACAGGATTTCGACGTAATCGCCCCCAACCCCAAGCTCGGCGACATCAACGCCCAGTTCAATGAAGCCCTGCCTCACGCCCACGGGCTGATCGGCGTGGGTCGCAAGTTGGGTCGCGAGCAGTTGGCAGGCGCAAGCAAGCTGGAGGTGGTGTCCAGCGTTTCAGTGGGTTACGACAACTACGACGTGGCCTACTTCAACGAACGCGGGATCATGCTCACCAACACCCCGGACGTACTCACCGAAAGCACCGCCGACCTGGCCTTCGCCCTGCTGATGAGCAGCGCGCGCCGGGTGGCCGAGCTGGACGCCTGGACCAAGGCCGGCCAGTGGAAAGCCAGTGTCGGCGCACCGCTGTTTGGCTGTGATGTGCACGGCAAGACCCTGGGCATCGTCGGCATGGGCAACATCGGCGCGGCCGTCGCCCGCCGTGGTCGCCTGGGCTTCAACATGCCGATCCTCTACAGCGGCAACAGCCGCAAAACCGAACTGGAACAGGAACTGGGTGCGCAATTGCGCAGCCTGGACCAGTTGCTGGCCGAGGCGGATTTCGTCTGCCTGGTGGTGCCGTTGAGTGAGAAAACCCGCCACCTGATCAGCCATCGCGAACTCGGCCTGATGAAGTCCAGCGCAATCCTGGTGAATATCTCCCGAGGCCCGGTGGTGGATGAGCCGGCGCTGATTGAAGCCCTGAAAAACCAGCGCATTCGCGGTGCCGGGCTGGATGTGTATGAGCAGGAGCCGTTGTCCGAATCGCCGCTGTTCCAGCTGAGCAACGCGGTGACCTTGCCGCATATCGGCTCGGCGACCCACGAAACCCGCGAAGCCATGGCCAACCGCGCCCTGGAAAACCTGCGCAGTGCGCTGCTGGGCGAGCGGCCCCAGGATTTGGTCAACCCGCAGGTGTGGAAAGGCTAAGCCCCAACCTCTGTAGGAGCGAGCTTGCTCGCGAAGAACGTCAACGATTACTCGGGCACCCAGGGTAAACGCGGCGCCCTCAGGTTCTTCGCGAGCAAGCTCGCTCCTACAGTTTTCGGTGTTGACGTCGATAACCCTCTATAGATCGTCATCCCTGATCCACAGAAGGTTTTTATGCCCACCACCAATGCCCGCGCAGATTCACTTTCGCTTCTGCTCTTTACCTTGCGCAGCGGCAAGCTGATGGCGATCAACCTGCTTAAAGTCAGTGAAATCATTCCCTGCCCGCCGCTGACCAAGCTGCCGGAGTCGCACCCTCATGTTAAAGGCATCGCCACCTTGCGCGGTGCGGCACTGTCGGTGATCGACCTGAGCCGCGCGCTGGGGGAATTGCCGCTGCACGATCCCAACGGCGGCTGCCTGATCGTCACCGACGTCAGCCGTTCCAAGCAAGGCCTGCACGTACAGGCGGTGAGCAAGATCGTGCATTGCCTGACCACCGACATTCGTCCGCCACCTTTTGGCTCGGGTGGAAGTCGCTCGTTTATCACCGGCGTGACCCAGGTGGACGGCGTGCTGGTGCAGGTGCTAGACATCGAGAAAGTCATCCACGGCATCGCCCCGGCGCAGGTCGACGCGGCGCCCACCGACCTGAGCATGGAAGAGGCTGAAGTGCTGGGCAATGCACGGATCCTGGTGGTGGATGACAGCCAGGTCGCGCTGCAACAATCGGTGCACACCCTGCGTAACCTCGGCCTGCAATGCCACACCGCCCGCAGCGCCAGGGAAGCCATCGACCGTTTGCTGGAGCTGCAAGGCACGGGCGAGCAGATCAACGTGGTGGTCTCGGACATCGAAATGTCCGAGATGGACGGCTACGCCTTCACCCGCACCCTGCGCGAAACACCTGACTTCCAGGATTTGTACGTGCTGCTGCATACCTCCCTGGACAGCGCAATGAACAGTGAAAAGGCCCGCCTCTCTGGCGCCAATGCGGTGCTCACCAAGTTTTCCTCGCCTGAACTGACCAAGTGCCTGGTGGTGGCCGCCCAAACCGTGGCGCAGCAAGGTATCTGAAGCGTGGGCGAGTATTTCCAGCTGCTGCGCCGCGACCTCACCGGCAGCCTGCCCACTCCGAGCTGGCCTGCGGATATTCAACTGGATCATTACCGCGATGAACTGGCCCCGGCGATTCACGCGGTCTTGCAGATGGCCCAGGAACAAGGCGGCGGCCGTGTCGGCCCGCTTGAGCAATGGCGCCAACAGTTCGTGACCGACGCCGAGTTCGACCCGGCCTTATGCCTGGTGGCCAGCAACGCCAATGGCATCCTCGGCGTGTCGCAATGCTGGACCAGCGCCTTTATCAAAAACCTGGCGATTCATCCGGGCGCCCAGGGAATGGGGTTGGGTCGGGCCTTGCTCTTGCACACCTTCCAGGTGTTCAAGCAGCGCGGCGAGGCCTTTGTCGACCTCAAGGTGCTGGAGTCCAACCTGCGCGCCCGGCAGCTGTATGAAAGTGCCGGCATGGTGTTTGTGCTAAGGGATCAGGTTGCGCAAGACTAAGGACGCTGGCGCATAACTTGCTTCGCACAGACCCTGCGCGGTGCGAAGAGGTGTAAACCCGTCACCGTGCAAGAGCATCCTCTGACCTTGCCTGGTGACAGATCCTCCCATGAATACTCACTTTTCCTGCGTCGGTTGCGGCAAATGCTGCAACGATCATCACGTCCCCCTGACCCTCGACGAAGCCCGCCAGTGGGCGGCGGACGGCGGTAACGTCATCGTCCTGGTGGAGGGTTTCCTGGGCAACGGGCTGGGGTTGCCGCAGTTGCAACGCGACCACGCCCAGCGTCGTTCGGCCGTCGTACCCAGCGGCAATACCGCGGCGTATGTGGCAATCACCTTTGCCGCTTACAACGCCGGCCCCTGCCGGAATCTTGACGAAGATAACCGGTGCCGCATCTACGAACGTCGGCCACTGGTGTGCCGCATTTACCCGATGGAGATCAACCCGCATATTCCACTGAACCCTGACGCCAAGGACTGCCCACCGCAATCCTGGGAACAGGGGCCGGCGCTGATCGTGGGCACAGAATTGATGGATAAGGAACTGGTCGAATTGATTGCCCGCTCACGCCAGGCTGACCGCGACGACATCCAGGCCAAGGAAACGGTGTGTGGGTTGTTGGGGATTCACACCACGGCGCTCAAGGGTGACGGGTTTACCGCCTACCTGCCGGACATGGGCGCGTTTGCGGCGGCGATTGAACAGGCCGTTCAACAACCGTCGATGCCCAACGAGTGGGTGTTTCATGTGTCCGGGCTGGATATTGCCGAGCAGTTGCTGGATGCCGGCGCCCGGATCGCTACCGAAGTGCCGGCCAACTATGCGTTTATTTCGTTGCGTGCGGCTTAAAAGCTAGCCAGGCACTCGATTTCGATCCGCGCGTCCAGCAACAGCTTGGCTGCGAAGGTGGTTCGGGTCGGCAGGCGGTCCGCTGGAAAATAAGCGGCATACACTTGATTCATCGCCGCGAAGTCCTGGATGTCGGCAAGAATCACGGTGCACTTGGCCACTCTGTCCATTGCCAACCCTTTGTCCTGGAGAATGCTGCGCAGGGTGTCCAATGCCTTGGCGGTTTCTGCACCAATGCCTCCGGGTACACGCTTGCCCTTGTCATCAAGGCCCAGCAATCCCGAGATATACAGGGTTTGGCCGACTTGCACGGTTTGCGAGAACGGCAAGCCGGCTTCTGATGGAGTGAATTCCATCCGAGCCGGTTCAACCTGGGCGAGGACCTCATGTAATTGCTTCTGCGCAGCGTAAGTAACGGAACACAGCGTGCCAGTTAAGGTAAACAAAACCAGCGCGAGCATTAGTCTAATGGGTTTCATATGTGTGCCTTGTGCAAGAAAAGTATGGGTATCCAGGCGCTTTTCACAGAACGCCTGAACGCGCCAGAAGCTTTTACATGCAGGGTGCAACGTTCAACTCAGGCACATCCTTTTTTACCGTAGGAAGAAACTTAAAATTCTGGAGATGGCTGTATCGAGTGTTTAGTGGCCCGCCTCACTTGCCACGCTTTGCTCTTGATCACGAGCCAGCGCGATACAGTCAATCGCCACCAGCGCACTGCGTGGCAAATTGCGCACTGAAGACACACTGCGCGCCGGTAGTCGACCCGCGGGGAAGTAGCTCAGATACACCTCGTTAACCTCCCGCAGGTCATCAATGTCCCTGAGCCGCAAGGTGCATTTGACAACCTGCTCCATCGACGAATGATGGCGCCCCAGCATCTCGCGCAACATGTTCATCGCTTGCGTGGTCTGCTTGGCCACGCCCCCTCTTACCGGGTTACGACGGGAGTCCAGCCCAAGAATTTCCGAGAAATACAGCATATTTCCAACACGTACCACCTCGGAAAAAGGCAGCCCTGAAGCGCCGGGATGATATTGCAGGCCATCGTCGGTCACAGGGGCTGGGTCAGGCGGTTCTTCGCGCAAATAGCGCCGGGTGATGCGCTCGTACTCACCGCTTTTTTGCAGTTGGGCCAGGGCGCGATTGAGGTCATCACGCAGCGCTGTATCGAACTTGCGCACACCGATTGCTGCGCTGTTGCCCAACTGCTCACCGGATACAGTGGCACCGGAGAAATCGAAATCCTGGCCATCGGGGGTGTCGAGCAGCGCGTTACGGATTTCAAGTGTGCCTTGCAGGGTCGCATCGATATCGCCGGCCAACAGGCTGCGAATCAGCTGGTCGTTAAGCCAGTAGCTTTTCACAATCACCCCGGCAGGCGCCCAATGCGCCAAGGCAAACGCTTCACGGTTAGTCCCGCGCACCACGCCGACACGCCTGCCCTTGAGTGAGCGCACGGTTGGAATCAGCCCTGAATACCGACGCGCCACCAGGCGCGTGGTGAGCGGGTAGATACTCTCGGTGAAGTCGATAATCTGGCGCCTCTGGGCCGTAGGCACGATGCCCAGGATCGCGTCAAACCGCCTGGCCTCAAGGGCCTGGATACTGTCGGCGAAACTTTGATCGACCCACGTACAGCGAACATCAAGCTGGCGACACAAGGCTTTGCCTAACGCTATGTGCATCCCCACCAGACGCCCGTGTTCATTGCGGCTTTCGTAAGGCGGAAGATGACCGGTGATGGCGAAACGTATGTCCTTGCGTGGCGGCTCATACGCTGCAACGGTTGAAAAACCGCCGACCAACATCGATAGGAAAACTGCAACGCAGACCTGTAAAAGAGCCATGGGGACGTCCTTTTCCTGAAAGATCAGCATCATCTGGCCCCAATTCTGTCAGGCAGAATCGGGGAGTGGATGCGGTGCAAACTTTCAAGAAATGGCGGCCGACCTACAATGCGAAACGTCGCTTGTTTTTGTAGGTAGGAACTTCCATTACGTGCGATTTATTACAAGCTCATATAGGAAAAGTCAGCGCTTACCCATCGAACGGCGTGTGCCAGGAGGTGCCATGCCCGGGCTCTTGGTGTGGCCGTTTTTTGCGCCGTTCTTGTACCAAGGCTGGCTGGCATTTTTTGCCCCGGCCAATTCACCCGGTTTAAACGGAAACTTGAACGCCGGGATCTCGGTCGCGGCTGCGCTTTCGGTGGCGTCGGCGGTGGCCTGTTCGTCGATGTCGACCGCTTCGACAGCGGGTTGTGTCGGGGAATTCATGGAAGCTCCGGGGGAGTGCTGAAAATGACGCGGGCCCGACTTGCGGGCCACACCGCCGCGCAGTATACCTGCGCTCCTCGGATCTTTAACCACCACCCGTACGAATGGTCTGACTTTACTGACAGCGCCGTCAGTTAGCAGTCACTTTGCTGACCGGGTTTGCAGGCTATAAAGAACTTCCCCCTCTTCTCACCCTTTGCCCTGGCGCCTCACGCATGCGAATTCAACGAAAAACTGCCTTGATCGTGGGCGTCCTCGTGGTACTGGCTGTCGTGGCATGGGTGCTGACCCGGCCCGCCAAGCCCAAGCTGGCCGTGCCGACGGCGATTCCGGTGCGGGTAATCAGTGTCACCCAGCAGGATATCCCGCGTTTTGTCAGCGGGATTGGCTCGGTGCTGTCGTTGCACAGTGTGGTAATTCGCCCACAGATCGACGGCATCCTTACCAAGCTGCTGGTCAAGGAAGGCCAACTGGTGAAAACCGGTGACCTGCTGGCGACTATTGATGACCGTTCGATTCGCGCCAGCCTGGATCAAGCCAAAGCGCAACTGGGGGAAAGCCAGGCGCAGTTGCAAGTGGCGCAGGTCAATCTCAAGCGCTACAAGGAACTGAGCGTCGACGATGGCGTATCCAAGCAGACCTATGACCAGCAACAAGCCCTGGTCAACCAGTTGAAAGCCACGGCGCAAGGCAATCAAGCGGCTATCGATTCGGCCCAGGTGCAGCTTTCGTACACGCAAATTCGCTCACCGGTTACCGGGCGCGTCGGGATTCGTACGGTGGATGAAGGTAATTTCCTGCGCATGAGCGATACCCAGGGGCTGTTCTCCGTCACCCAGATCGACCCGATTGCCGTCGAATTCTCCCTGCCCCAGCAAATGTTGCCGACCTTGCAAGGCTTGATCGCCGCGCAACTGCCCGCCGACGTCAACGCCTACATGGGCGCCGACACCGATGGCCAGACCGGCGACTTGCTGGGCGAAGGCCGCCTGAGCCTGATCGACAACCAGATCAGCGCCACCACCGGTACCATCCGCGCCAAGGCCGAGTTCAGCAATGCCACGCAAAAGCTCTGGCCGGGGCAACTGGTGACAATCCGGGTGCAGACCGCACTCGATAAAAATGCCCTGGTAGTTCCGCCCACTGTGGTCCAGCGCGGACTGGATTCGCACTTCGTCTACCGTATCAACGGTGACAAGGTGGACATTGTGCCGGTGCAGGTGGTGTACCAGGACAGCGATTTGAACATCATCAAAGGCGTCAAGGCCGGTGATGTGCTGGTCAGCGATGGCCAGTCGCGACTCAAGGCGGGCGTGCAGGTGGATATCCTCAAGGACCCGCCGCAAGTGATCCAGACCGTTAATGCCCAGGTGCAGCCATGAAAGGCCGTGGCTCAGTGTCTGCCTGGTGCGTCGACCACCCGGTCGCCACCCTGCTGCTGACCTTTGCCCTGGTGCTGTTGGGGCTGATTGCCTTCCCGCGCTTGCCCATCGCCCCACTGCCGGAAGCGGAATTTCCGACGATCCAGGTCACCGCCCAGTTGCCCGGCGCCAGCCCCGACACCATGGCGTCTTCGGTGGCCACGCCACTGGAAGTGCAATTCAGTGCCATCCCCGGCATGACCCAGATGACCTCCAGCAGCGCCTTGGGCTCCAGCCTCCTGACCCTGCAATTCACCCTGAATAAAAGCATCGACACCGCAGCCCAGGAAGTCCAGGCGGCGATCAACACCGCTGCCGGCAAGCTGCCCAGCGACATGCCGAGCCTGCCGACCTGGCGCAAGGTCAACCCGGCTGACAGCCCGGTGCTGATCCTCAGCGTCAGTTCCAACAACATGCCCGGCACCGAGTTAAGTGATTTGGTGGAAACCCTGCTGGCTCGGCAGATCAGCCAGATCGACGGCGTGGGCCAGATCAACATCACTGGCCAGCAACGCCCGGCGATCCGTGTGCAGGCCTCACCCGACAAGCTCGCAGCGATTGGCCTGACCCTGGCGGACGTGCGGGTAGCCATCCAGCAATCCAGCCTGAACCTGGCCAAGGGCGCGCTGTACGGCGAGAACAGCGTCTCGACCCTGTCGACCAACGACCAACTGTTTCACCCCGAGGAATACGGCGATCTGATTGTTTCCTACAAGGACGGCGCCCCGGTTCAACTGCGCGATGTCGCGAAGGTGGTCAACGGTTCGGAAAACGCCTACGTGCAGGCCTGGTCCGGCGACACCCCTGGGGTCAACCTGGTGATTTCCCGCCAGCCCGGCGCCAACATCGTCGAGACCGTAGACCGCATTCAATCGGAATTGCCGCGCCTGGAAGCCATGCTGCCAGCCTCGGTGCAGGTCAGCGTGTTGTCGGACCGCACCAAGACCATCCGCGCGTCCCTGCATGAAGTGGAGATCACCCTGCTGATCGCGGTGCTGCTGGTGGTGGCGGTGATGGCACTGTTCCTGCGCCAGTGGTCGGCGACGATGATTGTGTCCAGTGTGCTGGGGGTTTCGCTGATCGCCAGCTTCGCCCTGATGTATGTAATGGGCTTCAGTTTGAACAACCTGACCCTGGTAGCCATTGTGGTGGCCGTGGGGTTTGTGGTGGACGATGCAATCGTGGTGGTGGAGAACATTCACCGTCATCTTGAGGCCGGGCTGGGCATGCGCGAGTCGGCGATCAAGGGTGCCGGCGAGATTGGCTTTACCGTGGTGTCCATCAGTTTCTCGCTGGTGGCCGCGTTTATTCCGCTGCTGTTCATGGGCGGCGTGGTCGGGCGGCTGTTCAAGGAGTTCGCCCTCACGGCGACCTC
>Ga0247816_10000956_pt1 | contig 14722 bp, 20 predicted proteins | sample UWRJL209509C1_FD_179930 | JGI IMG/M metagenome (GOLD analysis project Ga0247816, IMG submission 179930) | Plant litter microbial communities from Arlington Agricultural Research Station in Wisconsin, United States - UWRJ-L209-509C-1 | ecosystem: Environmental > Terrestrial > Plant litter >...
ACCGATCAGAATGTATTGCAATAAATGCACTTTCTTTTTGTTAAGGAGTTCTGTGAAAAATAGTGAAACAAAGGTCATTAATATGATAAGAATGGCATATTTTGCGGACCGCATCGTTTTCTGATATTGATCTACCGGAAGTATAAATTCTACACCGAAGGTGGCATCCAGATTAGTATTGGCATGTAATTCCTGATTCTGTGCGATCCATTGCTGCGCAAACGGACGATTGAAATAGGGCATTTTCCATATAGCAGAAAAAGTGGTGTTTGTGATTGCTCTCTGCTCAGGCAGATATTTTCCCGTAAACTTAGGGTTATTCCAATTTCCATTTAGTTTGACAGTTGTGTTTTTGGCAATGTGTGTAAAATTGAGTTCATTGCTGCCACGTAGATTCAATTCGAAACTAAAGTCTGTAACAGTATTTTGGTTTTTTAGCTCTGGTAAGACAATCAGGTTATTACTGAACAATTTCAGCGAGCTGAAATCTGGTTCAACCGGATATGATGAGTTTCCTATTTGAATGGCCGGATTATTTTTTAATCCTTTGAGATCACTCATTCCAATGACGACTTTGACCTTATCCCACTGCACCATCAGAGGATCAATTCCTGACTTTTTAAGTTCCAGTGCGCCAAACCTTCCCTTAACATTAATTTTTGTGTTATACACTGCGGCATCAAATATGCCTCTGTGGAGTATTTCCGGGTTAGCCTGACTAACGATATCCAGCACCTCTGGCATCAGATAGATATTAGTAATTACTTCTTTTACGATTGATTTTCCACTTGAATCTTTTTGTATCACTGATGTTTTATACGGCAAGACCATTATTGGTCCCTCAATCAGCTGACTGCCTGACCATTTTTCAGATATTTCCCCGGTTACAAGTTCCTGCCGTAATTGTCTCTCTGAGATCAGGTTTTGTATCCAAACAGACGGGATAAGAAGAAGTAAAGTTATCACTCCTATGAGTGCGAGTTTAACCAATACAGAATCCGCCAGTCGCGGTTTAATAGTAGTCGCATTTTGTTGATTTTCAGTTGTTTGATTTTCCATGATTTCAGTTTTAAAAGTACTCTGTATTTCAAAGTAAATGAGTAAAAAAATATTAGCTTTTTTGTTGTTTAATTAAATTTTCAAGAGCTTCCAGATGTTTTTTAAAGGCAGTCCGTCCTGCAGCTGATGCTGAATATTGTGTATTTGGTTTCCTGCCAATGAAGGTTTTGTTTACTGTGATATATTCCTCTTTTTCAAGCGCTTTCAGATGGGAGGCAAGGTTACCATCCGTTGCATTCAATAATTCTTTTAATGCATTAAAATCGTAATGCGTATTCGCAACCAGTACGCTCATGATCTGCAAGCGTAACCGGTTTTCAAAGGCTTTATCGAATTGTTCCAGTATTTTCACTGATTATATTTAAAATGCATTAAAGAACCATAAATAATATGCAATACGCCGAAACCTAAAGTCCAGAATACAATACCATACCCAGGGAACAGCGCAGCAAAAAGGCCCAGTATAATTTCGCAGAAACCCAGCCATTTTACACCGGAAAGGGTGTAGTGACTACCTGAAATTAGCGCCAGACCGTAAAAAAGCAAACAAGCCGGCGCTATGACGCTGTAATTTCCCCGAAGTAACAGGATGAATATAAATAGTCCGCCTGTAATTAACGGGATAGAGAGACTGATCAGCAATCGCCGGCTGACCGGGTTCCAGGCACTTTCCCCCTTTTTATGCGCTTCACGTATAGTTAACCAGACACCAGTTAGCAGAGCGCATAGAAGGACGATAGCTGCAATAATAAATAGTTTGGCCAATACTTCACTTTCGTTGACATAGTTATTTCTATAATCCAGATCATAGGAATTACCATATACCACCTTAAAGCCAAGAAAGGCTCCGATTAAGGCATAGATACCAGCCATGACACCTGACATTCCGCTAAGTGAAATGAACTTGGCAGAGCGTTCCATCAATGATCTGATGGAGCTTAGTTCTGAATAAATATCTTCTTCTTGCATTTTTGAAAGAACTTTGAGTTACAAAGTAAAAGATAATATTTTAATAATACAAGCTAAATTTAAGGTGTAAAAGAAGCATCCCGTAAATTGATACAGGATGCTCTCATTTTAATCTTCGCCAACAGGTTTTTGCTGCTCATACATCGTATGCGCAACAGTGCTGTCTGGCAGAATATTACTCATTCCCACCTGTACTTTATTTTTAATGCCGGATATGACTTTATCTTTTCCCGTCATTAATGCATGATATCCATCCTGTGCTACATCTGCCGGATCTGCTTTTGCGTCTTCATCCTGCACCGCCTTACTTTCATTCATCTCGGCTTTATTAAAAAAGTCAGTGTCTGTTACGCCTGGAAGCAGGGCAGTGATTGTAATAGCTGTTTCTTTTACTTCCTCACGGATAGCTGCTGTGAAGGAAAGTACAAATGCTTTTGTACCATGATATACCGACTGCCAGGGACCTGGGGTTTTGCTCGCTATGGAAGCCAGGTTTAATATTTTTCCGGAATTTCTGGTAACCATATCTTTCAGGAAATCCTTGGTTAAAATAACGAGGGCAGATATATTCAATTCAATTATATCCAATTCCCGGGAGATATCAGTGTCTTGAAATTTACCATAAATACCCTGGCCCGCATCATTTACCAAAACGTCAATTTCGATACCTAAATCTTTGACTTCCTGATAGATTGATCTTGTCTCATTCCTGTTAAACAGGTTCTTGGAGAGGGTCGTCACCTCAATCCCATAAGCGCTGAATTCTTTGGCCCTGTTATCCAGCGCCTGCTGATCTCTGGAAACGATAACAAGATTGTATTGGTCTTTTGCAAATAGCTTTGCCAGTTCATAACCGATTCCACTGGTCGCTCCCGTAATCAGGGCATATTTTTTTCTGTTTGACATAGGACTTGATTTTTTAAGTAGATGTCAGCAAGAACAATATTAACAACTAAGAGTTTACAAAAAATAAATTTGGCAGGGAATAATCAGATCAATAATTTCAGGCATAAAAAAAGCAGATATTTATGAATATCTGCTTTTTTTATGCCGATGAAAAACTAAACTTCTGTGTAAGGAGTTTCGCCTGTTTTATATTTAACTTCCAGGTCTTCCTTAAACTGTTTTGCTTTATTCACCCATTCAGGTGCTTTGTCCTGCAAATCATCAACAATTGATCTGCCGTTAACATCCTTTTTCGTCACATATTTAATTGCACCGTATACTGCGGCGCCTATTAATGCTGTTTTTAATAATCCCATAGTTTTAAATTTCTGATGTACCTATGTAACAGCGTAATTCCACAAATGTTCATGAAATTTTCAAATCATCATTTTACAATAATTAAATATTACATTAACATAGAATTTGGCACCATAAATGATACGCCAGCTTATTATACTTCAGATATGAAAAAAATTGTATTAGCGCTCGGCTGTTGTTTATCCTATTACGTATCGTTTGCGCAAAATGCGCCCAATGTTATTCCTCAGAACAACATTGTAAAAGATACAGCTCGTCAGACAGATTTGATTGATATAGGAAAAGCTTTATTTCGTATCAGCCCAAAAAAAATAAGAGAGCAGCGTGATAAAAAACTCTATTTTTCTATTCTGCCCAGCAGTAGTTCTCCAGGTGGTAGCGGACGTGTACTGATCACGAGTACTACGGCTGGTGTATATCTTGCATCTAAAAAGACTACAAATCTATCCAGTGTTACTTTTGCGCCTTACTGGAATTTTGGCAGCCGTTTTGGTCTTCCTCTGCGTTCTAATATCTGGTTGCCAAATAATACCTGGAATATTCAGGGAGATACCCGTTTTCTTGTTTATCCGCAGTATACCTGGGGGCTGGGTGATGGGAAAAGTGAAAGTGAAAAATTATTGGTAAATTATAAATATATCCGTTTTTATCAAAATGCCTTAAAGAGGATCAAACCTTATTTCTTTGCTGGATTAGGTTATAATCTCGATTATCGTTTTAATATTAACAGCGATGATCCGAATACAACACTAAAGGATTATACAGGTTACGAATATGGAACGGGTAAGAATTCTTTTTCTTCCGGGATCAGTCTGAATTTGCTTTATGATACAAGAAATAATTCGATTAATCCTTTGCCGGGAATGTATGCTAATATGGTTTACCGTATCAATCCTGCATTTTTGGGTAGTAATGACAGCTGGAGTTCAATTTATACTGACGTCAGAAAGTACATTTCTTTGAATCCGGCTAAACCCAATCAGCAAAATACACTGGCTATATGGTCATATTTCTGGACCACTTTAAATAGTAAAACTCCGTATCTGGATTTGCCAAGTACAGGCTGGGATCCCTATAACAGATCGGCCAGGGGAATGGATCAAAACCGATACAGGGGTAGATCTTTGTTTTATCTGGAAGGGGAGTACAGAAGGGATATTACAGAAAATGGCTTATTAGGTTTTGTGGTATTTACCAATGTTAATACAGTAAGCGGGTCAGGATCTTTATTTACGTCATGGCATGCTGCGGCAGGTACGGGATTGCGTATCAAATTCAATAAAGGATCTAATACAAATATTGGTATAGATTACGGACTGAGCAAAGGATACAGCAATGTAATGTTTAGTCTTGGGGAAGCATTTTAGGTATGTGATTTTTGCAGGCACCAGGTGGTCATGCAGCGCAGATTCTGAACATTGGTAGTTTTTATGGGTTCGTAAAGATACCCATTTAATGATGCTGTATATTTTAATAAAAACTCTTCGTTCACTAGAAAACGCTCAGAACCATCTGGTAATAAATAGCGTTGGTTCCCGAGAGGTTGTACCAGATGTGCTATGCCTATATCGGAGGCCAGCCTGGCAAACAGATATCCTCCGGGTTTTAGCACATCCCACATCCTTGTGAGCATTTGATGAAAATGTCTCTCATCACGTGCAAAATGTAATACGGCACTGGAGATCAGCAGGTCAAAATAGTCATTAGGAAATGACATGTCTTCTGCAGTTGTGATCTCGAAATTTGTGAGTTCATTTTTCGGAGCAAGTAATTGAGAAAGTGCCTTCACTTGCATGATTGCAGCTTCATTAGGATCTATTCCATAAACTTCAAATCCGTTCCTTAGAAAGTAAACGAGGTTGCGACCACCCCCACAACCAGCATCTAATATTTTTCGACAATGCTTAAAACGGTCTTTTAACAATTGATCAAAGAGATAAATATCAATGTTTCCGTAAAGTTGTTCTAAATTATTTTGCATGTTTATTTGTGTGATTGGTGCTGAAGGCATCTGTTTCACCGGCGAATATAACAAGATCTCATTAATCATTCTTGCATTACATCAATGATCAGGATAAAAGCTATTTGTATATGCAGGCGACTAAATTATAATTTAGTTCTTGAATTTGTCAAGGGAAATGTTTTATTTGAGCTATATTCATATACGGTGACGGCACTGGAATGAAAAATTGACTATATAAAAATTAGCATATGAGTACAGAAAATCTTAGTGAAGAATTGAATAAAAAGATTGAGCAATTGGTAGCGGAAGGCAATGTTCTGGTTGATGAAGATGATTATGTATCAGCACTTGATAAATTTGAGGATGCGCTTGACTTAATACCTAATCCGAAAAGCAGTTGGGACGAAGCGCTTTGGATCTACGCAAGTATAGGTGATATGCAGGTGTTTACGGAAGATTATGAATCTGCTGCTGAGAATTTTTTCAATGCTTTGAATTGCCCGGATGCACAGCAAAATAGCTTTTTACACTTAAGATTAGGACAGGCATTATTTGAACTTGATGATAAAGAAAAGGCTCTTGACCATCTGCTCAAAGCCTATGAAATTGATGGCGAGGAAATCTTTGATGATGAAGATCATAAGTACTATGACTATTTAAAAGCAAATATGTGATGAGTTGCGAACCAATCGGTTTGAGACAGCATTTTATCAAGACAATATAGCCTTCAAAATCTTACAGCCAAAAGATCCTGTCTATAAGGAGGCGAAGTGATGATGTCAATTCCAGCAGATATTCTAATGATTTTGTCCAATTCAGCATTCGGATCAATCATAACTATCTATTTGATAGTGTCTGAAGAATAATTTCTTCTTCCTGTATTTTCTTGTTTAATCGTTTTATAATAGATAAATCAGGATGGCGATTGAATTTTTTACGGGAGGAACGAGTGAAAATCAAAAATAATGTTTGGACATATATCAATTAGAGATATTAATTAATTAAATTCGTTTTTTAGGACACTACGCGAACAGTATATTTGACAACGCCAACGAGCCATTTGGCGAGACGAACGGTTTATTTTTCATGGGGCGAAGAATACAAAAACTTATATTTAATTGATGTTATTGAACTGTGTTATTATCGAAGATGAAAAACATGCTATTGAATTATTGCAAGAGCATATTGAAAGCATGCCTTATCTTCGTCTGCTTAAAGTTTACTCCCAATCTATAACTGCGCTTACCGAGATAAGTGCAAATGATGGTATAGATATCATCTTTATGGATATTGAAATGCCAGGAATTTCAGGGATAGAGCTGGCGAAGAGTTTACGTGATAAAACCCGGTTTCTTATATTCACGACTGCCTATCATCAGTATGCTGCGGAAGCTTTTGAACTGGAAGCTTCTCAATATATTATCAAGCCAGTTACTTTTGCCAAATTCGCGACAGTGATAGATAAATTAGCGAAAAATCTATTTAAGACGGAAAAAGACGCAACTGTTGAGAATAATCATGAGGAAGATATCTTTCTGAAAACGGGGATGAAAAATAAAGTGATCAGAATAAACCCCGCAGATATTGTTTACCTCCAGTCTCATGATAACTATGTATGCGTGCATACGGACAAGGAAATGGTAGTTGCTTATTTGACGCTCAAGGAAGCTGAGCGGTCATTTAACAGGAATGGACATCTGATACAAGTACACAGATCTTTTGTTATTGCTAAAAGTAAAATACAAATGATAGTTGGTAATACTGTAAAGATGAGTGTAGGAAAGGATGTTCCTGTAGGAAATGCCTTCAAGCATGTATTTTTTGATTATATAAAAAAACAAACAATATCGTCCGGACGCAAATAGTCCGGACGATATCGATATCTTATCTTAAATTAATACCACTCGTCATTGTAATTGTTACAGAAGTGGGATCACCTGTTGGATCAGTAGGTTGATTTCCATAAGAAATTGTTTGCTGATTTGAAGATTTAAAAACGAATAAAGTAGTTTTTGTTAACTTGCTGTTTTTTTTAAATGATGTCTGTTTCATAATGTTTTTTTAGAAAATTATGAACAGCGTCTCCCTCATTATAAAGTATTACGCCAAATGCCAATTCAATTACGCGAAAGGACGAACGACACAAAAAACAGCCTGATTAAAGCGATAAAAAGGCATAGGTACCACTTCATCGTATGGACTGTTTTTATCGCTTATGAGATACTGATTGCTGGAATTTTTAGTGGATTTTATTCAAGTTTTACCAATTATGCACTGCACTATTTTTTCAATATTGTATTGTTTTATAGCCATGCATTCCTGTTATTTCAAACTTTATGGAATGGCAAAAACAAATGGTCGAAATTCAGTTTGCCATTTCTTATCCTAATTGAGATCGCATTATATGTACTTGTCGTTTATAGTTTTGAGATTTTTTTTACTAAATATCTCCATATCGTCGTTTTACAAAAAACTGCTTTTAGTAAAGCATATGTTAGCCGTACGGTCTGGCGGGGCTTGTATTTTATTGGCTTTAGTACAGCCTATTATGTGATTTTACGCAATCAATACCGTAAACAGCAAATGGAGGAAATGGAGCGGCAAAAACTCCTTAGTATTATCCAGCAGGAGGAGGTCAAAAATGAGTTGATGCGAACGCAGAATGCGTACTTAAAATCACAAATCAATCCTCACTTTTTAATCAATACACTCAGCCATTTGTATAATGAAACCAGGAAATTAGCTCCAAAGGCTGCGGAGAGCATTATTTCATTATCTGATATGATGCAATATGCGCTGAGTAAAGAAGTAGCTGCAGGGATGATGCGTTTGCATGATGAGATTAAGCTGGTAGAGAATTATCTCCATTTACATCAGGCAAGGCAGGTTCATCCGGCAGAGCTCTCTCTGGAATATGATGAAGAATGTCAGAAATTGAATTTTATTCCTTTGGTATTGATGACTTTAGTGGAGAACATATTGAAACATGGTAAACTTGATCAGCCTGATCAGCCTGCTATTATCAGGATAACTGTTGAAAATAGTATACTTCATATCCATACGTCAAATCTGAAATCCGTTAATCCTAAGGCTAGCGGGCATGGAATGGGACTTAAGAACATTAAAGAACGTCTGATCCAGAGCTATGGAGATAATGCAACTTTTGACTATGGTTCGGATGAGAAAAAGTATTTTAATACAGATATTTTCATCACTGTCCCGTAATGGTGTGACCAATATTTCAATATATTTTTTTAGGTTTGCTGTTAATATGTGAAATATGATTAACTATTACCTCAATAAAATTGTAGTTTTCTTTCATACCCCTTTTGCGGGGATTATACCACTCAAAACCTTTAGATATGGGATGAGTGGAGGAAGCAATGCATTATTAAACCTAATCGTATTCTATATTAGTTATAATTATTTGTTTGACAGAAACCTGGTGTCATTTGCAGGTTTTGTGATCACACCATACATTGCTGCATATATTGTAGCCCTGTGCATTACTTTTCCTGTTGGTTTCTTATTGAATAAGTATTTCGTATTTCAGGGTGTAAAGGGGCAGGTAAGTAAACAGCTTAGTCTTTATGCAGGGTTAACTGTAGCCAATATATTTCTGGAATATGTTCTCCTCCATTTATTAATAGGGCGTTTTGATATTCCGGCAACCCTGGCTCAGTGCTTCATTATTATTTTACTTTCTGGTCTAAGTTATCTTTTTCAATCATACGTTACGTTCCGCAGTAGTGTAAGCTAAACTCCTGGAAGGTATATTGAAATTTTCAAAAATCATTTGATAGCTTAAATAAATCCATATCAGTATACAGGGCACTGCTTTAAACGAATAACGAGCAAAAAACTGATCTCTGATAAATTTCGGGTAAATATCTGATGGCGCAAGTGTTGTAAATAAGATGGCGAATATGAAAAGGAGGAGGACTGGCACAGGTAATGGCCGTGGTTGTATCATAAACCAAATGGCAACTCCGCAAAATGCAATAATATAGGTAGGGGATTCCGATGAGTTACTGAATATAACTGCGAAAATCATTGCAGACGAGAGGAACATCAAACGAAAATTGAGTGATTTATATTGACTGATTCTGATGTATGGGTAACAAAAAACAGCGAGGCCGGTCATCAGAAATGGTAAGTTTGGTAGCTCTGCATTTTGAAATACTCTCCTTACAAATCCCATAATAGACATATCTTGCATTGAAGTGAGCGAGGCATTTAGTAGTTGTTTCTCACTGAGTGAAATATACCACTCCTGATATTGCTGTATAATGTAGGAGGGCCCGAAAAATACCATTGGCAAAGCGAAGAAAAATAGGGTCCAGAATACGCAATAGGCTATATACTTAGGTTTTTCCTTAGCAAAAAAGAAAAATGCAAGCCCCACAATTCCATAAAGCTTGATGAAGGTGCCAAATAAAATCAGGCAAGTAGCCCAGAAATTCTGTTTTTTCTCCACCAGCGTAAAGCTTAAAATGATGATCGCAGCAATTGAGGGATTAATCTGGCAAGAGAACATCGCTGTAAGCAATTCATGGGCGACGATCCAGTAAACAGCGGTTACTTTACTGTTTTTTAGCGGCAATGTTTGTATTGCATAGAACAGAAACAATGCATTTGCTGCTTCCCATAAATACATCCCCATAAATTCCGGCAGATAGGTGAAAGGTGCGATCACCAATGCGAAGAGCGGACCGTAGTGATTTGTATCTGCATATTCAGGATAGGCCGTAAAAAGATTGAGGTGATCAACTGAATGGAAATATGTGTAGATAAATATCAGGTAATTATTATGATGACCACCGTGATGATATTGCTTATAAGTGGTAATTGCAGGTAAAAGAATAAAGATAAAAAAGATGAATAGTCTGCTTTTGAATAAGCTGCTAACTCCAGCTGGTATTTTAATGTTTTGAAGCGTTGGTAATGACATGCCTTTAATAATCAATTGGTTTTCGGTATAACTTTATTTTCCATGAAATGGGATAGTGTAGCTGAAGGATAACCTTTCTGATTAATCCATTTCATAAAATTGTCCATTCTGCTGATCATTGCGCTACCTGAATTTTTACTTACATAAGCAGGAAAACCGAAGCGCTCTTTATCCCCCAGGTCAGTGAATTCCCAGGGATGAAAATAGATGTTTATATAATCATCTTTTTGATATGTCCGGTAGACAAGGTGTTTATAGAACCATAGTGGAAGGTTATGAAATGATAACCAAAATAAAGGAAAGCGTGATATCGGGCTTACGGAGGCCGGTATTTGCCATACACCACTTTGCTGAAAGTATGTTCTGGAAATATGACGGTTATTATATCTCCCCGGCAGCCAGGTTGGATTAATAGAGCTGTTATACACATAACCTGCCTTTTTTATTTCCGTCTCATCAACAGGCATCATTCGTGGCATTCTGTAACCCTTTACCGGAAGACCGGAGAGCTCTTCTAATATTAACCTTGATTCAAGCAAATGCTCATTTTTAAAATCGGAGTGATAATATCCGTGTGAAGCCAGTTCATGTCCTTCTGCAGCAATACGCGTAATGATCTCTGGTGCATTCCTGGCAAAAATTACAGTGCTGAAAAATGTAGCCTTTAAACTGTGTTTTTTTAGCAGATCCAGAATGATATGGGTACCGGTTACCGAAATACTGATCTGATCTTCAAAGCTGATGTTTTTTTGATATTCAAAAGGCATATCAAACTCTTCGATGTCGAAACTTAATACTACCATATCTTAGTTTGAATTTGGAAGGTTTGTATTTCTGATAATATAATTAGGTCTGTTTTTTGTCTGCATAAACATTTTCCCAACGTATATACCAATGATCCCGAGGATAATGAGTTGCAGGCCACCGAAGAAAACCACTGTCATGATCAGTGAGGCCCAGCCGTCGACTTCAATACCCATGAAAAAGGAATACAATACATAGGGAATATACAATACAGACAACAAGGAGAAGATGAAGCCAAGGTAAGCTGCAGTATATAATGGTCTGATGCTGAAAGAGGTCACGCCGTGAAGCGCCAGTTTTACCATCTTCCTGAAATTATACTTGCTTGCGCCGGCAAACCGGGAGCTGGGCGTATAGTCAATTGCGAACTGACTGTAACCCATCCATTTGACGAGGCCGCGAATAAAAGGTTCATTCTCACCCAGATCACGAAAGACATCGATTACTTTTTTATCCATCAGTCTGAAATCAGCCGTTCCTTCCTCGATTTTAATACTGGATAGTATATTTAGTGTTTTGTAAAATAGGGAAGATGTTTTTCGTTTAATGAATGGAAGTTTTTTATCTTCAATTCTTCTTGTATAAACCACTTCATAACCTTCCTGCCATTTTTGTAACATTTCAATAATGAGCTCTGGTGGGTGCTGCAGATCAGCATCGAGTGAAATAATGCAGTCTCCCATTGCTTTGTCCAGCCCGGCTTTAAGTGCAATCTGGTGTCCGAAATTTCTGGAAAACTCTATGAAATACAGGTTAGGCTTAACCTTCGCCATTGTCTTCAGGATAAGTGCGGTCTTATCAGTACTGCCGTCATCTACAATGATAAATTCTACATTCAGTTCAGTTTGTCTGAAAACACATTCTAATCTGTCGATAATAACAACAATATTGTCTTCCTCATTATAAGCAGGAATGACTACAGAAACCAGGCTCATAGGATTACAATGATAAGAGGGATAAAATTAGATGTAGGTATGCCATTATGCTGAGAGGCTGATGTCATTTGGTTATTGTCGTTAAAGACTCGTCAAATATAATTTTTTTTCGTCAATCCTGCATGTTAAATTGTTAACCCGGTCATCATTCGGTCTGCTTCGCTGTGTCAGACGCAGAGGTCTGTAATCTATTGTTTTACAACTGTAGAATGCAACAGTTGTATTTTCCATATTCCGTTTTTATTAATTAATACAGCACTTTCAAGCCATTTTATGCTCCTTTGCTTATCGTTGATTAAAAAATCTGCAGTATTAAAATAACTGATCCATGCCACTTCTTTATGCTGTTCAGTTGTTAAAAACTCAAATTTGTTTACCCTTTTCACTTTCAGTTTTCTCAATGGCAACAGATGATTGATTAGCGTATCTGCATTCCAGACCAGACCGCCTTCCAATAAAGTAAAGTCCGCCGTAACTGTTGATCTGATTGCTTTATCATCAAGGTTGGACATTCCGTCAAAGAAGGCGATAATAGTTGCCTGAATTCCTTTGTCTGCCGCTTTTTGGGCGAATGACTGAGACGTGATCAGAACAAATGCTATAAGTGCTGATATGGTTTTCATAATTGTAGTTTAAAAGATAATGAATGATTTTCGGGAAGTATCAGGCTAGGTTTATTATTTGGTTTTTTATTAATCACCGTCGCATTAACTGCGGTAGAAACGCTATAGCTTTCCATTTGCTCATCTGCATAAGGATTACATAAACTTAGTAATTCCGGTACACTGATATCTTTACTCAACCACAATTCTTCCTCGTTTTTATCAAGTATGACGGGCATCCTGAATTTAGGATCATGAACTTTGCCGACAGTTTCATTTGCCTTTGTGGTCATAATTGTAAAAGAACGGTATACCTCACCCGAAAATCTATCTTTCCACTGGCTCCACAATCCTGCGAAGGCAAAAATATCCCTGTCCTTTAAGACAAAACGATAAGGAAGGGGCTTACCACTTTTTTTATCCCATTCATAAAATCCATCAGCTAATACCAGACATGTCTTTCTGTGTGTAAGCAAAGGAGCGTAAGTTTTCTTCGTAAGTGCATCTTCACTTCTTGCATTGAGTGTAGAGAAGTCAAGTTTTTTACTTTCCGCCCAAAATGGCACAAGTCCGAAATGCATTTCCTGCGCAATCTCCGGTTCATCTGCTGTAATTACCAGTCCTTTTTGTGTAGGTGCCAGATTGAAATTTGGCTCGTAGTCAGGTGGTAGCTTTACCAGATAGGCAATAAGCAGTTCTTTTTCATTTTTAGTGAGTGTATATCTGGCGCACATGCTCTAAGTTATCTTTTTTTAAGGAGAAAATATTACTCATTTTTTCACGATCGATATTGGTTAAGAATGATAAAACCATTCAAGCTGTTCATTGTTAAACTATTAAATAAAATTAACTCTATGGGAAATCAAAAATTTTTAATGGTGCTTGCTTTTGCAGGAATAACATTAGCAGCATGTAGTGGGAATAAAGATAGTAAAGAGGGAGCAGATAGCTCTGCTTATAACAGTTCTGTAACAGATACTGTAGCTACTGATACAGGAAGTGTTGCCCCAGCGGATAGTACACATTCCTTTAGAAATGACAGAGGAACGGATAGCGTTGGTGCAGGTAAGGGAGTACCTGAAAAGCCGTAATTTTATAGAAGCCATTGCTCATCAGTGCAATACATCTGGTGGCCATTTTTTGCTAATACGTTTTTTTATAAATGCAAAACATATTGAACCGATCTGACGTTAGATTGATGTAACAGAATTGATATGAAAGATTTAAACAACATCATAGACACCCAATTTTTTATTGGTGATGTCGTAGTATTGAAAACAGGGAGTCCAAAAATGACAATTTCGGAAATTGATATGATAAGTGGAGAAATCAGATGCATCTGGTATGCAAATGGTAAATGCGAAATGCAGATATTGAATCCTGATTTGGTTCAGAAATTCAATTTAGTTAGGTTCAAAGCTTCGTAAATGACATAATTGCTATCAATAATAACGGCATCAAATGTGGTATTGTATAAGAAAGCCCTGTATTTTGATATACAGGGCTTTCTTATACAATTATGTCAGGCTATTTGATACTTATTGCCACGCCACCACCGGCGGCTAAAGGTTGTTTCAATACCGTTTTAGCGTTTACCTTAATTTTTCTTATGGTATAACTTTGAGGATTTTTATCATAACTGGCATCCTTACCATCTGCATACACAGTTGCAGTGAAGGTCTGTCCTTTTGGCAGGTAACTAAAGGAGATATGAGCTACTCTTGGATTTTCATCAGTGATTCCTCCAACATACCATTCGTTTTTGTTTTTCGCTTTTCTGGCAATTGTTATATAATCTCCCGGCTCGGCTTCAAGTATATCAGTTTCATCCCAGTCTGCCGCCACATCTTTAATAAACTGAAACGCATCCATAAACTTATTGTAAGTCTCCGGCAGGTCTGCAGCCATTTGCAGCGGACTATACATTGTTACATACAGGGCAAGCTGATGGGTAAGTGTGCTGTGTACAAATGATGTATTTTCAGGATTATAAGCACTAACTCTGGTCTCGAAGATACCAGGTGTATAGTCCATCGGACCACCCATTAATCTTGTAAAAGGAAGGATTGTTGTATGGTCGGCATTATTTCCTCCAAATGATTCATACTCTGTACCACGAGCTGCTTCATTAGCGAGCAAATTCGGATAGGTACGGTTCAGTCCGGTTGGTCTGACA
>Ga0247816_10000957_pt1 | contig 14721 bp, 14 predicted proteins | sample UWRJL209509C1_FD_179930 | JGI IMG/M metagenome (GOLD analysis project Ga0247816, IMG submission 179930) | Plant litter microbial communities from Arlington Agricultural Research Station in Wisconsin, United States - UWRJ-L209-509C-1 | ecosystem: Environmental > Terrestrial > Plant litter >...
TACTCACCGAACTGGGTGATGTGGCAGGGCCCGTAGAAGGTTTGTAGGTTTGCAAATTTCCGTAGCGCGTAATGGAGAACTGTGATATCGGAGTATCCGATGAAGGGCTTTGGGTTTTTAGCGATCAGGTCGTAGTCGAGATATTGCAGTAACTGATTTGAATGGTTTCCACCGATGGAACAGATAATAGCCGAAACCGATGGGTCCGAAAACATTTCGTGGACGTCATCTGCCCTATCCTGGATGGAGGATGACAAGTATTCGGATGATTTGAGTGCGTTTGTAGCAGGTTTAACGTTCAGGCCTATCTTGGTTAAGGATTCGACGGCTTTTTCATATCGATGAGTAAACATACCTGCGCCGCCGAATGAGGGAGAAATTATTCCTATGGTATCACCTTTTTTGAGTTTCGCTGAAATCATCATTATTATAACATTGCTTACATTAAAGGGCGTTGAAGTAATTTTTGTTTTTATTAGGAAATCAACTAGATACTGGTTATGGAAGCGGTTCCAAATAGTCTATCATTTCAGGATAAAATGTTTTACCAAGTGAGACACCTATATTGAAACTACTGGCAAAACCACGCAAGTCACCCTGTTCATTCTTAATAAATTTAGATGGTAATAGTTTATCATTAAAGACTGGATAGATATGGTTCATAAAGATATTATCCGGAGCAATATATACAGCAAGACCGTCCTTAAGAGATAAAATTATATTATGTCTATCACAATCTGCGATTGATAGTGGATATGTATTATGAAGGACCTCCGTAATGTTGCAAGGATCAAATTTAAACTTATTGCAGATCAGGAAGCTGAAAATGTGATCAGTAACGTTGGATTTGGGATCTGCACATGATGTATCCCCCATATTAGTTCTTAAAGACTCTGATGAAATTTCCCTCCGAAGATTTTTGTTTCCCGCTAATTTAATTAGGGCAGTTTCTAGATCTTTTTTAGATAAATCGGATTTGATTTCACCAATTGCTACGACCGTCTCAATGGGGTAAAACCTTTGCCTTTCCTTACTTTCTATAAATGGAGTATAGTCTTTGTGATAGATAACTATATCACATTGTTTGCTTATAGAATCATTTGATGTCATTAAGAAGCCACTTCCTAACTCAAGATATCCAGGAGTAAGGCATCTCAAAAAATCTTTACATGCATGTTCTCTGAAACTACCGTATTCTTCCGCATGAAATATTTTATTTTCTGAGGAGTCTCGGAATTGTCCAACGCTATCGGTATTAAATGCGTGTAATAGTGACGTTACTTTACTTTGAAATAAAGATTTATAAGTTTTATTTCCTTTTGGCTGTTGGCTCATATGTTTATATAATTAAGGATTATGGAAACAGGATCGGTATATTGTTACCAATTGGTCAAATGAATAACCCTCGACTCGGCTAGACGGAGAAATGGGTACGTAGATCATTAGCAAACGACCATCTAAATAAAAATGACCACATAAGGTATTATTATGGTCTTTATATAAATCGCCAAGTTCCTGATTATTCTGAAGCAAATATGTCTTAAACAAACCCAAAGCCCCGATAATATGGGTTCTACTTGTAAGTATTATTTTATCGATTAGATTATGTTGCCTAAGTAAAGAAAGTATATTCTTAAATAGTATTGGAGTTAAGTACTCATCACCAGATCTATTATGTAGCCTGTAACACTTCAATAGTATATCTGTCATTCCAATTTTGTGCTTTTTTAGAAAGCACTTTCTTTCTTCAACTGCAACAAGTTGGCTTTTAAATTTGAAGGATTCATTGAAGGTCTCTTCCATCAGTGGCCAAAAATTACTTTTCTCTCCTCCATAATAAAATTTGAATCTGGCGTTTGATTGCGATGTGGGAAAAGTTCCTATCACAAGTGTTGCTGCGTCTTCAGGAATAAATTCATCAAAAGGATGATTTTCTGGAACATAATCACATTCATATTGGCTCCATGGTTTCTGATTTTTCGTGCTGTTTTTCATAAGTTCGATCAATTTTTTAATAGAATATCACTTCTAATTACATTGGATTTTTGGTTGTTTTGGATTATCTCAATAATTGATTCTTGAACTGATTTATGACCGAAGAAATATTCTTTAAAATACTTTGTCATAACCAGTTGATGAGCTCAAATTTCTCTTTCATTATTTTTGCCTCTCCAGGATGTAACTGACTTATATATAGTATATTTCCTAATAGCCATTCACGATAATTTGCACGCCGTATTTGATTCTTATCTATTGGGTTATAAGGACCAAATCTAACAGCATAGTACAACTGGGTATGAATATCTTTACGATATTTTTTACTCAAGCTAAGTTTCTCATTCACAGTTATACCAGTAACTACCTGCCGACTTGTTTGCTGGATATAATGTATTTTTTTGGGGTTCAGTTTAAATCCTTCTTCGCAAATAATCGAACTGACAACAGACTTTTTTATTTTATTTGCGACATCCCCAGAAAATGTCAAATCGTCTGCGTACCGAGAATATGTAAATTTGTTTCGGCTTGCATACGTTGCAAGTCTAATATCTAATTTAAAGCCTGCCAGATTAGAAAGTGCAGGACTTGAAGGTGAACCTTGTGGCAGACATGCAAAATCAAGTACACTCTGCTTGTTTCTGTCTTGTGGAACAATTGGCACACAGCACGCCTTAGCCATATCGATTGAAACTGCAGTATTATATCCTAAAATGCGGAATAGTCCTAAAACCTTGTCCTGCGTAATGTGTTCAAAAAAGTTACTTAGATCAAATTTAATCACCATAGGCTTACCCACATGAAACCTGGCGTTATCTATGATAGATTTATTTTTTTGATAAGATGTTAGGTAGTCGGGGAAGCTAATCTGGTCTAGTACGAATGTTTTTAACCAATACTGTATTTTAAACAAGTTCGGTTTTGGAGATTGTATATGTCTAAAGCCACCGCTCTTTTTACGTATCTTGTATAAGTCATAATATAATAGCCTGTTCTCAATAATGCTATTAAGATCTTCATATTCCATCCCCATATTCAGAGCCCAATGCTTGGGGGAAAGTATTACAGGTAAATTATTTTTCTGCAATTTGGTCACATATAGCTGAAGGTCATCAATAAACTCATCAGTTCTATTCAACTGTATTGCTCTCTTAATAAAAAAGTCACCGGAAAAATCCATCTCCCTCTACGCTTATGTACAGATAAACCTTATTTCATTACCGGTCCTAATCTCATAGCACAAAGTAACATCAACAGAACCCGGTGCAACTTGCCCCGAGCATAATGCCGTAGCATTATATTCGCTAGTGAAAGATTTCATTTTCTGGCGACTTTTTTTGACATATATTCTATATTATAATTTTTAACATCTCTTTTTGTGACTTCAAGAGCTTTAACAGACTTAACAATACCCTCAATCTTCTTTATTTCGGCATATCCTGCATCAGTAATTTTTGCAGGTTCCACAAGGAACTTTTCTGTGATTCCTATCTTTAATATTTCCTCCAAATCATCTAGGCTTATACCAATTATTACAGCAATCAATGGGACAGAGGTTTTCCTCTTAAGCATCGATAAAACAAGCGGTAATCTGAAAAGATCGTAATCAACTATTTTACCCCGTTCAATTCCAAACTCCAATTTCGCTGCTGCTATCATATTGATCTCCCTGTATTCCGTTACACTTCTGTAAATTTCGGATTCATAACGGGGTAAGAATGGTATCCATCGCTGATTTTTTGCCCAAATTATTGGCAGCGTATTATTTGGTGGTTTATATGCAAAACTAATTAATGCTTCACTATTTTGAAATCCTAGATGATGCGGTGTTCCCTTAACAATAAATAAACCATTAACTTTAGCATAATGTGTTGCAAGCTCTTTTTGCCTTGCAACTTCTGTTGAAGAATCAAACATTAATGGGTCTGTGCCGAAAAGTTTAAAATGTACCTTTCCTAAAAAATTAATAAGTGGATATGTTGCTTTAATGTTACTTTCAGCTATTTCCATGCGATATATTGATATAGCAAACTGATGTTTATTACTTGTAAACTTTGGGGAAGACAACTTCACTAAATCCTCATAAGTTTCTTTGTAAGAGCCACCTGAACCTAAAAAATCATCAAACAAAACTAAGACGTCATTATCATAAATAACAGTAGTGTTGACAGACTCTTTATTGTCTAAAAAATAAATACGTTTCTCCTTATTCAATGCTACAAATCTTTCAGAATGTTTAATAAAATAACTTAATAACGTTGCACTCTTACCATATTTAGCAATTGGATAAAGGTAAAAAATACACTTGGTAGGTGTTTTATCTTCAAGCATTTTAATCAGATTATTCGCTTCGAGATGGAGCTGATCGTCATCAAGATATACCATCCTATTTAGAATATCCAATGCGCTTATTTTGTCGTCATCATGAAAATTGTTAAGCCATTGTAGTAAATGATAACGATCCCTTTTGTGCCGTATCTTATCAATAATATGGTCCACTTCCTCACTATGAGTTTCTAAAATTTGTTCACTAGTTGGCATGAGAGTGTTTAGATACCGTAATTTAGGAAATTAATCCAAATAAACAACATAATCAAAATTTCATAATGAATGTTGTCAGTGTTATAATCTATATAAAACATCAGACAAGTGCCTAAGTATATTTTCCAGGTTCGCGGAAATGGCGTGTACCCACTTTGCCCGGATGGGAAGAGTTTAGTGAACCTTACATCTGATATCATCCAGACCACCTAATATTCGTTCTAATTTAGATGAACACGTAGGTTTAAAAAAGTTTTAGGCAACGCAGCATTGATCAATTGAGAATAGTGAGCAACAGGAACTATAACCCTTTAAATATATTGGACCTATGATATTCCAGATATTTTATATTTTCATCAAATACCATCTTCAACCTCATAGATTGCAATATGTTTAACTGCGAACAATGTGAAGTGATCTTCTTCGAAATTAATATTTCACCTGAGTCTGCAAAAGATATAAGACCACAGTCAAATAAAGTATCCAAATTTGCATTTAATAAAACTCCATTGTAAGGGTCCAACCGCTGAGAATTACTAGAGTCTCGCCAAGGTCTAATATGTGACGCTTTAAGTATTTCTGGTAAATTGACATTGGTAACCGCACATGTTTTCCACAAGGCAAATAATGCAATTCGAAATTTACCCTGCCCTCTACGACTTAAAATTAGTGACAACTTGTCGGTTTCATCCAGTTGATGACTAAGAGGGTCCAACAGTACTTTAGGAAACTGAACTATTTGTTGACCTTCAACTATTTCGAAAACGAAATTGTACGGAAAAACACTTTTCTCAACTACCTGCAGGAATTTTACAATACCTTTGTATTTGAATTCTTGATGGTGAACATCTCTGTAAAATAGGTGGATAGCAGTACCATCGCGATCCGAGTTGATAATTATTGAATTATTAGCTCCGCTTTTTTCGCCTTCCCAGTAAAGAAAATCATCATTAATATAATCAACGTATTGTGTAGCTGATAGTTGCTTATTTTTCGTAACAAATAAAACAATTAATTTTGATTTCGCGGGAGTAAATACTCCTCTGCTAAAAGCTTGGTGCCCCTTATATCCCCATAGCTCAGAAAGTTGTCGCCGATTGTAACTATTACCTAAGATTATCCCTCTGAAATCAACTTTACCTGCCATACGAGCAAGTTACACATTGTAATCATTCTTTTTTGTAGCAACGCAAATTTTTTGAACCGCATTCAAAATTTGATTAAATACCGGTACCATCATATTGCGCATCTGCTTATTTGGTCTCTAGTTAATCGCGCATGTATAATAATAAACTTGAGCCACATAGCATGTTATTATTATAGGGCAAATTATCGATATTAAACACATATCAATGAGTGTTTGATGTTAAAAGAATTTATGATATGCAGTTACACTTGAAACATAAAGAGTATCATGCAGTGCTGCAGTGATAATTATTTTATAGAGGTAGTAACAAATCATTTTAAAAAGATTTCTATGGTATTAAAATATTCATTGAAGGTGGTTAGCAATCAATAGATAAATATAATGGTCTGCGATTATAGGCGATCAAAATGTCAAACAACTAGTAAGTAGTGCAATTGAAACTAGATATCAATAGTATCATAAATGCAAACACCTGACGGCAACTTAATATTTGGAATATAAAATGGTCGCCCATTCCATCCCTTAGCTTCTGTGCCGAGAATTTTGTACAGGGTTAAAACCACCCAGTCCTTCAGAGAATCACCAATTCTCCTGTCGGTTGGAGATAGTAGAGTTCCCGTACCCTTTCCAATATCTCTTCCTGTCCGAATAATCAAAGCATATTTAGTACTAGGTCGTTTCGTTGATAAGGCACTAACTGCATTAATAAACTTATCGGCATTCCAATCCTCTTTACTTTCATCTCCTACATGTGAAAGAATTCCTATTAAGTCATCCGCTCCAACAACATGGTATTGTATACTATCGTCAAAATTTTCTATCAATTCATCGACAATTGATTCATTATTTTGACAAGGGTTTGATGAAAAAAAGTTCACACCACCCATTATAAGATTTAAAGACCTACTATCTAACACATTTTTTCTAGTAGGAAGAATACCTTTAGGATATATGAGCTGTATGCTTTCTGCCTTTGAAGTTAAAATTTGATTTATTAGTAACTTATTGGATATGTTAAGCTCGCTAAAAAGATTATAAAGTGATGGTGGTGAAAAGATCCTTAAAAGTCCGCGATCTCTATCATAGCCAAAGACTCTAGCGTGCTGCCAAAAGGTATCTGCCTGAGGGGTTTTCGATTTTCGACAGTAGTAAACAGTCTGTAATTTTGGAAAGGTCACTCCCCTACCTAGGCTGTTACCTCCCACAATTATGTTGTATCCGATGTTAAAGTTAATATCGAACTCAGTTGTTGAATTAAGTCGAACTATTTTAATTACTTCATTTTCAACTAAATATTTGATCGCATCAAAGACATCTTCAAAACTTTCAATATCAGGCTTAGAGCTTCTGAGGTTATCCCACTGATCGAACAATTCTTCCTTAGCAGAGCTATCAATTTCTTCGCTAATTGATAATAATAATAGATTCAAGTGCTCACCTAAAACCTGTGAAAATAAAAGATGATGCGCAATTTTGACACTTGGGTGAACCAAAAAATTGCAAGTAACTTCACCTTTAATATGAAAATGGCCACACACTACTAGGTATGAAAGAAGGGCAGATCTTAATCCATTTGGAATATAACTATCCTCGGTTTGAATTTGATCTAGCTCATCTTCTTTAGTAAACTGTATGCAGAACGGCTTAGGCTGGGCGTAAATAAAGTCACCACCAATGTAATCGACTCCCGGCTTAAAATAATATGTGAATGAAGGTTTAAATCCTGAAAGGTTACTTTGAAGGATTATAGACTGTGGAGTTGCAGTTAATTGTAAATAAATACTACTTGCAGCTAAATCTTTGATTGCAGACAGATGATCGTTGATAGTGCTGACTCTATTTTTATTCACTAAAGTATTCAAACTCGCGGCGTCGGCTTCATCGTCTATTATAATTACAGGCCTGCCTGAACAATAGCCAGAAGAAGACATTAGATTTCTCCACTTCCTCAACACCCTACTGTTCTTCTTTAATACCACAACCAACGGCTTGGTTAATCTATCAGTTAAAAATGGCAAATCATCACTTTCTCCATAAATATTAAAACTCTTTAACGATGCCGAGGTTCTTTCTTTGGTTTGCTTCTGTAAATATACATTATCGGTTGTCAGCAAGACAAATAGTTCAAAACCCGCATCCGCAAGTCTAGTGATAACGCCAAAGACTTGTGCGGTCTTTCCGCTTTGTACATTACCCAACAACAGTCCAGTTAAATGCGATTTGTAATCAAACTTTTCCTCAATGAGTTTGTAAACAGCCGTACTAGTCTGATGTATAGAATCTCTTAAAGAAGAAGATTGCAATTTAACAAGATCCAAATAAAGTTCTAAATGACTCATATACGTGAACTAAAATCTATAAACCAAACACCTGCTACGGTCGTAGCGCATAACTTTATTGTGTTTCTCCCGTAGGCAGCGATTACATCGTCAGTGACAGGAGATCCCATTTTGAGTGCCCCAGCCTCTTCCATTCTACCTTTTAACCACTTCCCTAGAATTTTTAGATCGTCCTTCGATCGCAGATTCTTGCTATAATCACCGTTCGTTTCGCAAGTAAAATGCCAACCGTCATCCGTGTATACTTCAAATGTTTGATCGCAGGGATATCCAGCCCGGGATGTAATGGTGTTTGAGACGATAATCTCAACCTCATACCATGGCCTTGGAGCAACATAACCACGCAGATCTTTTCTTCCTTTACCAAAATAGGGATTCAAGTTACTCTTAGGTGCAGCTTTAATCGGTATATCAAAATTAATTGCTGTTCTTTTACTTAAAATTTCAGAAAGTTCCACCGGATCTATCTTCCTAACATTTTCGTGATTTTCAAGTAGCTTATTGAACTCTATAAAGGTCTTGATCGTCACGTCCTTTAAAGGAGTACCTAAACTCGTAATTATTGTGTTCAGTGTTTTATTAACATACGTAGATTCTTCGCCTTCCAGCAATATATCAACTTCATACTGTTTATTTACATTATCATATAGGCTACCAAGATTAGAGGAACCGATTAGAGCACTTGTCGACGAATCATCCATAATAAACGAATACATTTTTCCATGAAATTTCACAGTATTAGCCAGATATACAAATCCTAAATCATTATCTATCAAAAAATCATTGAGCGAACATGCGGCTATGTATTGATTTTTTGTAAAACCGTCAAAATAGTGCATTCCTATTAAAAGTTCAAGCCGTGGTTTATTATTTAATTCAATTACCCTTTTTAAATCAATTAGTGCATCAGAAGAAATATAGCCACTTGCTATTTTTAAAGTAACGCACTGCTTTAGGGCTTTTTCCATGTATGTTTTGGAAGATTTCCCGAAAAAGTTGGCTGGAGAATAATTAGATAATAATAATTCCATTCTTATTTATATTGCAACACTCAGTTGAAGACGTTCTTTTAAAGTCATATTTTGAAATTCGACACTCTTTTTTTCTAAATCAACCCGGGTATAATTGCCAGAGAAAAGAGGCATTAATGAACGGGCAAGAGCTATGACACCGTTTGGTGGCACAGCGTTCCCGATTTGTTTTCGAACATCAGCAACAGACCCTTTGAAAATCATATCATCTGGAAAAGATTGTAGTCGCGCTCTTTCCCTATTAGTCAATGCCCTTGGTTCTGGCCAATGATAACCATGAGTTCCGCCCCCACCAGCAGCTATGATTGTTTTAGACGGTTCATCTAATTTAAGCCTGCGGTAAACATGACTAATCATGCCTTTAACATATAATGGATGATCTTTCGGTATATCCGTGAAATTCCCTCCTTCAGAAATCATATTTAATAGATCCCTAGTCCTATCAGCAATTCTCATATGTTCATTGTTGAATGGAATTTGATTCGCATTTGCGATGGCGTCTCCCGCAGTAAAGTATGGAAGTTGCCCTTTTGGACCATGAGTAGGTGCAGGATGTTCAAAATCAAAGCCAGTATCTATACGTACTCCTACAATCAGGACTCTTTCCCGAAACTGTGGAACTCCATAATCAGCGAAATTGTACAATTTTGGAGTAACAATATATCCAGGCATTATACTTTCAAAATCTTTGATAATTTGCTGTATTGCTTTTTTATTGTTCGCTGTCAATAGCCCTTTAACATTTTCTGCGATAAAAACCTTTGGTTGTTTTGCATCCACAAACCTCAAAAAACTTTTATAAAGATTCCCTCTCTCTCCATCGAGCCCTGGTCGTTTCCATATCATGGAAAAATCCTGACAGGGAAAACCACCTAATATTATATCACACGCTGGAATTGAAGAATCATTATAAGGGTCAATTTTTTCTATATCTCCCTCTACAATTATTCCTTTTCCAAAGTATGAAGTAAAAGTTTCACAAGCCCAATGCTCAAAATCGTTCGCCCAAACCGTCTGGTATCCTGCCTGATGGAACCCGAGGTCTAACCCACCGCATCCAGAGAAAAGTGATAAAATACGAGGCTTATTTATATTATTCATCAAAATTTAAATTTTTCAAAAATACTCAATTTTTTAGCATTACCTATTAATGAATGATAAATAGTTCATCCATCCCACGTAAGTTAGTGAAATCCTTGATAACACCATTATATAGATTAGATTGTATGGGGGATAAAAGAAAAGGATCGCTTAATTCCAGTATTGTTTTATAATCCTGAAAGCCTAAAAACTCTACGGTCTTGCTTTCAAGGTTGACACAAGCAAAAATTCCGACATCAAATTTCATCTTGGTAATTTTAGGAAAATTTCCTACTGTAAATGCTATCAAATTTACCGAAAAGTTATTAAACACTATATGAGGACTGTAATTTTTCTGCGTTTCTTTTACCTTTTTGTCTACAATAACTACCTGGAGAAATTTTTCTAACGCTAGTTCGCTATATGATTTCACCAAAAAAGCATTTAAATAAGATTGCCCTTCAAACCGATCTCTCAATTGGTTTATATTTTCTATACCTAAATTTTTTAAAGCTATCCCTTTTAGCCACTCTGAGTTCCTGTAATCTATTTTAATCTTAATTGGAATCGACATTTGATATTATATTATAATTTCAAATTTAGGTCTAAATTGGCACTACTGTATCATCAAATCTACAATTCTTTCATATTTCTTAGAATGAAAATTTTGAAAAAAATCAAATATCTATTGCTTTTCATTGTCGAATTTTCAAAAGTCTACTTTCGCAAAGGTATATGAGTGACAGATTTCATTTTACAATTAACCGTAAAAAATCAAACAATTATTGTGTTATCGTGGTCCTAATTAACTCAGAAGTTGGATGGCCTTTTTATAGCATTTAAAGACTTTGCATGACTGATTGTCGCCGAACTAATCCGTATTAGTTACGTCCAGAAGTGAAAAACTACGCATTGTCCCGTCCTTTAATTTTTCTCACCTTTTAAATTGGCCTCCAATGATGTGTCTAACTTTAGCATCATTTTTAAAGTCAACTAATGTCCACAAATTATTGCCCACCGATCTTATTCAACAGCTGAGTAACCTTAAGTTCCAGTATTCTTATCTCCTTGTCCTTTTCATCTACCAAACTAGCAAGCCTACGAATCTCCTCCAGAGGTTGAATTCTGGTCTGATCATCCACCCCATCTAATATGATCATATAATCAACACCAAATAAATCAGCAATCTGTTTAAGTCTAGAAATGTTAATCTCAGTTATTCCTGTCTCAATTTTAGAATAAGCAGCTATGGAGATACCCAGTCGTTCTGCAGCCTGTCGTTGATTCCAGTTTGCTTTTTGCCTCAAACGTTTAATGTTCTTTCCAATGGAGTTTTGAGCAGTCATTTGTTGTTTTTAATTGTTAAAATCTAAATTATTTATTTCTATTTACAATTCCGTCTTTGTATTGATAAAAATGATTTTACCTTGAAAGCTCGGTGTGTGACTTCTGGTTTCTTTCCTAATTACATAAGGTATTCAGGTTGGTTATACAAGGCAACGTCTTAGCCTTCCATTTTTCGACCCGATTTATTAGGCGAGAATTCAAATTTATAAATTAAAATATATCCCTTAGCATGCAGTCAATCCCAAAGGAGCTGATCGCATGCTTACGCCCCATTCTGATCTATATTCCATGAGCGTTTAGCCATTAATATTTCCGTCCGATCTTAATGTATTATAATCTATGACCCATTCTTCAGCTAAAATTTTGTACCTCCATCAAATCCTCAAATAAGTATGCGTCAAGAATACCTTACCTAAAGCTTCGATTAAAACGTCTTATATATTCATTGTGCATTGGTCTTCCTGGCTAGCTGTACCAAATTTCTATCTCGTTAGTTTTGCACCGGGCAGTGACTTTCTTGCAAATAAATTCGGAGCCGTTTTCAACTCTGATACATTTAGGCTTCCCGTGCACGCTAATTATTTATTCTATCAAACAAGTAACTCTCATTTCAGGCATAGAATGAGGGGTTTCAGTCTACTCGATGCATATTGAAGTATCGATATAATTTGAACCTATCTCCATGCGGATTTTAGTCCTCAGGGTATTTAAAAATTGGTGCACGACAACTTATTAAATTCCATTATTTTTTAACAACTAGTGGGTAACTTACACTTTTGTTTTCCACCATCGAATAACACTCATATGTAAAATCAATTCCAAGATTGCTAACCAAAAAATCGATATAACCCAATTCTTTTTGGTTAGGAATAGCAACTCCGACAACGATTAAATATGTAATCTTTTTTGATGCTTTTGAGAAAGCATAGTCCGTTAGTTGACCAAGCGCTTCCCGTATACAGGAAAACGCATTGTTATATGGTTTAATCTCATAAATATAAAAACCTACTTCATTTTTTCTCCAGATATCGATTCTTGAACGCTCTGTTTTTATTTGATCATTAGGGTATCTTAATTTGAGAAATCGGGCAAATTTGTTTTGAATAATATTATGAACCTGCATAACTAGTTGGCTTTCCTTTGTTAATCTTGGGAATGGCGTAATATTTTTATCTCTAATATCGTCGGCGCCACCGTCGGCCTCCGTGCTGTGCTCCAAATATCCCTCGTCATCATCAAATACCTCTGCACTATCCATCAGCGAATAGGTTCCAAATATCTTTTCGAAATGTCCTTCCCTTTCACCAGGAATAATATGATGAATTGTCTCCGCGTACGTGAGACCGGCTTTCACATTAAGTCCCGATTCGAGGAAATCAACATGAACAAGGTGGCCTAAATTTCCGTCACCGTAGCTGTATACGGACCCATTGATCTCCTTCACTACAGCGTAGGCGATTATGGTTAACTTGTTGAAGCGACCGTGAGATTTTATAGCTATTATATCACCTTTTTTTAAATTCAGGAAAAATTTTAACGTTCGTAAAGATGATACGTACTTTGGTGTTTCCACAGGTATATTTTTCTTTACCCATTTATCTATTTTTGAATGCTCCTCCCCCACCAAGTGGCTTAAATTATATTGTCCGAAAAACCCAGTTGAAATTGCACTTTTAGCAAGCATCTCCGGGAATACGTCATACGTATCGTCGTTGTCTTGGTCCTCATACTTAGAACCAATAATATAATAGTTGATTCCTTCCTTAGGCAAATTGGCTATCTGATAATAGCCTGAGGAAAAGTCAAAAAAATCTTCCTCATTCCCTTTTTTAGACAGGATGAATTGGTGTAATATAGATAGTGGTGCAAATGCATAATCTGGATGTTCAAAATGCTTGGCGAGATTACGAATAACATCTCTCTTATAAATCGGTAACAATCGATATCCGGAATATATGAAGGCAATTTTCCATTTAACTAAACTGTTAAGATCAATAGCGTCAATAAGTTGAAATCTACCCGCAATGCTATGGTCAATGATATCTAGTATCATAGATTTTATCCGTTGAAAAACAGCGTCTGGGTTATCCCCGTATTTTACTGCCCATTTATATTGCTCATTTGCATTATAGAGGGAAGATATTCCTTCATTGTCCGACTTTCTGCTCCACACACCATATTTAGTAGAAGATAGAATTCCGCTGATTACTCCGATGTCCTCTGAGCCATACTCTAGCCAATAAGTAAACGTATCCTTATCCTTAACTTGCGAATAATTCTCCAAGGTTAATTGCGACACTATTTCCTTAGGCCAACGCTCAAGGAACTGGTTTAATTTATTATGCGAAACCTCAGGGGATGCAAGAACTATACTCATTTTAATGATTTTAAGCTAAGCTAATAAAATTTTGTTGCACAGCTGTTTTTAAATAGTGACGGATTTAATTTGGTTAACCTTTGTAAATATGCTTTAGAAATCAGTATCCAACTTTTTAGCCATCTCTTTCTGAACGACATTGAACGTCGCAAGCATTTTATCATTAAGCGTTTTCAAAACCCGCATTCTCTGGCGTTTCATATTTTGTCTGGAATTCGCAAGATTACTCAGTGGCATGCTTTGCGATTGGAAATCTGAGTAAGTCTTCAACCTAGAAGATTGGCCGTAAGAATATTGTGGCACTTCCATTTTGACCTTGTATTTACCATCCTTAACCATAATGGATAACAATGCATTAAAATAATAATGGTCAGTGCTGGGATTTGAGCCGAAAGCACTCAAAGCAGTCATATCACTTATATCATAGAAGTTGTTGATGCTGCAAATGCCAGATTCTGCATCATAATTTGACGTACCTAATTTATTGCTGGTAAAAGTCTTCTGGATAGCAAGCTTTGCCCTTGAATACAAATCTTGCTTTGTAGTGCTTGGTAATTCAATTATTGCTTCAACGTAAACAACGTCATCCTTTAAGGGTAAATAGTCCCCGAGCGAAACTGTATCGGCCACCTTACTTCCATTCCGGAATGTGCTCCAAGTAATGGCATCCTGGGCGAAAGTAAGTGTGGCTGACAGCAACAACACCAAAATTGAGAGAATTAATTTGGTAAGATTCATGTATTTGAGAGGTTATATAACTTTATATTTAACGAGTGAATTATTTTGGGAAAGCACTATGTCGTATGACACACATCCGAACACCGTTTACACCCATTCGCTGTACTATATATAGCTTTTGCAGTA
>Ga0247816_10000961_pt1 | contig 14675 bp, 8 predicted proteins | sample UWRJL209509C1_FD_179930 | JGI IMG/M metagenome (GOLD analysis project Ga0247816, IMG submission 179930) | Plant litter microbial communities from Arlington Agricultural Research Station in Wisconsin, United States - UWRJ-L209-509C-1 | ecosystem: Environmental > Terrestrial > Plant litter >...
GCCATATTTAGCTGTACTGATGTTGATGAAAATGTATACGACAAATATGCCGCAGATGACTTTTACTCCACTCCTGAAGGAGCCAATAGTGCCTTAGCAGGTATTTATGCACAGATTCCGGGAGAATTTACAAGAGATGGAGCTACCGGTGTTGGTTATGCAGGTGCAGATAACGGCTGGTATGATATGAACTGTATGGCATCTGATGAACAGGTTATCCCACACAGAACAGATGGTAACTGGCAGGAAGATTATGCCCGTTTGCATAAACACACATGGTTACCAACCGAAGGCATTATAAACAATACCTGGAATTGGTTATACAAAGGTATTTTCAATGCTAATTTAGCTGTAGGATTATTAGAAAAATCAAATGCCGAAACAGCAAAAATTGCAGAAGCTAAAGTATTGCGTGCTTTTTTCTATTATTTATTAATAGATGATTTTGGAGACGTTCCTTTTTATACAGACAACAATGTTACTGTAGATAAAATTCCGCAAGCCAGCCGTAAAGAAGTATATAACTTTATTGTAAAAGAACTTACTGAAAATGTAGAATTACTTTATGGTACAAAAGGAGGTGATTTTTATGGCCGTTTCAACAAATGGGCAGGATATACCTTATTGGCGAAAGTGTATCTTAATGCAGAGGTTTATACTGGTGAAGCAAAATGGAGTGAGTGTTTAGCAGCTTGTAATAAAGTAAGTGATGGTGGATTTTCACTACACTCTGGCGAAGCAAGTGCCTCTAGCCCACTTGGAAATAAATACTACGAGTTATTTGGAGATGTATCGCCTCAGGATGAAACTATTTTATCCATTTTTGCTACTATTGATATTTTATCCCGTAATGTTTATGCAGTTAGAAGTCTATCAGGACCAAATGCAAAAGCTTTATTTGGATATGATGGTTGGAACGGTACTATTGTTCCTAAAGAATTTTACCTGAAATATGCTGATAATGATATTCGTAAAAAACAGTTTTTGGTAGGCGAACAGCCAGGCGGTGTTAATTATACATTAGATGTTCCTTCTTTAGATAATCCTGGAGCACCTCCACAAGCTGGTGTTCGTAATATTAAATTTTATCCGGCCGGATCAAATACTGGAGGCGGAGCTTCAAATGATTTTCCAATTTACAGATATGCCGATGTTATTTTGATGATGGCAGAATGTAATGTTCGTTTAGGAAATACAGGAGCTGCAAAACCTTTTATAGACCAAATTCGAGTACGTGCGGGATTAGATCCATTAAACGCAAGTCCAACTCTTGATGATGTGTACAACGAAAGAGGTTTTGAGCTAAACTGGGAAGGACACAGAAGACAGGATATGATTCGTTTTAACAAATTTTTACTGCCAAACCAGTTCAGAGGTGAATCTCCTGCTTTCAGAAAATTATTCCCAATTCCAACATCTGCTTTAAATGCTAATAGAGGGTTAAAACAAAATCCAGGCTATCCGGGATAATAAAAAATAAAACTATTATGAAAAAATATATAAATAAATTATTTGTATTGGGCACACTGCTTTTTTTAGGTGCCTCCTGTGAAAGTGATGCAGAATTAACGACCTTAAAAACGGTACCTTTTCCAAGTAACATTGAAGCTTCTTCTACCACATTGGTTCTAAATGAAGAGACAGAAGATCAATCTGTAGAATTAATTTCATGGCCTGCTGTCGCATTTCCTGTTGGTACGCCTGTTACTTATGCATTGCAAATTGATATAATTCCTGACATTACCGGACCAAAGGCGTGGTTAAAATCGAAACGAATAGAAGCCGGTGAAGATGTTTTAAGCAAAGCTTTAATAGGGAGAGACTTAAACAAAATTGCTATAGACTTAGGGCTTTTGCCTAATGTTGCGGGAAAATTAGTGGTTCGTATAGAAGCCAGTGTAGATCATAAAGTGTACTCAGATTACATCACATTAACGGTTACTCCTTATGAAAAAAGTGTTGTTTTTGGTGAAATTTACATGCCAGGATTTTATCAGGGAGAATTTAATGTAGGAACTGCTGCGGCTTTAACCGCTATTTCAAAAGGTGTTTATCAGGGTTACGTTACACTTCCTGCTGGTAATGGTACTGACTTTAAATTGAATACTGCCAGAAACTGGGATCAATATTATGGTGCAGGAAATAGCAATAATGATTTAAAAAACGGAAGCGAACCTAATTTTCATCTGCCTGGAGCAGGTTCATACCAGATCAAAGTAAATTTAAATACACTAAAATGGACTTCTACTCCGTATGCTTGGGGAATTGCAGGAGATGCAACACATGCACCAACACCTGAAGATAAAGATTATGGTTGGAATAACGCTATTCCGATGTCATATGACCATCAAACCAAAACATGGAAAATTACTGCCAACTTATTACCCGGAAGTGTAAAGTTCAAATTAAATAATAATTGGTCAGTTAATTACGGACCTGCAGATTCATCTACAAATACCGTAAATCTTGACAATGGAGGTGCTTATGGTATTAGCGAAGCAGGAACTTATGAAATCACTTTTAAAATTGATGAAGTTGATCCTGTCTCAAACGGTTATCCGGCAACTGCAACGTGTACAATAGTTAAAAAATAATCTATATCAGTATTTAAAATTACAGTTTAGATTAGTTTGAGTTGATACCTGCCTTTTTTGAGCGAAAGGCAGGCTATCTTAAAATTTTATAGGTTACCATCTCAAAACAAACTCTGGACGTATTAAAAAAATTAAAATTATGAAATCAAATATAAACATCGTTTATGCACTACTGCTTACGTTAGCGTTTGTTTCCTGTAGTTCATCTGATAACGATTCAGATTCAAATACACCACCTCCTTATCCGCAATACGGCGCCTCATTCGATAAAATGCCTAATAAAGAAGATGCCATTATTTATCAGGTAAATATCCGTTCTTTCAGTCAGGCCGGAACATTAAAAGGTGTTCAGGACCGGCTAACTCAGATTCAGGAATTGGGTGTAAATGTTATTTATTTAATGCCCGTTTTTCCGGTTGGAAAAGAAAAAATTGCGGCAGGACTGGGTTCTCCTTATGCTGTAAAAGACTATAAAGCAATAAATCCGGATTTCGGAACTTTACAAGATCTTCAGGTCCTGGTTGAAGAAGCACACAAAAAAAATATGGCTGTTATTTTAGACTGGGTTGCCAATCATACTGCATGGGACAATGCCTGGATTACCCAACATCCTGATTGGTATCAAAAAGATGCTGACGGAAAAATCATTATTCCTCCGGGAACCAATTACAATGATGTTGCCCAATTGGATTTTACCAATAGAGAAATGAAAAATGCTATGATTGATGCTATGGAGTACTGGGTTTACACTGCAAATATTGATGGTTTCAGATGCGATTATGCTGATTTTGTCCCACAGGATTTTTGGACTGAAGCCGTTTCAAAACTAAGAAAAATTAAAAAAAATCAGAAAATATTAATGTTGGCAGAGGGTACAAACGTGAATCTATTTAGATCTGGTTTTGATTATACTTTTGGATTTAATTTTTTCAGCGCTTTAGAAAAAACATTCAAAGAAAACTTATCTGCAAGTACCATACAAAGTGCTAATGCTACAGAATATTCGACAAATTACAATGAAGACTATAGAATTGTAAGATATACCAGCAATCATGATGTCAACTTTGCCGAAGGAACTCCAATTGAGCTTTTCGGTGGTAAAAAAGGATCTGTAGCGACATTTGTTGTTGCCGCTTACATGAAATCTGTTCCGATGATTTATAACGGGCAGGAAATTGGATATGCACAAAGAATTAATTATTTCGAAAAAAATCCAATTGACTGGTCAACTGCAGATCCGGAAATGCTGGCTCAATACAAGAAAATAATTGCTTTCAGAAACTCAAGTACTGCTATCAAAAAAGGAACTTATACCGGATACAGCAACGATGCTGTAAGTGCTTTTACAATGGTAAAAGATGCTGAAAAAGTTTTAGTGCTTTCGAACTTAACTAATAATGATGCAAAATATCTTGTTGCAAATTCATTAAAAGGCACATGGAAAGATGCTTTTACAGGAAATGCAGTAACTCTTGGCACTGAAATCACATTACTTCCTTTTCAATACTTAGTATTGAAGAATTAATACTGCGCAACTTTAAAATTAAATTAGATTTGCAAAAAACTAAATAAACATGAATTTTCAATCCCAAAAATCCTTTTTCCAAATTCGTTTGGGCAAAAAAATCGCGCTGTTACTTTTTGTCTGTGCCAACTCATTATGGCTTCAGGCGCAGGAAATAACTTCGCCCAACAAAAATCTTTCTTTAAAATTTGAATTAAAAGAGGGCGGAATTCCGTCTTATCAATTATCATACAAGCAAAAAGCAGTTATAAAACCAAGTTCTTTGGGTTTAGAATTAAAAGATCTGCCTTCGTTTATGGATGGTTTTACCGTTACAAATACGGCACAATCTTCTGTAGATGAAAATTGGAATCCTGTTTTAGGCGAAGAAAAAACAATTCGTAACAATTACAACGAATTGGTTGTCACTTTGGCTCAAGCCAAAAATAACAACAGATACATTCGCATACGTTTCCGTTTATTCAACGACGGATTGGGTTTTAGATATGAATTTCCAAAGCAAAATGATCTGAGTTATTTTGTAATAAAAGAAGAACGTTCTGAATTTAATCTGGCCGGAAATCATAAAATTTTCTGGATTCCGGGAGATTATGATACCAATGAATATGCTTATACGACTTCGAAGATTTCTGAAATTCCTTCGCTGATGAAAAAAGCTACTATCGAAATCAATTCGCAATGGCCTATCAAGGAATTATCGGTACAAACTCCTTCGATGATGAAATCTGATGACGGTTTGTACATCAACATTCACGAAGCTGGTTTGATCAATTATCCCGCAATGTATCTTGAAGTTGATGCTGTAAATAACAAAATGCGCAGCCATTTAGCGCCTGATGCCGTTGGAGCAAAAGGTTATATGCAAACTGATGCGCAATCGCCGTGGAGAACCATTGTGGTAAGCGATAAAGCAACAGAAATTTTGGCTTCGAAACTAATTCTGAATCTTAATGAACCTACAAGTTACAAAGATGTTTCGTGGATAAAACCGGTAAAATACATCGGGATTTGGTGGGAATATTTCGTTGCCGGAAAAAGCACCTGGGCTTTTGGAAAAGAAAACAACGTAAAATTAACGGATGATTTCACCAAGCTTACGCCAAATGGAAAACACGGAGCGACAACAGAACGCGCAAAAGAATACATTGATTTTGCTTCTAAAAATGGTTTCGATGCGATCCTGATCGAAGGCTGGAACATTGGCTGGGAAGACTGGATTGGAAACTGGAAAGAAGAAGTTTTTGATTACGTAACCGCGTATCCTGATTTTGATGTAAAAGCGGTTCATGCTTATGCCGCTTCAAAAGGAGTAAAAATCATTATGCATCATGAAACTTCAGGATCAGCAACCAATTATGAGCGCCGCTTAGATCGTGCTTTTCAGTTTATGAACGACAACGGTTATGATGCTGTAAAAACAGGTTATGTAGGTAAAATTATCCCACGTGGCGAACATCATGACGGACAATGGATGGTCAATCATTACATCAACGTAGCCAAACGTGCTGCCGATTATAAAATTATGATCGACAGTCACGAAGCCGTTCGACCAACAGGTTTACACCGAACTTTCCCGAACTGGGTTGCTCAGGAATCTGCACGAGGAACTGAGTTTGAATCTATGGGAGGTTTAGCTCCGGATCATACCACGATTTTACCATTTACAAGATTAATGGGTGGACCTATGGATTATACGCCTGGGATTTTCCAAACTGATTTATCTTATTACGGAACCGGAAGTTCTCAGCGTGTCAACACAACTTTGGTAAAACAATTGGCGTATTATGTTACGATGTACAGTCCGTTGCAAATGGCGGCAGATATTCCAGGGAATTACGAACGTTTTCCAGATGCATTTCAGTTCATCAAAGATGTTGCGGTAGATTGGGATAACAGCTATATTCTTGAAGCTGAACCGGGAGATTACATCACAATTGCCCGTAAAGCAAAAGGCAAAAACGAATGGTATATTGGAGGAATTACAGATGAAAATTCAAGAACCGCAAACATTACTTTTGATTATTTACCTGCCGGAAAGAACTTCATTGCTACTATTTATGCTGATGCAAAAGAAGCGAATTGGAACGTAAATCCACAAAAATATACGGTGACTAAAGTTGTAGTAAATTCTAAAACAATTCTAAAACAGTATTTAGCTCCGGGTGGTGGCGTTGCCATTAGCATTAAAGAAGGAAATCCTGCAGAATTAAAGGGATTGAAAAAGATATAAATTCTATTTAATAAAAAAGACTTAGTTGTTAAAGCTAAGTCTTTTTTTATTTAATTTTGATTATAAAACTATGAAAAAGATCTTTTAAAAATAGTTCCATATTCTGCATCTGAATATTCTGCAACAACAAAATCTTTCCAATTAAATTCAATCTTACCAAATTTTTCTTCACTTTCTGATGGAACAGAGATCTCATCTTCGTTGAAAGTAACTATATATTGAAAATTTTGTAAAGACAAACTTTTGTGATACATATAATTTAAAACGTTGGCAATTGTTTTGTGCGCAATAGCATGGAAGACTCCATCATGCACTAAAAAATCGGGCAATTGTCTATTATCCAATCGACTTTTAAGAAAAACCATTAAATCATAAGCAACAATTTTCAATCTTGATTGTCCAAGAGCATCTGCTCTCGGTATTTCCAGACTTATTGAAAATGGCAATTGATTTCTTTTTGATGTTGGATTTGGTGTTATATTAAAGTACGAATTATCAAAGTCTTCTCCTAAATAAATTGCATTTTCTAAAATTTCTTGAAACAAAAGTCTTAAATCATCTAAATAATGCTGAAGCCCTGTTAAATCATTTATAATATCTCTTTTTAAAGTATCTAAAACTATATTTGCATCCGAAAGAATAGTATTAATTTCGTCAATTTCTCTAATTGATGAAGTATTCCTTTCTAAACGTGTTTTTTCTGTTACCAACTCAGAATAGGTTTTCTCTATTCTATCCAATGCTCCTCTTTCTTTAACAACAGCAAACAATTCGCTTCTTTTTTGTTCTAATCTTCCTAGTTCTTTTAATGAATCATCTAAAGTTAATTGTAATTCTTTTTCTTTTTCAACAAGATACTTATTCCTATTCTGTAACAGTTCTTTTTTAAACTCTATAATCTCATCTAAACTCTTTTTTACAAAATTTCCAAAAGTAGAGACCGTCTCATTATATAATTTCTGAATCTTTATTAAATCAATAGTTCCAACATCTGAATATGACTCCTTCAATTTCTCTAATTTTCTATTAGTAGAATGATAAACTGTTGAATAATCATTTATTTGATTAATTACTTGGTTTAATTTTTCTTCAATATCTTTATGATTTTGCAAAAAATTATATTCCTTCAAACTTTTTTCTAAACCAATTATTTGCTGTTCAATAATTAATCGTTCTGTTCTAAACTCTTCTACACTTTTACCTGTATCAGCTTTTATCTTCTCAGAAAATGTTTTGATTGTCTGTTGATAATCCTCATATTCTTTTGCAACTTCATTATATTGAATTAATGATTTTGTTGGTAAATTTAACAAGAAAAAATTATATAAAGCTTTTTCCCTAGCATTGGCCGTGTAAGAAACAAAATTTAACGGATCAAATCTTTTTTGACTTTGTAAATCATCTTTAACGAAAAATTCCATCAAAGTTCCATATCTTCTACCTTCAAAAAACACTTCATTATTTTCAGTTGGGAAAAAAATACTTTCTAAAATTTTAGGCATTTCTGCTTTTTGATACTCATCAATTAAATCTTGATTTTTACCAAAAAAAATCGAATTTGTTTCTGAAAAAGAACGTCTAATAAAGTAGACTTGCTCATTAATTTTGAACTCCAAAGTTAAAGTATGATTCTCTTCTCTTAAAAAATTATATTTTTTTTGACTAAATATTTTTTCAGCTTTTCCACTTAATAAAACAAAATCTATCAATCTTACTAAAGATGACTTCCCAATACCATTTATACCTCTAGCTTCAACTTCTTCAGAATAACTTCCTAATATAATATTAATCCCATTATGAAAAGGAACTGTTTTAAATAAATTCGTATCTGAATATAATCGTACTAACATAAATTAATTGAATAAACTTTGTTGAGCTCCTTTATTATCATTGTTGATAACAAGTTTAATTTTGTAACCTTTTTTATCTATACTTCCAATTAGATGCAAAAATGTTATTGAATATAAGAACAAATCTGGCGTTCTATTTATATCCACTTTCATGAATTTAATCATTACATCGTCAATTACAGCATATTTATTCTTAAAAGGACTTTTACTTAATATATCAATTATATCAGCCCCTAATACCATTAAATTAATCTTCAAATTGCTTTCTGGATGTGGTAATATCATTTTTCTTTTTCTGTTTTTTTCCCGATTAAACATTGTTCAAACATATACAATAATATGGTTTTAACATAAAAACGATAATCATCGTCACTAACATTTCCATATTTTTCTGTATATTGATTTGTAAGGTTATTTAACTTTTCTTTGAATGAACCCGATAATTTATTGAAATCCTCAATGACTCTGAATTTTATTTTTCCTTTTTCATCATCTTCATATCCCGCTAGAATATTTTCTACAAAACTAAAATTTTGAGAAATTTCCAAAAATTCTGATAATGCACCATCGACATCTTCTTCATTATAATTAATTCCAATTTTTTTAGGAACATACAGTGCATGTCTATAAAGTATTATTTCTTCTTTTAAATCTGAATTAGTCAATAAATCATTAAGAATATCGCGTATGTAATCCTGTATTATAAAACTATCAATCTCTAAGAATTTGGCTAATTTTCTTAATTTAGTTCTAGGTAAGTTTTCAATTATTGAAAGTATCTGTTTTACACCTTTTATTGAAGTGTTTCCATCTAAATTATCGATAATTGTTAATTGTTCAGGTGCTACATCATGATTTACTAACATTTCCCAATTTGGAAAATTCAGTTTCCACTCAGATTTGTATTTTTCAAAATCCCCGGTCTTACTTTTTGTCCCTAAAACTTTATCCTCGAAATCTTTTCTTGAATATTTTTTAGGGGCATAACAAGCTAAGACTTTTCTTTCAGATATTATTGTCCCATCATTACCGTTATCTCTAACTTTTCTTATGGGCAAATATTTATCTGCTCCATATTTTAGCAAAAACAATTCATCTATAAAATCTTCAAAATCAAAACCTTGCTTATTCTCTATTTGAGTTCTAAACGCATTTTTTAATATTAGCTCCATTAAAAGAAGAGAATTTAAATTAATACGCTAATATAACTCAAAATAAACCTATAACCTTTTATAAAATCTGTTAAAATTATTCCCCCAACATCTCCATCAATTCCAAAGCTCGTTTAGTAGATTTTACATTCTCGAAAGTCAGTAAAAGTCGTAAGCCGTTTGGAGTTTGTTTTTCTTTCATTGTGCAAAGATTACTATGCGTCTGCACAAATTTTATCATCTTATGAAAACGTTTTGATTGGTAATAATCAGATTGTTGATCCGAAACAAAATAGCCAATCATTTTGCCTTTTTTCATCACCAGTTTCTCAATACCAACAGCTGTGGCAATCCATTTGATGCGAATACTGTTCATCAAGGCATTGGCGCGCGGAGGCATTGGCCCAAAACGGTCAATTAATTTGTTTTGAAAGATTATTAGTTCCGCTTCATTTTTTACAGAACCTAACTCGTTATATAAACTCAAACGCTCGGTAACATTATTGATATATTCATCAGAAAACAACAACTCAAAATCAGTATCGATTTGTAAATCTTTTACATATTCTTTGGTTTCAATATCGTTCTCTTCCGGATATAAATCTTTGAATTCATTTTCTTTTAATTCTTCGATGGCTTCGTTCATGATTTTTTGGTACGTATCAAAACCAATTTCATTAATGAAACCGCTTTGTTCCCCACCTAATAAATCTCCGGCACCACGAATTTCAAGATCTTTCATGGCAATGTTGAAACCGCTTCCTAATTCGCTAAATTGTTCCAAAGCCTGAATACGTTTTCTGGCATCTTCGGTCATGGATGAATATGGCGGACAGATGAAATAACAGAATGCTTTTTTGTTGCTTCGTCCTACGCGGCCACGCATTTGATGCAAATCTGATAATCCGAAATTGTTGGCGTTGTTGATGAAAATCGTGTTGGCATTGGGTACATCCAGACCACTTTCGATAATGGTGGTTGCTACCAAAATATCAAAATCGCCATTCATGAAACCCAACATCAATTCTTCGAGTTTGGCGCCTTCCATTTGTCCGTGACCAATTCCTACTCTTGCATTTGGCACCAACCGCTGAATCATTCCGGCTACTTCTTTTATGTTTTCGATTCGGTTATTGATGAAGAAAACTTGTCCGTTTCGCTGAATTTCATACGAAATCGCGTCACGAATTATTTCTTCATTAAAACCAACCACATTTGTTTCTATAGGATAACGATTTGGCGGAGGCGTTGTAATTACTGATAAATCTCGTGCCGCCATCAACGAAAACTGAAGCGTTCTCGGAATTGGCGTTGCCGTTAATGTTAACGTATCGACATTTGCTGCGATTGTTTTTAATTTATCTTTTACGTTTACGCCAAACTTTTGTTCTTCGTCGACAATCAATAAACCAAGGTCTTTAAAAACGACATTTTTGTTTACCAATTGATGTGTTCCAATGACAATGTCTAATTTTCCTTCGGCTAAATCTTTTAGGGTTTGTGCTTTTTGTTTCGCAGTTCTAAATCTGTTTAAATAGCCAATAGAAACCGGCATATCTTTTAATCGTTCTGTAAAAGTTCTGTAATGCTGATACGCTAAAATAGTGGTAGGCACTAAAACGGCAACCTGTTTACTATTGTCAACGGCTTTAAAAGCAGCACGAATGGCAACTTCTGTTTTTCCGAAACCTACGTCACCACAAACCAAACGATCCATTGGGCGATCGCTTTCCATATCGGCTTTTACTTCTTGTGTCGATTTAGTTTGATCCGGCGTATCTTCATAAATAAATGAACTTTCTAGTTCGTTTTGCAAATAACTGTCCGGCGCAAACTGAAATCCTTTTTCCAATCGGCGTTTTGCATACAACTGAATCAAATTGAAGGCAATATGTTTGACGCGCGCTTTGGTTTTTTGTTTTAAAAGTTTCCAGGCGTTTGATCCTAACTTGTATATTTTAGGCGGCGTTCCGTCTTTTCCGTTGTATTTGGAGATTTTATGCAGCGAATGTATGCTTACATAAACAATATCATTATCGGCATAAACCAGTTTTATGGCTTCCTGCGTTTTGCCTTCGACCTGAATTTTCTGCAATCCGCCAAACTTTCCAATTCCGTGGTCGATATGCGTTACATAATCACCAACCGAAAGTGCGGTCAATTCTTTAAGCGTAATATTTTGCTTTTTAGAATACCCGTTTTTGATATTAAATTTATGATAACGCTCAAAAATCTGGTGATCTGTATAAGCAGTAATTTGATTTTCTTCGTCGATAAAACCTTGGTACAAAGGCAAAACAATGGTATGATATTGCTTGCGGATATTCTCTGAATTGGCTTCGTCTAAAGTTTCAAAAATATCGTGAAAACGCTTCGCCTGCGTTTCATTCGAACAGAATAAATAATTCTTGTATCCGTTAAAATGATTGTCACTCAAATTATTCAGCAACAAATCAAATTGTTTGTTGAAAGATGGCTGTGGCTGAATATGAAATTCAACCTTTGACGTAGTTTTAAAAATGGGTTTTGAAGCCAGTTCTACTATCGAAAAATCTAATGCGCGTTTTATAAACGATTTCTGATTTAAGAATAATTGCTCTGGTTCGGCGTGTTTTACTTCTCCCGAAAGTTTTCCAAAAGCTTCTTCTGCTCTTGCAAATTGTTTGTCTAACTGACTAAAAAGTCCATCGGTATTTTGAATAAAAATTACGGTTTTCTCAGCAATATAATCTAAGAAGCTTTCGCGGTTTTCCTGAAATATCTTATTCTCAACATTCGGGATAATCGTGATTTTTTTATGGGTTTCTACAGATAATTGTGTTTCGACATCAAAGCTTCGGATGCTGTCTACTTCATTACCAAAAAACTCTATTCTATAAGGATGATCGTTTGAAAAAGAGAATACATCGACAATACCTCCACGAACCGAAAATTCTCCCGGTTCTGTAATAAAATCAACTCTCTTGAATTCGTATTCGAACAAAACTTCGTTGATAAAATCTATAGAAATTTTATCGTTCAAAGCGACTTTCAAAGTGTTTTTATCTAATTGCTGACGCGTTACCACTTTCTCGAAAAGCGCCTCGGGATAGGTAACAATAATCGCTGGTTTTTTGCGGGAATTAATTCGGTTTAAAACCTCAGCGCGGAGTAATACATTAGCATTATCTGTTTCATCAACCTGATAAGGGCGGCGAAATGATGCGGGATAAAACAATACATCTTGTTCCCCGATCATTTGTTCGAGATCGTTCAGATAATAAGCGGCTTCTTCTTTATTGTCTAAAACAACCAGAAAAGGCAGCTCGGCTTTTTTGAAAACAGCGCGTAAAACAAATGAAACTGCAGATCCTAACAAGCCGTTAAGATGCATTTTTATCTGATTTTGTTCTAATAATTGTGTGGCAATCTGCTGATTTTTTGGCAGATTATCATACATTGTATATAAGGCGTTTTTACTCAACTCTTTGTATTTTTTTATCTAAATTTTGTGCCTGAACCGGAACGGGAACTGGATTCGAGTTCGGAATTGCACGTGTTGTATCTAACATTTTCAGGAAGTCTTCTTCTCCCTGTTCTTTCGGAATTTTACTTTTTACAAAAATATTATCCATTTGTCTTTGTAAAGACACTAATTCTTTATTGATGTCTCCAACTAAAAACGTCACTTTATCGGCCGGAATTTGATTGAGATGAATAAACAAATCCATCATTTTGATTTTAGTTATCAAAACAGAAATTCGGCTTTTTATGGCGGGAACATTCAATTCTGCTGGAATATTGCTGTTTAACGCCATCGCTTTTTTTGAAATCGCAGTTGACTTTTTCTGGAAGGCGCCAATTGTTTTTCTTGGCTTATCTCCAATTTCTTTTAAAAACTCGCGCCATTCATTCCATGAACTTACTTTTTGTTCTGAAATTTCATTGATTGGCTCGTCAATAAACACCCAGCCTTTATTGATATTATTAAAAATAACTTCCTTTTTTTTAGCTTCTTTTTCGTTTTCAGCACGGCGTTTTTCATCTTCATTTTGACATGAATTTAATACAAAAACAAAAAGCAGAAAAAGAGATATTTTATATTTCATTTGGTAAAACATTAAGCTACAAAGTTACAAAGTAAATTTACAATTACGAATGCTGTTTTTTGCTAAAGATTCTATAAATCAAGGTTATTTTTTTGTCTGGAAAATTTAACCGCAAAGAGCGCAAAGTTTTATAATTTAAGTCGTTTTATAAAAACACAAAGTTCGCAAAGCTTTGCATTGAACCAGCTTTGCGAACTTTGTGTTTTCTAAACTTACTCCCAGATAAAAAATCTTTGCGCTCTTTGCGGTAAAAATATTTACGTGCTTTTCTTTAAAATAATTAAACACCTCAACGGAGAATAATCCAAAAAAGCATCTTTATCATTGTTAAATTTATAATTTGTTGTTATGAAAAGTAAAAATATTTGCGAAAACGTTATATTTGTACATCTAAAAAAACATCACAAATGAATCCAAAAATATTGATCATTGGCGCTTGCGGTCAAATTGGGACAGAACTGACTCAAAAACTGCGTAAATTATACGGAACAGACAATGTAATTGCGTCTGACATTCGAAAATTAAATACTGACGTTGTTAATTCGGGTCCGTTCGAAGTGGTCAATGCTTTAGATTTTAACCAAATTGAGCATCTTGTCGAAGTGCATCAAATTACTGATATCTATTTGATGGCGGCACTTTTATCGGCTACAGCCGAGAAAAATCCTGCGTTTGCCTGGGATTTGAATATGAATTCCTTATTTCACGTTTTGAATTTAGCGAAAGCAAAAAAAATAAAAAAGATTTTCTGGCCATCAAGTATTGCGGTTTTTGGACCTACAACTCCAAAAGAAAATACGCCTCAATACACTATAATGGAACCTTCTACAGTTTACGGAATTAGCAAACAAGCGGGTGAAAGATGGTGCGAATATTATCATAATATTTATGGAGTTGATGTTCGAAGCATCCGTTATCCTGGTTTAATTAGCTGGTCTACGCCTCCTGGTGGCGGAACTACAGATTATGCTGTGGATATTTTCTATAAGGCTATTGCCGATAAAAAATACGAGTGCTTTTTATCCTCTGAAACAAAAATGCCGATGATGTATATGGATGATGCGATTGAAGCTACTATCAATATCATGAAAGCTCCGGCTGAAGATATCAAAATACATTCATCTTATAATTTGGCTGCAATGAGTTTTACTCCCACTGAAATTGCTGCTGAAATTAAAAAACATATTCCTGAATTTACGATTACTTATGAGCCTGATTTCCGTCAGAAAATTGCGGA
>Ga0247816_10000964_pt1 | contig 14628 bp, 11 predicted proteins | sample UWRJL209509C1_FD_179930 | JGI IMG/M metagenome (GOLD analysis project Ga0247816, IMG submission 179930) | Plant litter microbial communities from Arlington Agricultural Research Station in Wisconsin, United States - UWRJ-L209-509C-1 | ecosystem: Environmental > Terrestrial > Plant litter >...
GCAGTATCACGGCTTGAGCGCGTCGCTCACGGGTCGGTTCGTGGCGTCACGATTGTGAAGTTCAGCGACTGAGCCTGCGGAGGCGACACCGTGTATATCTCCACCTCGAGCGAATACCGCCCACGGGCGTAGTCACGCAGGAAGCTTTCCTTGCCCGGGGAGGACTCGCGGTCTAGGTTTCGCACCCAGCCTTGTTTCTCCAGCCACGGCTCCAGGCCATCGGCGAACTCGGTCGGAGTCCGAGGGCCATCGGGATAAAGATCAACGCCTTGAGCCCAGTAGTAGTATTTCGGCCACTCCTCATAGTTAGCGCCTGCCTCCCGGCTGCCCCCGAAATTCTCGTAGATGTCCTCCGCTTCCTCCTCGGGAGCCTGCGCAATAATGTCCGCACCCCAGGCATCCGCCTGATCAATGAACTCCTGAAGTTGAACTTCCTGAGTCGCCACCGCTTCCGCCTTCCGCGGCTCCGACGTTGCACAGCCCGTCGTTAAAACAAGCACGACCCCAGCCGTGACAACCGCCAGGGCGGCCCGAGCCCTGAGTGAATCCTTCAACGCGGGATCGCTCACTGCTCGGTTTGGGGCGTCACGATTGTGAAGTTCAGCGACTGAGCCTGTGGAGGCGACACCGTGTACACCTCTACCGCGAGCGAATTCCGCCCACGGGCGTAGTCACGCACAAAGCTGTCCTTGCGCGGTGAGAGCTCCTTGTCCCGGTTGCGCACCCAGCCCTGTTCCTTTAGCCAGGGCTCCAGCTCATCGGCGAACTCGGTGGGCGTGCGCGGGCCGTCGAGATGAAGATCAACGCGTTGGGCCCAGTAGTAATATTTCGGCCACTCCTCGTTGTCGTCCGACGCCTGGCGAGTGCCACCGAGTTGACCTGAAACGCTCTCCGCCTCCTCTGCAGGAATCTGCGCCATGATCTCCGCGCCCCAGCCCGCGGCCTCATCGATGAACTCCTGCAGTTGGACTTCCTGCGATGCCACCACTTCCGCCTTCCGCGACTCCGACACCGCACACCCCGACAGGGCGCACAGCACAGCCCCCGCCGCGACGACCGCCAAGGCGACCCGAGTTTTAAGCCGCTTGCTAAGCATCATCACCGCCGCCCAAGATTGCTCACTATGGATTCGGATCAGTTCGCGGCGACACGATCCTAAAATTCAGTGATTGAGCCTGCGGAGGCGTCACTGTGTACACCTCTACAGCGAGCGAATACCGCCCACGGACGTAGTCACGCACGAAGCTCTCCTCGTCCGGAGGGAACTCTTTGTCCAGGTTTCGCACCCAGCCCTGTTCCTCCAACCACGGCTCCAGGCCATCGGCGAACTCGGTCGGAGTCCGAGGGCCATCGGGATAAAGATCAACGCCTTGAGCCCAATAGTAGTATTTCGGCCACTCCTCATAGTTAGCGCCAGCCTGGCGACTGCCCCCGAAATTCTCGAAGATGTCCTCCACTTCCTCCTTAGGAGCCTGCGCAATGATGTCCGCACCCCAGGCATCCGCCTGATCGATGAACTCCTGCAGTTGGATTTCCTGAGACGCCACCACTTCCGCCTTCCGCGACTCCGACATTGCACACCCCGTTAACACACAGAACACGACCCCAGCCGTGATGACCGCCATCGCGGCCCGAGTTTTGAATCGCATCATTTCACCTTCGATAGATCCAGCGAGGAAATACTCTCCTCCGGCTTTGCTGCACCGCTGCCGGGGATGTCGACCGAGACAGCCCAGGACCCACCCTGCACGACCTTGAAATCGTTCGGGTGGTAGAGCGAGACGGGACCCCCCTTTACTGCACCCACGATGTTCCTGAGGGAGGTACTGTTCGGGTCGAACGGTGTGGAGTGGGTTTCCATGCCGCCTTTGCTTTCGATCGTGCCGGAATCAGGGTCACCGGCATCGAGGTACCCCGTTTCGAGACGCGTCACTCCCGGTGTGTCCAGCGGGTTGACCGGTCCGTGACCGAGGCCGCCTCCGGACTTTCCCTGGTTCCAACCCACAACGGAGTCGTTGCGTGCCTGCAGCACGAAATGTGGTTTGTCTTTCGTGTTCGGAAAGTCCGCGATGCCTGTCACATCATGACCGAGGCCGGCCGGCGCAACGTACACAATGCGATCCGCCTTCAGTCCCAACAACTCCGCGGTGCCGAGCACGACGGCGCCATAGCTGTGCGCGATCGGCACCAGGTCTGTGTCTTCCGGAAGCTCGAGGCTATTCACAAAGGAGGCTAAGCGTGGTGCCGCGGTGTCAGCAAAGCCGCGCTCGGCCGCCTCCGCAATATGTTCGGGCAACTCAAATTGCGGCATAGGCGCTCCGTGCCAGGTGAAATAGCCGGACTTCGAGCCCGATAGGGCAAACAGGTCTTTGCCACGGTCGAGGTCGCCGGTGAAGGATGCCAGATTCGAATTGGTGCCGGGCACGACCACGCCCACCTGCTCCATCCAGGAAGGAATATTGCCGGTCACCGGGTCGAGCGCACCCTGGAACGTGACAATGCTGTCTCGAAGAGGGTTGAACCCGACCAGAACAACCCCATCCTGGGACGACTTTTTTCCGGATTCATCGTAAACAGCGAACTTGCCTTCGAGAATCGCGTCCAAGCTCTTGATTTCGCTCCGCAAGTTAGAGATCTTACTGCCGTAAAGCCCGTCACCGTATTGCTTCTCCAGGAGGTCGAACATCTTGATCCGATCGCCCAGCTCGTCGCGGTACTCCGTCGCCGTGATCACGTTCGCGGTGTTGCGGTCACGCAAGGCGATCCCGTCGAGGTTGCCGATGAGCAGCGGAGAATCAACGATGAGCAGCTGGCGGTCTTCCGGAGTCAGCGCCTGCCAGGCTTCTGCGATGAGAACGGGATCCACTAGCTGAGCCAGCCCGACTGCAGAAGTTGTGCCGGTGCCGTCCGGCATCCGTGGTCCAACGCGCACCCCAGCAGAGACGGTCGGTGGGGTCGGCATCGCGGTCCGGGCGGAAACGTACTGCTGCCGTTGCTCCAAGATGGAACTCGCCGCCGAGGAATCGGCACCCAACCGCTCATCGTCGAGCGCCTGCAAGCGGTGTGTCACGTCAGCGAGGCGCTCATCGGCGTCTCTCGTCGCAAAGACGAGCGTTGGCCTGGTTGGCGCACATTCAATGTCGAGGTTCAATGCATCGAGGTCGTCCAGCTTCATTCTTGCACTGACTGCATCCCGACTTGCCGCGTCGAAATCGCTGCGTGCCGTGTTCGCCCTGCGCTCGATGTCCCACATCTTTCCGCCGAAAGCGGAAAGCTCGGCACCCAGGGTCTGGTCTGCCATCTGGATCAGGTTCGCCGGCGAGGACGACGCCTGGATCATGGTCGTTATCCTCTCGACCGAGAGCGCAGCGCCTGACTGTGCGGTCAAACTCGTCACCGCAGATACAAGGCTGTTGAATGCGTCAGAGCCGACAGTGCGTCCCTTTAGCGTTGACCCTGCCTGCAGCACCGACTCGGGGTCACCCGCGCGCGCCGTGTCGCCTACGGTCATGCTCGCTGCCTCCCGTGCCTCATGGATCCACCTGCGAAGCGATCTGCGCGTCGAGCAGCTTGAAGAGGGTGATCATCTCTGCGCACGATTTGCTTTGCGCAGCGAGGAGTTCGCCAAGCTTCTGCAGTGTGGTTGCACGGTCATCGGCCGCATTCGAATGGGCATCGTCAGGCCCGGCGGCGCCCGCGCCGAGCCCCCCAGAAGCTGCCGGTTCAGCCTTCACCTGCGAGGCAACAGCCGCCAAACCTTTGGCGGCATTGTCCAGAGCGCTGTAGTCAATCTCCATGAGTTATCCGTCGAACCTCACCAAGCAGCGTCCCTGCAACGCAACGAAGGCATGCCTGCGTCGCGGCCACGACCGCTCAACGCCTGGTGACGCTGTGAACGAACGAATCAGTTGATCTTCGAAGCGATCTGGGAATCGAGGTCGCGCATCGCGTTCGCGGTGCCGGCCAGGAACTGCTGGATCTCGTTCAACTGGGCGATCAGCGTATTCGCGCTCGCGGTGTACTTCGTGTACGAGTCGTTGAACTTACCCGACGCCTGGTCGGTGACGAAGCCCGACGAAACGAGTTGACCGATCTGGGTTTGCATGTTCTGCAGCTTGGTCGTGATCTCATCACGACCCGCGCCCAACTGGGATGCGGCGGTTTCGATTTCGGCGTAGCTGACCTTGATATTTGACATAGTGTTGGGCTCTTTCTCTAAGCAGTAACTAGATAGCGGTTAAACATTGCCGGAATCGTAGATCCCCCCGGAACTGCCAATCGAAGCACGCACGTCTCAGGTAGTGCGCATTGACCAATCGGGACTCAACTTACAGTCGTGCCGCTGCTTTGCACAAGTGACCTGGGCAAATGCCCCTCACAAGGGTGCCAGGGGTTCTAGTCCTGCCTGTATTTCTCTCTGCCAGTCCTCTCGGAGACTGAGCGGCGTTGTAGTCGGTGCTCCTTCAAAGAGCGGCTCATAGGAGTACTCGGCATCAAGCGATCGCGAACTCACGTTGAACCGAAGCTTGAACAGAGTTGGCAACGGTCGTCCAAACGACTTGCTGCCCCCAGCCAGGCGAATGAGTTGCGCATTTCCGTACTTGAGCAAAGCCCTTTGTCGGTCCATTGAAGTGTCCACGCCACTCAACTTGTGCCGCTCAACGACAGACCCATTTACGACAAAGAAGGGATCAAAGGTGAACATGCCCCCGTCTGCTGTCGCGAAGATAAAGATTTCGCTCGCCTTGCGTTTTGAATACTCCAGTGAAACCGCAATCATTTCGGACTGAGCGTCAGCAAGTAAATCCTCAAATGAAGTATTTTCCGTCATCTCGAATCCGTCTAGTAGTTGGTGATCTCGCTCAGATCGAACAGTTGCCAGCGCCTGAAGCGTCGCGGACACCGGAGGAAGGGACGTCATGTCGGAATGCGTTCTGCGGTCGACACGACACGTCGACTGGTCAACTTCTGCCCCGAACGAGGAGGCGGACTTCTTCCATCCATTCCTCGCTCTTGTCATGAACCGAGACATCCGAGGTGTTGGAGTGCTGAGCCTCGTATTGCTGACTCGCGTCAGTCTTACCCGTCGCGACGACGTAGTGAACCTTTATCTCCGTGGGCACCGCGTAGTCGAGCGCGGAACATTCCTTTGCAAACTGTGCGAGTTGTTTGGTTCCGTATGCCAGGAAGGCGTCTTGACGTTCATCGGAGGTGTCCACTCCCGCGAGCTTGTGACGCTCGACGATTTCTCCGTGTCTGGCAAAGAACGGATCGATGAAGAACCAACGTTGTTCGGTTGACGCATAGACGAAGACATCGCTTACCGAGTTGTTCGAATACTCGAGAGAGACCGCGACCAGTTCCGAGAGGAGATCGGCCAGCAGCACTTCATAGGTTTCGCTCATATCTGTCGGGCGCTTTCTCCAAGCAGTAGCTAGATAGCGGTTGAAGGTTGCCAGAATCATAGATCCCCCCGGAACTGCCAATCGAAGCACGCGCGTCTCATTCAGTGCCCATCGACCAATCGGGACTCAACTTACAGTCGCGCCGCTGCATTGCATATGTGACCTGGGCAAATGGTGGACCGGCCATTATTCAGCTTCGGCATCAAGCTCGGTTTGAACTTCTGCCCGCCAAGCTTCCACGAGATCGTTGGGGTGCAGCGATGCATCACCAGAGAGACGCGGTTCGTACTCGAAAACCGAATCCAGGGACTTGTTGGAGCCCGAGTAGTGAAGCTTCAGTTCTGTGGGAACCGGCCGCGAGAACTGTGTGCAAGCCTCGACCAATCGGTCCAGCTGATTCATCCCGTGTCGAAGCAGCGCCAGCTGTCGGATGGCCGACGTGTCCACACCCTGAAGGTCGTTACGGTCGACGACCCTCCGATCCACAATGTAAAACACGTCGAAAACTGTCGAGCCGTCTTCTATCGATCCGTAAACGCAGACATCAGATACACCGCTCCCGGAGTACTCCAGCGATGCCGCGATCTGTTCGGACTGAACGTCCGCAAGGATGGCCTCAAATGCTGTCACGACACATCCCTATTCATTCGAAATTCGCTCCGCGACTGGCTTCTCGTCAAGTGTGTACTCAACGTCGAATTGAACCGGCGCCGGAAGGGCGATGTGCACCCCGGTGAGTTTTCCGCCTTCGATGAGGAAGCCACGGCCTGGTGGGAAGTTCGCCCGACGCGCATGGGTGAATGGGGTGGTGAATACGCTCGGCGCGTCGTTGGCGTCAGGCTGCAGAGCGAGCGCCCAGCGGGCACCGCGCAACGGACTCGCGAGCTCCCACACCGTGCCCAGCGTTGCGTTCTCGCCCTCGACGATGACGGTCAGGTTGCTGCGCCGCAGAAGCTTGAGCAGCTGTGCGAGCGCACGCTCGTTTCCGCTTCCGTCGAAGCCACCGATATCTTCGATGACCACCACCCCACGATGGCCCGATGTGGGGAACTCTGGTGCGGCTGCAGGTTCGGCTGTTGCGGCGAGAGGAAGGCTGGTGCCGATCAGCGGCAGGAGCGTCAACGCGGCCGAAACCGGTGCGCTTCCGCCCAAGGACCGCGTCAGGCTGTCGATGATGACGTCCCGCTGATCTGGCGAATCCGCGATCTCACGCCAGAGCGGCAGGTGGCGCAGTGTCGATCGGCTGGGCGAAATCAGAATGGCATCGAGTGGTTGACCGGCCGAGTGAGCCTGCGCCTGGAATGCTTCGAGGAGTGAGGTGATCGCGGTAGTTCGCCCGGAGCCGGCCGGCCCCGTCACCAAGAGGAGTCCGCCACTCGGCGCGACTACGGGCTGGAGGTGCACCGTGTCGATTGCAAAGGGCACACCGGCGTGCGCTGGTGCGGTCAGGTCAGTTCTGTGAATCGACGCCGGAATGCGGGGAACCGGAGCGGGTGCGGGCCCGGAGAATTCCCTCTGGGTCTCGGCCAAGCGCGCAAGCGCCGCATCGGTGTCCGCGGGATCGTTGCTGGCCCCAGGAACCGCGAGTTGGATTTCATCGTCTGCACCGATGCGAACGGCACGGCCCGCCGGGGCGCCCTCGAAGATCGCGGCGGAGACACCGAGCATCTGATAGTCGCTCTCAGTGGCCAGCCTCAGAACCAGACGCTCCGGAATGCTCGACGCCAGTGAGGCCGGGAACCCGCTTGCGCGCTCTGACGTGAAGATCACGTGAACGCCGACATTTCGACCCGACCGAGTAATCTCCACAAGATCAGCGAACGGGTCCGCGCCGCCACCGATGTGTTCATAGGTATCCCGGAATGCAGAGAATCCGTCGAGTAGGAGCAGCACCGGCGGTGCAGCCAGCTGCGCGGCGGCGCGGTCCGCTACCAAGGTTCGCAGCATCCCGAGCAGGCGAACAACGCGATCCCGCTCGTCGCTCAGGAGGATGTCTCCGGTGTTGGGAAGCTGAGCGAGGATATCCAGTCGACCACCGGTCGCGTCAATGCCATAGACGTGGGTGCGGGGGTCGGCAGTGATCGTCGCGACCGCGATGGTCAGGAGTGCGGTCGTTTTTCCGCTTCCGCCGCCACCGTAGATCACGACGTTTCCCGCTTCGCCGAGTCCGCAGACATACGGAGACTGACGTTGCAGATGCGGCTCATCAATCAGCCCGGCAACGATGCTCAACGATCCGACTTGCGACTGTGCTGAGCGGCCTAGGGCAGGCCGACGCACGGAGAGGTCCTCCAGCGTGACGATCTCGGGCAGTTGGTCTACCCAGGGCTTGCGGGGCGACGCCACGGTCGCCACCTTGGCGGCCTCCTGAATGTGCGCCGTGAGCACCTCGATGTCGCGGGGTCCCTTCTTCGCGCTGCGCCGCTGGGTGCGCACCTCCGGCTGCAAGGCCCAGGGCGTGTGCTCGCCGAAGCCCAGCGTGCGCACCTCGACGGGCTCCTGGTGCTGCGCTTCGGAGCGGCCCCCGAGGTACCCGGTCTGGAAGTGGGTGAGTCTGCCGGCACCGATCTTCACCGCAGCCCGACCCGGAGTGTCCGGCGCGAATTCCGCCGCATCCGTCACGCCCAACACATCGGTACTGTCTGCCGGGTCTGCCATGCGCAGCCCGATCCGTAGATTCGTGTTTGCCCGAAGATTGTCCTTGATCACGCCGGCCGGTCGCTGGGTCGCCAGAACGAGGTGCAGGCCGAGCGAGCGACCTCGCTGCGCCACATCGATCACACCGTCCACGAACTCAGGGATCTCGCCCACCAACGCGGCAAACTCGTCGATCACGATCACGAGCGCCGGCGGCGCATCCGGGTCTGACCGGCGTTCCAGGGCGATGAGGTCCTTTGCGCCCTTCTCAGCCAACAGTTCCTCCCGGTACCGCAGCTCCGCCCGGAGCGAGGTGAGTGCCCGGCGCACGAGGTGGGTGTTGAGGTCGGTCACCAGGCCGACCGTGTGCGGAAGGGTCGTGCACTCCGCGAAGGCGGCGCCGCCCTTGTAGTCGACGAGCAGGAAGGTGAGCCGGTCCGGTGAATACTGCGCAGCCAGCGACAGAATCCAGGTCTGCAGGAACTCCGACTTGCCGGATCCTGTCGTGCCACCGACCAGGGCGTGCGGGCCATGGACCCGCAGATCGATCGCGACTGTTCCCGCACCACCCTGCCCGACCACCGCGGTGAGCTGACCCGGCTCGCGTTCCCGGCCGGAATCCCAGTGCGACACCAGGCTGTCTGTGGAACGCCAGTTGGCGAGCACTGCCTCGCTGGCGCCCATCACATCGCTCGGCAAGATCTGTCCGAGGGTCACAGAACGCGGGAAGTCGCTCTCATCGAGCACCCGCGCACCGGCATCCACCAGCGGGGCGATCGCCCGCCCAAAAGTTTCGGCGACCGGCGTGTCCACGGCATCGATGTGGCTCAGCGCCACCGTCTCCCCCTGGCGCACAAAGTGCACCCGCCAGGTATCGTGCTCCACCTCAACCGTCGTGCGGCACGCGGCGGGAACCGCGCCCAGATTCTCCGCCACCCAGATGAGGTGCACGCCCACGTCGGCACCGTCTTCCGCCAGCCCCACCAACCGGGCGCGCTCAACGAGGGAGTCTGCGAGCACAAGCACAATGACGGCCGGCGTCGGCGCCGGCGAGGATACCGGCGCGAGCCGTTCGCTCGCATCGGACGCACTGTCATCGACGCGGGACCTGACCGTTCCAGCGCGGGCAGCGTCGCTCCGCGTGCCGATCAAGCCTTCGAGGGCGGTCAGGAGCACCGCTGAACTGCGCTCATCGTCGGCGAGGTGAGGCACCGAAAGCGGGCTGTATGCCGAATCGGCGTGCGGGAGCCATTTGAGCCACGCCCAACTCGACTGCGATTGCCCACGATCGGCGAAGACCGTGAACGTGAGATCCGCTGGGGAGTGCAGGGCAATGAGCTGCACCAGCAGTGATCTCGCCACCGCCTCCGACCAGAGCCGCGGACCCGCGACGCCCATCGACCCGCACCGATCCAACCGTTCCAGAACAGGCACATCCGAGATCGTGGCGAACTGCTCCTGCAAGGTGGTCAACCGCCGCCAGGTCTCCGCAGGGATCTTTCCCCGGCCCGGCATCTCGATCTGCTTGCGGCTGGGCAGCGTCGCCCTTCCGAGTCGCAGTTCGAGAAACGCGCGGTGCTCGGGCCGGCGGGTCCACAGCAACCCGTTCGGTTGGGACGGCAACGCCAGCAACTCGGCGGGCGACACGGATTCACGATCGCGTGCCTGATGCTCCGTGGCTCGAGCCGCGGTGAGCTCTTCCGTCGCAAGTTGCAGGCCCTCCTCGAACTCTCTCTGCTTGTCACGCATGGTGCGCCGGCGCGTGAGTCGGTTGTCGACCCAGGTGCCGAGCATGATGATCGGCGAGAGGGCGATGAAGATCAGGCTGAGAGCAGACTGCGTCACCGCGAAGAGCACGGCACCCATCGCGAGCGGTGCGAGCATGGCGATCAGCGGGAACCGGGCAGGCTCGGGGGGATCGGGCGGCGAAGGAAGAGTGATCGGCTCTGGCATGTGCACCGGATCTACGCGAGGCGACTGCAAGTGCGCCACGAACGCGTCGAGGTCCGGCCCGTTCACGGCCGGCGGTCCCACCTCGATCCGCACCTGCACGTCGCCCAAGACGAAGACGCTGGTGCCGTGAATCAGTTCAGTGGTGACCGGTTTCTGCCCGGCAGTTGTCTGATTCAGCAGGTAGCTGCTGTTTGCGGATCCCAGGTCCTCAAATGTCAGCGCCCCATTGTGCGCGCGAAGCACCGCGTGTCGCCTCGACACGCTTTGGTCGTGAAGCTCAACACGATTGGCCCGGTCCCGACCGATAAAGTTCTCGCCTTGCACGACGATGAAGGCCACTCCCGCCTGTTCCCCCGACAGCACCGTCAGGGTCGCAACCGGCGTCTTCGTCCGCTGCCCGTCGCCGGGGGTTGACTCGAGCACGGGCTCAACCATGCTGCCCGACTGGATACCGGATTTCCCGAGCGGGTCACCCGCATCCAGAATCAATCCTGGCCGATTCGGGAACGCGACCCGGAGCGTCAACGGCGCGTGTCGGTGAATGGCATAGTCCACGAGGCGAGGATCACCCGCCCCGGCGCGAACCAATCCGCGAGCGACCTCCCCCACCGTCGCCGTGACATCTGCGGTCAACGTGACATCTTTGTTCTGCTGCCGTGAACCCGCGGGTCGGTCGGCTAGGGACACTCGAAGTTTCAAACCCACGCTGCTTTCGAAGAAGGTTCTACCTGATCAGGGCTGAGTCTAGCTGCGTGGAAACCTACTGGACCCCTTGGCAGTTCCTTCGGCCCGGCCGTCGCAAAAGCCGCCCATTCCTTGACACCCGAATGGGGGGCCAACTAGGGTCAAATCCAGTTCGTGGCTTTGGCGCAAGACGCCCCCATCCACACACCGATGGACGTCGACAATCCGTACCGCACTCGTTGAGTGGGGGCAGTTCGACCTGCCCTGATTCAGTGACGCGAATACGGGCGTGCAGTCCGCGATTGAGCGCGCGCTCGGGCATACCGTTCACCCCGAGACGCAACAACCTCAGGAAGTTGAGAACTGTAATGCGAAACCATATCGATCAAAGGCGATCGAAAAGCATCATCGCGGCACTCGCCGCCGGCGTGATGGTGACCTCTTGCCTCACCCTCCTCGCCTCCCCCGCTTCGGCGGCCACGGAAGGCTCACCCGAGGAGCGTGCACAAGCGCTCCTGATTCAGATGACCTTGGAAGAGAAGGTCGAGATGCTCGAGGGAGACCTCAACAACTTCTATGGGTTCTACAACGCACCCATCGAGCGTCTGGGGATTCCTGCTCTGACCATGGCGGATGGTCCCGCCGGGGTGCGGATCGCCAATCCCGAGATCAACGAGAAGCGCGCCACGTCGCTCCCCGCCCCGATCGCCCTTGCCGCAACGTTCAATACCGACGCGGCAACACGATTCGGTGATGTGATCGGCGACGAGGCTTTCAAGACCACCCACAACGTCTCGCTCGGCACGGCGGTCGACATTGCCCGTCTGGGACAAGCGGGCCGCACCTTCGAGGGCTATGGCGAAGATCCGCTGCTGTCGGGCGCTCTGGCCGGCGCTCAGATCGACGCCATCCAGCAGCATCCGGTTGTCGCGGACATCAAGCACTACAACGCGTACAACCAGGAGGAAGACCGGCTGATCGGTGGCAACGCCGTCATCGGAGAACGGGCCCTGCAGGAGATCTACACGCGGCCGTTCGCGATCGGAATCCGTGACGGCCAGCCCGGCTCCGCGATGTGCGCCTTCAACAAGGTCAACTACGTCTACGCCTGTGAGAACTCCGAGTTGCTGACCGGAATCCTGCGGGAGCAGCTCGACTTCGCCGGCTGGGTGATGAGCGACTATGGCGCAACGCACAGCACCGTCGAGGCGATGCGAGCGGGCCTGGATCAGGAGCAGCCCAGCTTCGGATTCTTTGACCAATTGGTGGAGGCGGTCAACAGTGGAGAGGTTGCGGAGTCGGAGATCGACGTGCGCGTGCTGCGCGTCCTGACCCCGATGTACCGGCTCGGACTCTTCGACAACCCGGCACTGGAGCAGGAATTCGATGAGGCCGGCCACGCACTCGCGTCGCAGAAGATAGCGGAGGAGTCCATGGTGTTGCTGAAGAACGACGGCCTCCTGCCGTTCGATTCCGCCGCAGTCGACTCGGTTGCAGTCATCGGTGCAGACGCTGACACCGTCACCGCCGGTGGGGGCAGTTCACTCGTGCTTCCCACGTCGACGATCAGCCCGCTTCAGGGCATTCAGGAGCTGCTGCCCGAGGCCACTGTGGAGCATGCCCGAGGAACCGACTTCGTGACGTCGTCGTCCCAGCTCCCCGGCCTCGATGCGATTCCGTCTGACTACCTCACCGCAGCCAGCGGTGATGTGGGGGCCGACGCCCAGTTCTTCGACGCCGCCGGATCGGTGCTCGCCGAGGAAACCCTTCAGGACGTGACGGTCAACGGAGGATTCTTCTACTACGAAGGATTCAACTCCCAGTCGCCGCTTCTTCCGAAGCTCCCCGGCCAGGGCATCGCCAGCGCAACCTACTCGTCGACGCTGACGCCGCCCGTCTCCGGAACCTACGAGCTTGAACTGCTCGCCCTGGGCGCAGCCACAGTGTCTATCGACGGACAGGTGGCGCTCGAAGTGGACTCGCCTGAACAGACGAGCCAGACGGTCTCGCTCCCCCTGGTTGGCGGACAGTCCTATGCCGTCGACGTCGAGTACACGGCAAGCGAGAAGGCCCGCTCCGAACTCGGACCGCAGCTGAAGCTCGGCTGGACGAAGCCCGACGGCGTCGTGGACCCGAAGGCGCAGGAGGCTGCCGAATTGGCCGCACAGTCGGACGTGGCCGTGGTCGTCGTTCGTGACTATGGCTCGGAAGGCGGCGACAAGGCCGATCTCCGGGTGCCAACCGGACAGGAGGCGCTGATCAACGCGGTCAAGGTCGCCAACCCGAACACCGTTGTGGTGTTGATGACCGGCGGACCGATTACGACCCAGGCCTGGGAAGACGGAGTTCCGGCTGTTCTCGAGGCCTGGTACGGAGGCCAGAATCAGGGCGCGGCTCTCGCTAACATCTTGTTCGGAGAGGCCTCCCCCTCCGGCAACCTGCCGGTGACCTTCCCGGTCTCCATGAGCGAGACACCAGTGTCATCCCCGGAGCAGTACCCGGGTATCGGGCTGGACTCCTTCTACACCGAGGGCGTCTTTGTTGGGTACCGCGGTTTCGAGGAATTCGGTCTCACCCCGAAGTACGCGTTCGGTCACGGGCTGTCGTACACGACGTTCGACTATTCGGACTTGTCGGTCAAGTCGACCGGGCAAGCTCGATTGACGGCCACGTTCTCCGTTACCAACACCGGGGACCGAGCAGGCTCGGAAACGCCGCAGGTGTACGTGGGTGAACTTCCCACAGACGTGGTCAACACCGCGCCCAAGCAGTTGGCCGGGTTCACGAACGTGTCACTCGAGCCCGGTGAATCGCAGGAGGTCTCGATCGAACTGTCGCGCGAGTCCTATTCCTACTGGGATTCATACACTGATCGCTGGGTCACGCCCAGAGGTGAGCTCGACGTGCTCGTCGGCGCCTCGTCGCAGGACATCCGCCTGGACGACACCGTCCGCGTGAAGTCGTCGGACAAGGAGAATGCATCCGGAATTTCGAAGAAGGCGGTCTACACCGTCGTCAATGAGAATTCCGGTGCCTGCCTCGACGCCGTCGATCAGGGCACGACAAACGGCACCCCGGTGCAGCAGTGGGCCTGCCCCGCACCGCAGCCGAACGCGCAATGGCAGCTGACTCCCGCGAAGGGCGACAGCTATCAGATCACGAACGTCAATGCCGGACTCGCGCTCCAGGTCGCCGATGCCTCCCCCGCCGAGGGTGCCGCACTTCAGCTGTGGCAGGCGTCGAAGGCAGAGAACCAGCGGTTCGAACTCGTGCGGGTCGGCGATGGCTACTACCAGCTGGTCGCCACGCACAGCGGGCTCTGCGTCGCCGTCGAAGGCGGCGCGAAGGAAAACGGGACTGCAATAGTGCAGCAGGCCTGTGATCCCGAGAACACCGCCCAAGCCTTCGCACTGAAGGTCCAGGCCGGCTGAGTCAGCCCAGACGGCGAAGTCGGTGTCCGGTAGAGACCTGCCGGGCACCGACTCTCGCCCGCACACCAGCGAAAATACGGAGGCACGATGAACGGCCCGCAGTTGCACCTCAGTCGCTGGGAGCGTCAGTGGATCATCCCGGGCATTGCGGCGCTCCTGGTCGGGGTTGTGATCGTGATCGTCTCACTCGCGATGGTGCGGGACGCTCCCCGCACGTCATCGTCCCCCGAACCGAGCGCATCGTCACCCGAACCGAGCGCACCCACACTCGACAAAGCGACGGCGTCGACCACGGCCGCGGATCGCACCGAGCTGATGCAGGCGCTCCCCGTCGAGGTAGACCCGTCGACGGATGACGACGCCCCCGACGTTGTCATAAACAGGGATATCGAGGCGCAGCGCGTGGAGGGGTTCGGTGCGGCCATGACCCACGCCTCCGCCGAGCTGCTCTCGAGCATGCCCGACGAAGAACGGGCCGCGTTGCTCGACGAGTTGTTCTCAACAGAGGGACCGGTCCG
>Ga0247816_10000965_pt1 | contig 14622 bp, 14 predicted proteins | sample UWRJL209509C1_FD_179930 | JGI IMG/M metagenome (GOLD analysis project Ga0247816, IMG submission 179930) | Plant litter microbial communities from Arlington Agricultural Research Station in Wisconsin, United States - UWRJ-L209-509C-1 | ecosystem: Environmental > Terrestrial > Plant litter >...
GATCGTAGAAGAGCTATTTGACATGAGACCTTACTTTATTGAACAACGTCTAAAATTAAGGAACCCTATATATAGCGAAACTGCTGCCTATGGCCATATGGGACGTAAACCAGAAACTGTAACCAAGACCTTCAGAACTCCTAACGGAGAAGAAAAAGTAGTTACCGTAGAATTGTTTACCTGGGAAAAACTTGACTTTGTCGACAAAGTAAAAGCAGCCTTTAGTTTGTAACGCAAAACCATTCCTATTTGGAATTGTTATTAGGTAAACAAATTATTATGGAACGTCCGGTAGAAATGAATACAGTTAGCCAAATCTTAGAAAAGTTAAGGCTTAAAGGGTTGGACAATGAGATAAAAATGACCGATCACGGTAAAATGCAAGGAGTTGGTTTGAATAAGATATACAAGCCAGAAGATCTTACGATTATCAAAACATATCGTTTTGAAGGAGATTCAGACCCAGGTGATAGTTCAGTTCTCTATATTTTAGAAGATAAAGATCATCAGGTAGGCTATATATTGGATGCCTATGGAATGTACAGTTCACAGGAAGGAGCCGGCTTTGATGATTTTCTCAAAAAGATTCCAACCGCAGATCGTGACATGCAGGAGTTACTGAGCTAATATAATTGATATACAACTTTAAAGCCTCGTTGAAAAACGGGGCTTTTTTATGGGATCAACTTTTTTATTTACTTTTGCTGACCAAACAAAACTAAATCTATTTCATGCCTGCAAAACAATACTCGTGGGAACTTGCCTGGGGCTATCCAGCCTTTAGAACCAAGTTTATATTGGGAACTGTTATCCTCATAGGAATTTTGCTCTTTATACCATCCTTCTTCGCAAATATTGAAGACCGGGAAGGTGTAGTACTTCATGACTGGATTTTAAAAGCCATCAACCCGGCCGATGTTTCATTTTATATCTTCTTTGTTTTATATGCCACTGTCCTCATGTTCCTGGTAAGGATGTCTATGAATTCAGTAATATGCTTAAAAACACTATGGTCATTTATTTTTCTCTGCTTAATCAGAATGATCACGATCAAAATGGTGCCTCTTAATCCTCCTCATGGAATTATTGAACTTATTGATCCCTGTTCAGTGCTTTTCTATAGGTCAAACGTAATCACAAAAGACCTATTCTTTTCCGGGCATACAGCAACATTAATAGTTGGTGGTATATGCATGAGCAGATCCAGAGATAAAATTATTGCCTTTAGTGCTGCATTAATTATAGGGATTCTATTACTTATTCAACATGTACACTATACGGTAGACGTAATTGCAGCACCGTTTTTTAGTATGATCTGCTGCTATTTCGGGAAATCTGTAGCAAAGCTTAGTTAGCTATTCTGCCTTTTTCAAGTATTTATAGATCTCACTATTTGTCGAAAGGATTACTGAAGTTTTCTCACTAAAGCTCTTATCAAGCGTTTCCATGGATTTCAAAAAGCCGTAAAGATTTTTAGATTGTTCAGATTGGTTATATGCCGAAGCGTAGATCGATGCCGCATTCGCATCTGCTTTTCCTTTAATCTCTTCTGCCTTCTTGAAAGCACCGGACTGAATTGTTTTCAGTTCCCTATCTTTTTCACCATTGATCCTTGAAGCCTCTCCCTGTCCTTCGGATCTAAACTTGTCTGCAATCCGAAAACGCTCACTTTTCATCCGCTCATAAACCTGAGTTTGTACTTCTTGTACATAGTTTATTCTTTTAAACCTAAAATCAAGAATTTTTATACCAAGCTCAACAGCTTGTTTATTCGCGGAAGCAAGGATCATATTTTGCATTTTATCCCTCCCTACAAAAACTATAGCAAGTGAGTCTCCTAAAACTTCTCCTATCGAATCCAGTTCAGGCTTTCTGTTACTACTTCTTACTAGCTCCTCAATGTTATTTTTAGCTACCACATTTCTTGTTTCTCCATCAAGGATGTCATCCAGTCTCGATTGAGCACCCCTCTCATTGGTTAGTCTTTTAAAAAACTGAAGCGGATCCGTAATTTGCCAACGCGCATACGTTTCTACGAAAATGAACTTTTTATCTTTAGTTGGAAGTTGGTTAGGATCACCTACCCATTCCATAAATCGCTTCTCAAACACATTTGCTGTTTGTATAAAGGGCATTTTAAAGTTAATTCCTGGCTTAGTTATAGCGTTGCCAATTGGTCGGCCAAACTGAGTAACTACAACCTGTTCGTATTCACTTACTGTAAAAGTACTAGCGATTAAAAAAATCAAAGCAAATAATGCAGCTATAGTAGTTAAAATCTGTTTTATCTTCATTTTAATCTTTTTTAGTGCTTTTAACAGGTTCTTTATTTAATTGCATTTGAAGCAACGGCAACACATTAGCGCCGTTTTGATCAGTGACAATCACATTTCCTAACTTCGAAAGGATTGTGGTCATATTTTCCAGATATATTCTCTTCTTAGTGACTTCTGGTGCCTTAATGTATTGCGTATAAAGGTCATTAAATCGCGTTACCTCTCCCTGAGCATTATTCACCCGCTCAATCGCATATCCCTCTGCTTTCTGAATAGTAGCTTTTGCCTCACCGCTCGCCTTTGGGATAACTTTATTATATTCAGACTTGGCTTGATTAATTAGTGTTTCTTTCTCCTGCTGTGCCTCGTTTACTGTATTAAATGCGGCTTTTACCGGATCTGGTGGATTTACATCTTGAAGAACTACCTGCTCAACCTTAATCCCCATACTGTATTCATTGCAGATCTCTTGAATCAATTCATGAAGTTTGACAGTAATCTCTGTCCTACCAATAGTCAGTACCTCATTCACTGTCCGGTCTCCAACAATTTGTCTGGTGGCAGCTTCAGATATATTTCTAAGGGTACTTTCTGGATCTCTTACTTTAAATAGATACTTATAGGCATCATTAATTCTATACTGAACTACCCATTCTACATCTGCCAAATTAAGATCCCCGGTAAGCATAAGTGACTCATCACGTGCCCCATCCTTGGTGAACTGAGACTGATCCCCTTCGCTATTTGTAGATCTGAAACCGAACTCTAGTTTTTGTTGGCGCTCAACTGGTACCTTATGTACGGTTTCGCTAAAGGGTATCTTTAGATTTAGACCTGGTTCTACAGTTCTGGTATACCTTCCAAGCCGTGTGATTACACCAACCTCCTCAGTTCCTATTTGAAATATAGTATTCCAAAGAATGAGAATAGAAAATATTCCTATTAGAATAGGCTTGAAATTTTGGCTTATTTTATGCCAGATTGCAGAGGAAGAATCCTCAAATTGTTCTGTAAAATTGCTCTCCATAGTATCTGATTATCCTAAAGAAAGCAATTTTTTTTGAAATTAACTAATAAGCAACAGAAAAACTTATCAATTAAGGCCTACTTAGCCCATTCTTTTTGCTACCTGATCCCAGTTGACAATATTCCACCAAGCGGTAACATAATCAGGTCTTTTGTTCTGATACTTAAGGTAATAGGCATGCTCCCATACATCTATCCCTAAAAGTGGTTTACCCTTTACTTTTGCATCATCCATTAGTGGATTGTCTTGATTTGGTGTACCACCAATCTTCAAAGCGCCATTATCTAAAACCAACCAGGCCCATCCTGAACCAAACTGCCCTGCTGCAGCTTTAGAAAATTCTTCTTTAAACGCATCAAACGAACCAAAAGATTTATCAATTGCAGCTTTCAGTTTTCCCTTAGGCATTGAAGATGGGGTTGGTTGCATAGATGCCCAGAAGAAATTATGATTCCATGCACCACCAGCATTGTTCCTAGCTTTAGGAGACAACTTAGAAGCATTTGCGAAGAACTCAGCTTCAGTTTTATAAGTTAAATTCTCTGCTTTGATAGCTTCATTTACATTTTTTATATAGGTAGCATGGTGCTTGGTATAATGAATTTCCATTGTCATAGCATCTATAGAAGGCTCTAAGGCCGCGTACTTATAAGGCAGGGGATCTTGCTTAAACACAAACTCCCTTAAGTTTTCTATCTCAGAAGAACTTGCAGCAAAAACAGATAGCGGCGACCCGGCAATACCTCCTAAAGTTACAACGCCTGCAGCACCAAGACCTAAGCCAATAAACTTTCTTCTTTTCAATGGTTCCATAATATTAAATTTTTATTAAAAACAAACGACTTACTCTTTAGTTTTTTGTCGATAGCCAATATAGAACTCTATCTCGATTTGAAAAGCCCTCTTACGTATTTTCCTACTTTACCTATTGTGTCGATCTGATCAGAGATGGACTCAATAAGATTACTATCTGCCTGCTCAATATCTCCCATATTAATTCCAGATTCCAATTGTTTTGGATAAAGAATAATCAGACTTTGCTCAGCGAAATAATTAGACAGATAATACGGTAACTTATTCAACTGCGGAATGTAAGAATCGTGACCTTTACGAGACGATACAATAACGAACAAGTCGTTCGCTTTCAATTCTTTGGTAAAAATAAGAAAGTCATCCCAGTCAGCGAACAAAATAAAATGTATCATACTCGCTTCAGGTAATTTCTCAGAAACCCGTTTTATCGAATCGATAGCTGACTTAGTGCCATAAAAATAGATTGGAATTGCGGCTTCCTTTCCCATCAGCATCAGTTTCTTCAACCAATGCAAAAACCCAGGCTCAGTATCTGCCTTTGGCGGCATCAAAACAACTATACGTTTAAACGTATTAAAAGGTTGAATAGGCTTATAAATATAAATGGTCTCATGAATTCGCCTCACAATGTTCTCTGCTTTGGTCCCTAAAAAGGTATGTTGATCTGCTTGCTTATGAAGCCCAATTACAACGTCACTTATGCTATGCTCTTTAATTGTGTATATAATTCCATTGCTAATACTGGAGTCATATCGGGTAATTGGGATGATGCTGTTCTCAGAAGCTGAAGCATGCGAAATTGCTTTTTCAATAATCTTCTTTGAGGCACCTGCACCATTGGTAATCGACCGCTCATCATCAATAACATTCAGACCATAGATGGACGAATGCGTTTTTTTAGACCTGAGCATGATAGCGAAATCAACAAGTGCGGCAATCATATCCGGATAGGCTAGAGAAACCAAAACTTTATCATTTGGCTGCTCAGATTGTTCAGAATTGTCTTCCAGCTCAAGCGCCATCTTTTTTGAAGCACCCTCAACCACGAAAGAACTTACTCCACAGCTCACAAGAATCAACAAAATCGTTCCATTAAGAACATCTTCACTTAAAAGCCTGATTGGTTCACCCGCAGCGGTTTCGCCAGTAATGATGTTGTAACCAACTAAAATGATCGCCAATGTTGCGGCTGCATGAGATGCGCTCAATCCGAAGATCATCGTACCCTCAACTTTACTCATCTTAAAAATTCTTTGAGTTAACCAGGCAGCCAGGTATTTCGTGGAAAGCGCAACAGTTAGGATTACTCCAGCAACCCTTAATGCCCCCCACCCTTTTACCAAAACTGTAACATCCACCAGCATTCCGACACTGATCAAAAAGAAAGGAATAAATAATGCATTTCCTACAAAATCTATCCTGTTCATCAATGGAGAACTGTGGGGTACAAATTTATTTAGCACCAATCCAGAAAAGAAAGCACCAATAATTGCCTCAATACCTGCTGCTTCCGCAAGGAAGGAAGCCAGAAAAACCATTGCCAGCACAAAGATATATTGAGAAATACTATCTTCGAAGTGCTTAAAGAACCACCTGATTATAATGGGAAAAACGGCAAATACTACCCCAACAAAAATAGCAGTAGACAGTCCCAGCTGAATCCAAAAGGCAGAACTGACGGTGTCTTTGGTCATACCGGCAATTCCAGCAAGAATGAGTAAAGCCAGGATATCTGTAATCATAGTACCCCCCACCGTCATGCTTACTGCCCGGTTTCTAATCACCCCGTATTTACTAGCAATAGGATAGGAAACGAGCGTATGAGTCGAAAACATACTGGCTAATAATAAAGAAGATAAAAAACCATAACCCAGCACATAATAACTGGCTATTGTTCCAACCGTAAGTGGAAATATAAAGGTCAGCATCCCAAAAGTTAGAATCTGTTTACGGTTCTTTTTGAACTCGGCAAGGTCAATTTCCAATCCAGCCAAAAACATGATGTACAGCAAACCAACTGTTCCGAATAGAACAATGCTGCTGTCTCTTTTAAGCAAGTTAAGTGCATAGGGGCCAACAATAACCCCCGCGATAATTAACCCAATGATATGTGGGACTTTAATTTTATTAAATAAAATAGGAGCAAATAATATGATGAAAAGGACCAGCGAAAATATAATAACCGGATTTTTAAGTGGTAGCGAAAAGTCTAGCGAGGATAGTAAAACGATTAACATCAGATCTATTTTGATTTTTCCAAAGTCAGCGCATAAACAATCTTGCAGTCCTTCTGACTAATTTCCCTTAAACCATCCATTCTTGAACCATTAATAAAATTTAAGCTTGCACTGATTGAAGCCTGAGCATTTGGCTTCTCATCTACAATTTTAAGTATCTTATTGTTGTATGTTCCTATATATATCCTGATCAGTACAACACCTGAATAGGCTTTAACAACTATGTTGCTGTCTTTATAACTGATATCCCATTGTTCGGTTTTTGTATCGCCCAAAGCTGAGCCGTCGCAGTTGGTTTCGATGCAAGTCATCTTCACAATCCATTTACCCGCAAGCAAGGCATTATATGCTGTATCGATTTGGATCTGTGCACTATCAAGCACTTGCTTAGTATTATTTAGCTCCTGCTCACGCATTTTTAAACGCTGTTCCCAAGCGAGCAATTGTTGCTCTTTTTGGTTGATTTCCTTTTGTTGCTTCAGCAGGTTCTTTTCACGTTCGTTTAGACCGCAACCTTGTAAGGAAATTGCTAGAATAATAATCAGGATAGCCGTTAACTTCATAAGGTTTCTGATTTAAGAGCCATAGGCTTATCATTCCTACTCCATTCACTCCAGCTTCCGACATAGAGTTTAGGAACTCCAAGTCCTGCATAGTCAAGCGCTAATAATGTATGACAAGCAGTTACACCAGAACCGCAGTGAACCACAACATTTTCTATTTTAACGTCTTTAAAAATCTTTTCATAATTACTTTTAAGCACCTCAGGGGATAAGAACAAACCGGCTGCATCTAAATTCTCAGTAAAAGGTACGTTTATGGCTCCAGGAATATGCCCGGCTATCAAATCGATAGGTTCTGTTAATCCTGCAAATCTATTAGCATCCCTTACGTCAACGACTATATTTTGAGGATTTTCCCTTGCAACCTGCACCTCCTCAATTGTTGCTGTGCTAAGTTGCCATTCTTTAGTCCCTATATATTCCAATGGCTTAGGAGAAATAATTTCTGAACTGACAGGATATCCTGCTTCAACAGCAGCTTGATATCCGCCATTGATTACTTGAACCTTTTCGTGACCTATTGCCCTCAACATCCACCAAAATCTTGCAGCCGCATTTGCGCCATTTTTGTCGTCATAGAGAATCACATGGCTTTGGCTGGTAACACCAAACGAACCAAGCATTTCGAAAAAATCATTCAGCGCTGGGAGAGGATGTCTCCCTCCTTTGGCAAAATCCCTAATTTCAGCTAAATCATTATTAAGGTCAATAAAGAGCGCGCCTTCAAGGTGTTCGGCACTATATCTTGGTTTAGAGCCGGCACTAACATCAAAAAGGATATAATCAGCTCTAGTTAAATTAAGTAGCTCCTGAGGTTCAATTATTGGTGTCATATTATTAGTTCTTACGCGTCTTTTATTTTATTATTATCGCAACTTATTAATAAAATCTGAAATATCCGCGTTACTGTAGTCTGCAGCACCTTATGCTTGAAAACAATATTCCCGGTTTTATCAAAGATAAGTGTAGTGGGTATGCTGCCAGAAAAGTAGTCTACTGGAGTTGCACCCGCAGGTACGTAGACAGGCATCTCAAATTTACGCTTCTGCATAAATTTCATTGAGGCTTCTATTTTTCCATCGATATCCACGATTAAAAAAACAACCTGATTATCACCCTTATATTTAGCATACAACTGATCTATTGAAGGCATTTCTGCAATACATGGAGGGCACCAGGATGCCCAAAAACTAAGAAACACAACCTTTCCTTTAAGATCTGAAAGCCGAACTAAATTTCCACTCGAATCCCTAAAAACAGCATCTTTTGTGTCGGACTGCCTGGCGTTGGCAACTATTGTTTTTGCAACATCCGGCTGGAAGAAACCGATTCGCATCATACCTTGTATCACTATACCCTTTAAATCTGGACTAAAAAACATTGTGATAACAAAAACTGCCATTGCTACAGTAGCAACATTAGAAAAGCTAAGCCATTTGTTTCGATGTTGATCTTGTTGTAAATCTTTCATAATTTAAGGTATTAATGAGGAAGTTTATCTTTAATAACACCATAGATATAGGTACCTAAAACTGCCCCAATGGCTACTAACACCATCCCCAAGTAGCCATAACCTATTGAAACGAATATGGGACCTGGACATGCGCCTGTAAGTGCCCATCCCAATCCAAAGATGATACCACCAAAAAGATACTTTCTCCAACCCGAATTTTTATCGGTAAAGATTATTGGCTCGCCATGAAAATCATTTAAACGAAATTTCTTCATCAGCAACACTGCAATGATTCCTAAAATGACAGCTGTACCAATTATTCCAAACATGTGAAATGAATGAAAACGAAACATTTCCTGAATTCGGAACCAAGAGATCGCTTCAGATTTGGCCATTATAATACCAAACGCTATCCCTGTCAATATGTATTTTAAAAACTTCACGAACTAAAAATAAAATGGAAAAGAAAATGCGTCATTATAAGTCCTCCAATAAAAAAGCCAGTAACTGCAATTAAAGAAGGAATTTGGAGGTTTGATAAACCACTTATCGCATGTCCGGAAGTGCAACCTCCGGCATAGCGACTTCCGAAACCCACCATCATACCACCCACGAATAATAAACAGATGACTTTAAAAGAAGTAAAAGATTGCAAACCAAAAAGCTGTTCTGGATTTAATGCTCCAGAAAATACAATACCTAAACTTTGAAGATCCTTTATGGTAGCTGCTGATAGCTTCATTGGCTCGTCAGTCGCCAAAATAGTATTTGAAAGATAGCCTCCAATTATAGCCCCAATCAAGAATAATAAATTCCATTGTTGTTTACGCCATTCGAAATCGAAAAACTTAACGCGTCTGCCTGCTCCGGCCATACTACAAATCGTTCTAAGATTTGAAGAAAAGCCAAATGATTTTCCAAAATACAGCAAGACCACCATGATCATTGCTATTGCTATTCCTGAAGTATACCAGGGCCAGGGCTGTCTAATAATTTCTAACATAGAGGAGTCTTAAGGATTCAATAAAGTTCTTAATATTGCGCTAGCAACAATTTACAATGACTGCAAAGATACAAGGAGATCCGGCTTTAAAAACAAGGCAACATTTTGAGATTTTAGATGGCCTGCGTGGGGTTGCTGCTGTGGCAGTTGTCATCTTCCATTTTATGGAATTTGCAGTTCCAGATTACCACAACAACTTTATTGCACATAGCTACTTAGCTGTAGACTTCTTCTTTTGCCTATCAGGATTTGTGATTGCCTATGCTTATGACAGAAAAATAGAGGCACTTGGCGCGATCGAGTTTCTAAAATTAAGGTTGATACGTTTGCATCCTCTGGTAGTAATTGGATCAGTAATAGGTCTGTTTTGCTTTATTTTTGATCCTTTCAGTAACCTTTTTGAGACTTATGGAATCGGCAAAACCATTTTAATGTTCTTATCCTCCTCTTTACTGATTCCATATCCAATTGTAACTGAACGCTACTTTAATCTTTTTCATCTCAATCCTCCAACATGGTCTTTATTTTGGGAGTACATAGCCAATATTTTTTATGTATTGATCTTATTCAAGCTAGAAAACAAGATCATGTGGATATTAACCCTTATATCGGCTATAATGCTATGCTGGGAGGCTTACCATTCCACTTATTTGGGAGTAGGTTGGGGAGGAGACAACTTTGCGGGAGGAGGCATTCGTGTTTTTTATTCCTTTTTAGCTGGCATGCTCGTATATAGATCAAAATGGATTATCAAAACTTCTCTTGGTTTTATTCCCCTTGCGATATTGCTGTTGGTGGCTTTTTTATTCCCTTATTCAGCGAAAACAAATTATATTACAGATCCGCTCATCGTGATTTTGTATTTTCCTTTTCTAGTTGCGTTGGGGAAGGGAGCAACTCACCGAGCTACCTTTTCGAAAATTTGTAAACTGTCAGGAGATATCTCCTATCCTTTGTATATGGTTCATTATCCATTCCTATGGCTATTTTTAAGTTATCTGGAAAAAGAAAAGCTAGCCATGAGTCAATTGGAAATTATGATCCCCATAGGTGTTGCACTATTGATTGGCTTTGCCTATTTAGTCATGGTTTGGATCGACATTCCTTTACGTGAATACTTAAAAACGAAAATGGTTGATAATCTCAAAAAGTAGCCAGAGTTCAGTTTACATCCTAATAAGTGGTTATTTTAATTCTGCATTCCAGACATGTAATTATTATCATGCCGACTTTCCTCCCTTTTAGTAAACGCAATTAGTATTAAGCCAGCAATTATAAATACACCAATAATAATACTCACATTAAAAATCACTCTTGGATAACCAAACTTTATTGCATTAAGAAATGGATAGGGATACCACCCAGTGATATCACCTCTAATCATTGAATATACCAGATAACCTAAAGGAAACAGGGTCCAAATCAGACCATCTTTCCACTTCAAAATTCCTTCTGGTTTATAAGCTATCCAAAAAGCAATGTAAAGTAACGGAACAACGACGTGAACCATATTATCCAATACCCAAGCAAGACCATTTAATTTCACAAGACTTCGTAAAGCAATATTGTATACCAAACTAACTATAAAAATGTAGAGCGCTATTGAGGTTTGTACTGAAAGCTTTGAGAAAAAACTACCGACTTGGGTACTTTTAAGTAAAGTTGTGAATGTAAGACATAGGGCGATTAGAAGATTGCATAGAACAGTAAAGTAACTTAAGAAAGTTATTACACTTATGTCAGAGATATAAAACTGAAGTAAGATAGAACTCCAGGCAAGGATGGCAATAGCAATTTTATATCCCTTCTTTTTTTCAACCTGCTTTACATTAAGTTTTCCTTCCATTTCTATAATGCTTGCTGGTAAAAAATATGGGGTATTTTTTAGATAAGTTTTGTAATAAAGGTAATTATAACCAATCAATAAGACCGAATAAAAACCGCTCGCATGAGAATTCCATTTGCTGATTTACAGTCATTTTAGGATTGGACGAAACCCTGTTTAAGTTGGGTTGAAATTATAGTGAGTCCAATGTAAGTCCAATGTAAAAGCAAACCAAGTCCAATCTGGATTGGTATGTATTGGACTCATTACGGATTTGAAACCGATTTAATTTGGATATGCTAATAGCACAATATAACTCGTACTCAAACCGCTCTAATAAGCAATATAGATTGATGATCAAGATTAGCTTGAAAAGAAGTAAAACCTACATTAATAATTGGCAAGGAACTGTGCTGCTAATGAGCCAGAATGAATTAAGGATTGCGTTGGTAGATAAATCCCGAGGTAACGGAAATAGCTGGGTAGGGTATTAAAAAAAGAAACGGGGAAGGATCATACCGATCTTTCCCCGTCATCTAAATTAACGCTCTCGAATATAAAAACGATGGACAAATTGATTTATTGCATGAGCAATTTATTTCCTGCCAACTAAAGGGAACTGTGAAATCCGAAGCGTAGTACTTCCATAAGGCACTAAAGTAATTTCCTGCTCTTTGCTGTCACTTTCCAATCCGTAGATATGGCTGTAAGGGATGGGACCAGCCATTTCGTTGTAAAGTTTCCAGGAAGGTATTTGCTTCGCTTTGGTTATGATCTGTATTGGAGCGTTTTCCAAGTTCCATGGATAATTGGTCTTCTTTCCCGAAAATTCAACTTTAAAGTTTTCTTTTAGCTTCTCCTCGCTCATATCAAAAAGTCCATAGTTCCAGGGTGTAGAAGGTCTAACTTCAGTATAGGAGACTCCATATTCTTTTGAATCTTTAGTATTCTCTATTGTAGCAAACTCTTCCCCTATTTTTAGTGCATAGGTAATTGGCCCACGTTCGATCGACATGGAGTTTTCATACCATTTATTTTTAAATAGGTGCATAGGTAGCGACAATTCCACGACATCGCCAGATTTCCAATTCCTATTTATCTTAATGATTTGATTTCCTTTAGCCTCTTGGATCACTGCTCCATTCACTTTCACAACAGCTTCTTTACACCATGCAGGAATTCTTAAATGAAATGGGAATGCAACGGCTTTTTTAGTTTGTAAGGTAAATTTTATGTTTTCTTCAAAAGGATAATTTGTTTCTTCTTTAAACGTAACTTCTGTTCCGTCAGCAACTTTAGCTACTACCTCACTTGGCGAATAGACTAAAGCGGCAATTCCTTTGTCAGCGGTGGTATACCATAAGTTCTGAGTAAATTTAGGCCATCCCTGATGCATATTGGATGCACAGCAAGGATATCCTGTCAGCAATCCGAAACAAAGATCTGTCCCACCATGATTGTCTCCAAAATTGTGCATCTGCCTTGTTAGCATCACCTGATTTGCTTGCTGGAAATACTGATGAGTTTGAAAATCATCAGAAATTTGCGTCGGCAATGCATTAAAGGCAATCTTTTCCAGTTGATCCGCATAGTCTACATTGCCTGTAATTTCCAATGAACTCTCTAAAGTGAACATCATCTCAACAGCAGTACATAGTTCCGAACCTTGTGTTGGGTTATTTCCATGCAATGCTTCATCTCCTCCGTAAAGGCCATGAGCCATTCCATTATATTTCCGAATATCTGCAAAACCTGTTTTCATCGCATTCAGGTATTTCTGTTCCGGATGGTGTTGGTAATAGATCAACGGCTCTTTCATTCCCTGCGCCAGATTTACAGTATGAATGCTTCCCATTTTGCTTAATAGGTCTGTATTTAAGAACGCATCGGTAAAATCAAAGGTTTGTTTATGAAGCAGGTCTCCCAATTCAAGTAAGAATTGATCACCGGTTTTGTTGTACAACCAATATACCACTGCAAGGTTATCTCCTCCACGAAACCGTGCCCAATAGGTCCAATGATCCAGCGGTTTACCAGGAAGTTCCTTTAGCTGGTATTTAAAATAATTCGTCATTAATGTGATCACCCTTTTGTCTCCCGTCGCCATATAATACTGCTTCAAAATCTTTAACATCACCATCTTTGGCCACCAGTCTCGCGCATTATCGCGTTGTACCCCAGCTTCGCCAGGATAGTCTTTAGAAGGACCGAAATACCCGTCTGGAGTCTGACTTTTAATGGACCACTCTACCCAAGGTTTCACTTTTGAAATCAGCTCTTTATCTTTTAAAATATAAGCCAATGGTAGTAGGCCGTCAATCCAATATGGCCCTCGCTCCCATTGATCTCCATCTCCCCCAAGCCATCCATTCCTGCTTCCCATCACTAGCGAATATTGTTTGTCCATACTACCAGTGGTGCCAGTTTTCTGGCGCAATAACATTTCCCGAAGCCATCCTTCAGGCTTAATTGCTCCCAAAGGAAGTTCCTGATAAGGGCTTGCTATCAGGCCAGGCTTAGGAGCAGCGTATTGCGCATATACACCAGTAGCAAGTAAGACCCAAGAAAATAAAACAACCAAACTAATTTTCATATTATCCGATTTTGATAGAGGCTAACGAATAATGCGCAGGCCTAATATTTTAAAGTTGCAAAATTCAACTCAGACCTAAGACTTTTTGAGTTGAAATGAAGTCACCCCCACTGGGTATCCCATCATTTAGGTTAGAAAAATAAATGTGTCGCTGAGCGCTGTGTTATTTAATAAGGTAAACAAGATAGTCTTTGGTAATAAGCAATGGTTACCTTAAAACTTTAAAGGAGAAGAATAATTAGCGGTAGTGTAAAATCAAGCATCCTTTTAAAATTCGAAGGCGAGATCTCAAATTTCTTTTTGAAAGCAGCAGAAAAATGATTCACATGGCTATACCCTACCATTGAGGCAATTTCCTTAAGACTTAGATGATGATCATTGGTCAGAAGTGTTTTCGCCTGATTCATTTTTAGATCAAGAGCGAAGGTATAAATCGTTTTACTGAATAAGTTCTTAAAGCCCGATTGCAATTTAGTTCGGTTCATTCCTGCGACTACCGACAGCTCTTCAATGGAATAGGTTCTTTTAAAATTTTTACTTAGTAAATCCCGCACTTTTTCAAAAGCTGCCCGATCTTGTTCGGACCATTTTCGCAGACTATGGTCAATAACCTGAGCTGATAAAATTACTATCAATAGTTCAGCAACTTTTGTCGTCAAATAAGCGGCTTTAAATTCAGGAACAAAGACACTATGAAGTATGTCTGAGATTATGCTTCTCATGCCTGGTGATACGCTTTCAGAAGTAGATTTTAATGCAAGTTCGCCTTCTCGTTTTTGTAAGTGATTTCCGCTAATATTTAAAATTACAGACTCGGGAATAACAATTTCCA
>Ga0247816_10000967_pt1 | contig 14617 bp, 11 predicted proteins | sample UWRJL209509C1_FD_179930 | JGI IMG/M metagenome (GOLD analysis project Ga0247816, IMG submission 179930) | Plant litter microbial communities from Arlington Agricultural Research Station in Wisconsin, United States - UWRJ-L209-509C-1 | ecosystem: Environmental > Terrestrial > Plant litter >...
CACAGTTTTCAGCAAAAGCTTAAATTATCTTATATCACTTATATGGTGAAAAAAAATATCCAATTATGAAGTTTTACAAAAATATAAAATATTCACTTTCTGTTCTTATGATGCTGATAGCTTCAGTTTCATTTGCGCAGGATATTGTAGTGCACGATCCGGTTGTCATCAAACAAAAAGACACTTATTATTTGTATTGTACAGGGAACGGAATCAGTGTTTTTAGTTCTAAAGATTTAAAAAAATGGGACAAACAGCCTCCCGTTTTTACAGAAAAACCCGTTTGGGCAGATGGTGTTGCGGCTGATTTTAAAAATCATATCTGGGCACCGGATATTTCATTTCATAACAATACGTATTATCTGTATTATTCCGTTTCGGCTTTCGCCAAAAATACTTCGGCAATTGGCGTTGCGACCAATACGACTTTAGATCCAAAAGATAAAAATTACAAATGGGTCGATCAGGGAATAGTGATTCAATCACAACCCAACCGCGATATGTGGAATGCCATTGATCCGAATTTAATTTTTGACGAAAACAATACGCCATGGTTGTCATTTGGTTCCTTTTGGGAAGGATTAAAATTGGTGAAATTAAATCCCGATTTAAAATCGATTGCACAGCCTCAGGAATGGCACACGATTTCGAAACGCAAAAGAACTTTTGAATTACCAGATTCAGATCCCGGAGATGGTGCGCTTGAAGCTCCTTTTATCTTCAAAAAAAACGGTTATTACTACCAATTTCTTTCCTGGGATTTATGCTGCCGCGGCGAAAAAAGCACTTATAAAGTTGTGGTTGGAAGAGCCAAAAATGTAACCGGACCTTATGTTGATAAAGACGGAAAATCGTTAAATGAAGGGGGCGGAAGTTTAGTAGTGCAAGGCGACGAAAATTACTTTGGCGCAGGCCATAACAGTGCTTATACCTTTGATGGGAAAGATTATATTTTCTATCATGCTTACGAAAAGAAAACTAATGGAGTGCCGAGATTAATAGTTAAAGAAATGCTTTGGGATGCAGATTTGTGGCCCGTTTTAAAATAGAATACAACAACAATGAAAAAATATAATTTTCCTATAATAACAATTTTCTTATCACTTTTAATTTTGATTTCCTGTAAAGAAAACAAAAACAATGTGGTGCAAAAAAGCGATAAAACTTCCGTCTTAAAAGCGGGTTACGAAATTGAGCCGGTCAATATTCAGAACGTAAAACTTACCGATTCTTTTTGGCTGCCCATTATCAAAAGAGTACAGGAAATTACGATAGCTTACGCGATTCAGAAATGCAATGAAGAAGGGCGTTTTGAAAACTTTTTAATTGCAGGAAAACAAAAAACAGGAAAAGTTCGCGGCGATATGCCTTTTGACGACACTGATGTGTATAAAATCATTGAAGGAGCCTCAAATACTTTAATCAGTGCTCCAAATCCCAAGCTGGAAAGGGTTCTGGATTCGATGATTGCCATTGTAAAAATAGGTCAGGAAGCAGACGGATACATTACAACCTGGAGAACGATAAATCCGGCAAAACCACCTGCAACCTGGGTTCCCGTAATCGAAGGAAAACGTTGGGAATCTTTGCAGATTAGTCACGAATTATACAATCCGGGACATTTAATAGAAGCCGCAATCGTGCATTATGAAGCAACCGGAAAAACCAATTTTCTAGAGATTGCCATAAAAGCAGCCGATATGCTGGTAAGAACTTTTGGAGATAATCCAGGTCAGGTAAAAGGAGTTCCGGGACATCAGATTGTAGAAACAGGATTACTAAAATTGTATCAAATTACAGGAAAGAAAGATTATTTGAAACTAGCCAAATATTATCTGGACAATCGCGGGAATCCAAATAATCACAAATTATACGGAGAATATGCACAGGATCATATACCAGTTACAGAGCAAAAAGAAGTAGTAGGACATGCTGTTCGTGCCGTTTATATGTATGCGGGAATGACCGATATTGTCGCACTGACAAAAGACAAAGCCTATGAAAATGCCGTAAATAATTTATGGGATAACATGGTCAATAAAAAAATGTACATCACCGGCGGGATAGGTTCGCGACATGACGGAGAAGCATTTGGAGATAATTATGAATTGCCTAATTTAACCGCTTACAACGAAACCTGCGCTGCAATTGGCGATGTGTATTGGAACCACAGACTGCACAGTTTATACGGGAAATCTCAATATTTTGATGTTATAGAAAGAACCATGTACAACGGATTAATTTCGGGCATTTCGCTTGACGGAAAACAATTTTTTTATCCAAATGCCTTAGAAGCTGATGGCGTTTACAAATCGAACAGAGGTTCGTGTACGCGTCAGGCTTGGTTTGATTGTTCCTGCTGTCCGACTAATTTGATTCGTTTTATCCCATCAATTCCCGGTTTAATTTATTCCAAAACAAAGAATGATTTATATGTGAATTTGTATGCTTCAACTGACGCTTCTTTTACATTAGGAAAAACCGATTTACAGATTGCACAGCAAACTTCTTATCCTTGGAACGGAAAAGTTGGCATTTCTGTAAATCCGAAAAAAGAGAGTAAATTCACAATTAAACTTAGAGTTCCGGGCTGGGCAAGAAATGAAGTTTTGCCAGGAGATTTATATACGTATAGAAAAGCTTCAACTCAAAAACCAACGATTACCGTAAACGGGGAAACATTGGCAATTCAGCCTGAAAATGGTTATTTCAACGTAACCCGAAATTGGAAAAAAGGAGATAAAATCGCTCTTAATTTCCCAATGGAAGTTCAGGAAGTTGAAACCAATTCAAAAGTAGCAACCAATAAAAATAAAGTTTCTTTAGAATACGGTCCAATTGTTTACGCAGTTGAAGAAATTGATAACAAAAGCAATTTCGATAAAATCAATATAAGTTCTTCAGATACTTTCAAAGTAAAAAAAGATGCTAATTTATTGCAGGGCGTAAATGTAATTGAGAATTCAAAATTCAAAGCCATTCCTTATTATTCGTGGTCGAATCGTGGCGTTGGAAAAATGAAAGTTTGGTTGGATTATAAATAGAATAAAGAACGTAGAATATAGAAAATAGAGGAAAGAAGAAAGAATCAAGAAAATGCCACAGATTAAAGAATTAAAAAGATTAGAAAAAAATCTGCTCGATCTGCGAAATCTGCGTGAGAAAATTTAAACACATAGATACATAGAATTAAAACTAATAAAAAAGAGTACAAAACAAATCTAGATTTGCACACATAGCTATGTTTTTTTAAATAAATGAAATGCCTTTTTAGCACCAAAAAACTATGTTTCTATGTGTTTTAAATTTAAGCCACAGTTAAATAAAAATAAAAACCCGTTTTAACCCACGTCATCCGCGTGCCCTAAAAACACATTAAATATAATAAAAAATGAAGTCCAATTTAATTACCAAAATTACCCTTTGCGGTTTATTGCTGAACGGCCTTTTTGCTTCGGCACAAAAAAATAATCTTCAGGTTGATGTTGCCCAAACAGTAACCAAAATTCAGCCGACTATGTACGGAGTATTTTTCGAAGACATCAATTTTGCAGCCGATGGAGGTTTGTATGCTGAAATGATTAAAAACAGATCGTTTGAATTTCTGTTTCCAATGATGGGTTGGCAAGAACCCAACAGCGATCGTCATAAACTAAATCAGCAATCCGGAATTGCCACTGTAGTTCAGTATTCAAACCAAGGAACCAATCATAATTATTGCAGAGTTACTCTTAATGATGCAAGCGGTTATCAATTGATCAATGAAGGTTTTAGGGGAATGGGAATTAAGAAAGGCCTCAAATACAATCTGTCTTTAAAAGCTTCAAAATTATCAGGAAACATTACCAAGATCAAGTTTCAATTTATAGATAAGGACAATAAAGTTTTAGGCGAAACTTCGATTGTTCCAACATCAAAAGACTGGACAGATTATACTGCTCAGTTAACCTCTACAGCAACAGAAGCTAAGGCAAAACTGAAAATTACTTTTGAAGGAAACGGAGTTATCGATTTGGATAATATTTCGTTGTTTCCAGAAGATACCTGGAAAGGAAGAAAAAATGGAATGCGTAGTGATTTAGTACAATTATTATACGATTTGAAACCAGGATTTTTACGTTTTCCAGGCGGCTGTATTGTAGAAGGAAGAACTTTGGCAGAACGTTACCAATGGAAAAAATCAGTTGGAAAAGTGGAAGACAGAGAAACTGCCGTAAACCGTTGGAACATGGAATTTTCACATAAACTGGCACCGGATTATTTCCAGAGTTTTGGCTTGGGATTCTATGAGTATTTTCAACTTTCAGAAGATATTGGAGCTTCTCCACTGCCTATTTTAAGCTGCGGAATGGCGTGTCAATTCAACACAGGAGAATTGGTTCCGATGGATCAAATTGATCCTTATGTACAAGACGCTTTAGACTTAATTGAATTTGCAAATGGCGATCAAACTACTGCTTGGGGTAAAGTAAGAGCCGATATGGGACATCCAAAACCATTCAATTTAAAATTTATTGGAGTTGGAAATGAGCAATGGGGACCAGATTATATAGAGCGTTTTAAAGTGTTTCAAAAAGCTATTAAAGCAAAATATCCAAACATCACTATTGTTTCGGGGACAGGACCATTTCCTGACGGAGATTATTTTGATTACGGCATGAAAGAACTCAAAAAACTGAATGCGGAAATTGTTGACGAACACTATTATAAAGATCCGGCCTGGTTCCGTAAAAATGTAACTCGTTACGATAATTACGACCGCAAAGGACCGAAGATTTTTGCCGGAGAATATGCAGCGCAAAGTGTAGCAATCGCAAGTCCGGAGAATAAAAACAATTGGGAATGTGCGTTTTCTGAAGCGGCTTTCATGACTGGAATGGAGCGTAATGCTGAGGTTGTTCATTTAACTTCTTACGCACCTTTATTGGCTCACGTAGAAGGCTGGCAATGGACACCTGATATGATTTGGTTCAATAATCTACAATCTTATGGAACGCCAAATTATTATGTGCAAAAACTATTTTCAAACAATAAAGGAACCGATTTAATCAACATCACAAAAGACGGAAAAGCAGTTACAGGTCAAAACGATTTGTTTGCATCTGCAGTAAAAGATGTGAATTCCAAAGAAGTAATTCTGAAAATTGTGAACACGGCTGCAACAGCTCAAAATGTTTCAATTGATGTAAAAGGAGCAAAATTGGATACAAAAGGAACCGCAATAAATTTAAAAGGAGACGGAATAAATGATGAGAATTCTTTCGATGCTCCGACTAAAATTAGCCCGAAAGAAAGCGAATTTAAAGTAAACGGAAGCAAAATCCAGTATGATTTTCCAGCTTACTCGGTTACGGTTTTGAAAATAAAAATGAAATAATCGCAACAGAATAAATGTAAAACCAACGTTTATTTTCTGTTTTGGTCGTAAATGCTTGTTTTGATGCATTATTTGCAAAAATTAAAAAGCTGTTTTTTATTAAGTGTTTTTTATACACTTATAAAATATTTATAATTATATTTGTCGTCATTAAAAAATGTATTTCGAATGAAAAATTACGTTATAGGATTGGACTACGGAACAGATTCTGTTCGAGCGGTGCTGATAGATACTGAAAATGGGCAGGAATTGGCATCAAATGTTTCTCATTACAAAAGATGGAAAAACAAACAATATTGTGACGCGTCGATAAATCAGTTTCGTCAGCATCCTTTAGATCATATAGAAGGTTTAGAAATTACGATTCAAACCGTTATAAAAGAAAGTAAAGTAGATCCTGCTTTAGTAAAGGGGATTTGTATTGATACAACCGGATCGTCTCCGGTACCGGTTACGAAAGAGGGAATTCCGTTGGCTTTGACAAAAGGTTTTGAGGAAAATCCCAATGCGATGATGGTATTGTGGAAAGATCATACGTCAATAAACGAAGCAAACGAAATCAACGAACTGGCGGTAAGCTGGGGAGGTGAAAATGTAACAAAATATGTGGGTGGAATTTATTCATCTGAATGGTTTTGGGCAAAAATTTTACACATTGCAAGAGAAGATGAAGCGGTTCGAAATGCAGCGCATACCTGGATGGAGCACTGCGATTTAATGACGTATTTATTAATTGAAGATAAAGATTTAAAAACTTTCAAAAGAAGCCGTTGTGCAGCGGGTCACAAAGCAATGTGGCATGCAGACTGGAACGGACTTCCGCCAGTTGAATTCTTAGAAAGATTACATCCGTATTTAGCACAGCTTCGCGGTAATTTATACGATGAAACGTATACATCTGATTTAGTTGCAGGAAATTTAAGCAAAGAATGGGCAGATCGTTTAGGACTTTCAACAGACACAGTTATTGCTGTTGGAACATTCGATGCACATTCTGGAGCTGTTGGAGCAAAAATTGGAGAAAACACTTTGGTTCGCGTTATGGGAACTTCAACCTGTGATATTTTGGTTGGTTCTTATGATGAAGTGGGAACAAAAACCGTTCGCGGAATCTGCGGACAAGTTGACGGATCTGTAATTCCGGGCTTTATTGGTTTAGAGGCAGGACAATCTGCTTTTGGCGATTTATTGGCTTGGTACAAAGAACTATTAATGTGGCCGACTGAGCATTTATTGACTTCTTCTACTGTTTTAAATGATACTCAAAAAGAACAATTAAGAGAAGAATTCAGCGATAAATTAATAGTGGAATTAACAAAAGAAGCGGAAAAAATTCCAGTTTCAGAAAGTCTTCCAATTGCTTTGGACTGGATCAACGGAAGAAGAACGCCGGATGCTAATCAGGAATTAAAAAGTGCCATTTCAAATTTATCTTTAGGAACAAAAGCGCCTCATATTTTCAAAGCTTTGGTAAACGCTATTTGCTTTGGAGCGAAGAAAATTGTCGATCGTTTTGAAGAAGAAGGAGTGAAAATTGACAGCGTTATCGGAATCGGGGGTGTTGCCAGAAAATCACCTTTTATCATGCAAACTTTGGCAAACGTTTTAAACAAGCCAATTAAAATTGCAGCTTCAGACCAGACTCCGGCTTTAGGAGCAGCAATTTATGCAGCCGTTGCAGCCGGAATTTATCCAAACGTAATCGAAGCAAGTCAAAAAATAGGAAGCGATTTTGACGGAGAGTATTTCCCTCAATTAGATAAAGTAGCAGCGTATAACAAATTGTTAATCGCTTACGATCAATTAAGTGCTTTTGAAGATCCAACTATAAAAACAGCAAAACATGAGTTCTCTTTATAAAGATTTAAAGCAAGAATGCTACGAAGCCAATATGCAGTTAAATGCATTGAATTTGGTAGTATACACTTTTGGAAATGTTAGTGCGGTTGATAGAAAAAATGGTGTTTTTGCCATCAAGCCAAGTGGCGTTCCTTATGAAGATTTGAAACCGGAAGATATTGTTATTGTTGATTTTGATAACAATGTTATCGAAGGAACCATGCGTCCGTCATCTGATACAAAAACACACGCTTACTTATATAAAAACTGGCCAAATATTGGTGGTGTGGCACATACACACGCGACTTATTCGGTTGCCTGGGCACAGTCGCAACAGGATATTCCGATTTTTGGAACAACACATGCCGATCATTTAACAGCAGATATTCCTTGCGCGCCGCCAATGGCAGATTCGCTTATAGAAGGAAACTACGAACACAATACCGGAATTCAGATTTTGGATTGCTTCAAAGAAAAAAATCTTTCGTACGAAGAAGTAGAAATGATTTTGATTGGAAACCATGGTCCTTTTGCTTGGGGGGAAAACGCAGCAAAAGCCGTTTACAACAGTAAAGTTCTAGAAGTAGTAGCTGAAATGGCGTATCTGACTTTACAAATAAACCCGAATGCACCAAGATTAAAAGATTCCCTGATAAAGAAACATTACAACCGCAAACACGGAAAAGATTCGTATTACGGACAGTAGAAAGTTTTGTTTCAGGTTTTCTTTGTTTCAAGTTTCAAGTTGTTGGAACGTGAAACAAAGAAAACCTGAAACAAACAAAAACAAAACTAAAAATTAACAATTCAAGATTTTCAGATTCCAACAAACTTGAAACCTGAAACTTGAAACAAAATAAACAAAATGATAAATATCTCTCAAAAAGAAGTATGGTTTGTAGTAGGAAGCCAGGAATTATACGGTGAAGAAACTTTAAGAAAAGTTGCTGAACATTCTCAAATAATTGCAAAAGGACTAGACGGAGCGTCTGATATTCCGGTAAAAGTGGTTTATAAAGATGTGGTAAAATCACCTTCTCAAATTCTGGATGTATGTTTAGCGGCAAATTCGGCTAAAAACTGTATCGGAATTATTGCCTGGATGCACACTTTTTCACCGGCTAAAATGTGGATTGGCGGATTAAGTATTTTGAAAAAACCATTATGTCATTTACATACACAATACAATGCTGAAATTCCGTGGGGAACTATCGATATGGATTTCATGAACCTGAATCAATCGGCTCATGGAGATCGTGAATTTGGTTTCATCATGTCAAGAATGCGTAAAAAACGCAAAGTGGTTGTTGGACATTGGGAAGACGAAAGAGTACAGAAAAAATTAGGTATCTGGACAAGAGTAGCTTTAGGATGGGACGAACTTCAAAACTTAAAAGTAGCCCGTATTGGAGATAATATGCGTGAGGTTGCTGTCACGGAAGGAGATAAAGTAGAGGCTCAAATTCGTTTCGGAATGTCGGTTAACGGTTTTGATTCTTCAGATGTTACCAAATATATTGAGAAAGTTACCGATAAGGAATTAAGTGATTTATTAGCGGTTTACGAACAATCTTATACATTGACAGATGCTTTAAAAGAAGGCGGAGCGCAAAGAAGTTCATTAGCGGAAGCGGCAAAAATTGAATTAGGTTTAAGAGCTTTCCTTGAAGAAGGAGGTTTTGGCGCTTTTACAGATACGTTTGAAAATCTTGGTGTTTGGAAACAATTACCTGGAATCGCAACACAAAGATTAATGGCTGATGGTTATGGTTTTGGTGGAGAAGGAGACTGGAAAACAGCTGCTATGGTTCGTGCTTTAAAAGTAATGAACGTGGGTCTTGAAGGAGGAACTTCTTTCATGGAAGATTATACGTACCACTTCACTCCTCAAAAATCATACGTTTTAGGATCTCATATGTTGGAAATTTGTCCATCAATTGCTGACGGAAAACCTTCTTGTGAAGTGCATCCTTTAGGAATTGGCGGAAAAGAAGATCCTGCTCGTTTGGTATTTAATTCACCAGCAGGAGAGGCAATCAACGTTTCTTTGGTAGATATGGGTACCCGTTTCCGTTTGATTGTAAACGAAGTTACAGCGATTAAACCAATGGCTGAGTTACCAAAATTACCGGTTGCCAGAGTTTTATGGGATTGTAAACCAAACCTTGATATTGCTGCAACAGCCTGGATTTTAGCAGGAGGAGCGCATCACACAGTTTACAGCCAGTCGTTAACGACAGAATACATGGAAGATTTTGCTGATATCGCCGGAATCGAATTATTAGTAATTGATGAAAGAACTACCGTAAGAGACTTTAAAGATAAGATCAATGCAAACGAAGCTTATTATCATTTGTTTCAACACGGCCTTTAAGGCAGTAAAATGTAATTTGTAAGATGTAAAATGTGAAAAAACTTAAAAAGGTGATTTTTACATTTATAAAATGATTAAATTTCACATCTAACATTTTAGTTCTAACATTTAACCTTTACAAACCAAAAAAATATCAATTATGAATGTATTAAAACGTTGTATTTTTGGAATAAGCCTAATGAGTTTGGCCGCAGTTTCACTTCAATGCAAAAGCGATAAAAAAATGGATGCTACCACAGTTTCTTCAGATGAAAAAGCTACAGTTACAATCGAAAAATCTTCTTACGGAACAAGCGCCAAAGGAGAAAAAGTAGACAGCTATAAACTGAAAAACCAAAATGGGATGGAAGTTGATATCATCACTTTTGGAGGAAGAATTACAGATTTGAAAGTGCCTAATAAAGACGGTGTTTCTGAAAATGTAGTTATCGGATTTGATAATTTGGCACAATACGAAAAAGAGAATCCATTTTTTGGAGCTTTGATCGGAAGATACGGAAACCGAATTGCGAAAGGAAAATTCACTTTAGACGGAAAAGAATATCAATTGGCAATAAACAATGCGCCAAATGCTTTGCACGGTGGACCACAAGGATATTTTAATGTAGTTTGGAAAGCAGATGAAGCAAAATCCGGAGATGTAGCAACTTTAAAATTATCTTACTTAAGTAAAGATATGGAAGAAGGTTATCCTGGAAATTTGAAAGTTTTTGTAACCTATACATTGACTAATGATAATCAATTAGAAGTTTTATACGAGGCTACTACAGATAAGAAAACAGTTGTGAATTTAACGCAACATTCGTATTTCAATTTATCAGGAGATTTTACCAAAACAATCTTAGATCACGAATTGACTTTAAATGCAGATAAAATTGTTCCGGTTGATGCGACTTTAATTCCGACAGGAAAATTAGATGACGTTGCCAATACGCCTTTCGATTTCAGAACGCCAAAATTAATTGGAAAAGATATCGAGGTTAAAAACGAACAATTAGCAAGAGGTAAAGGATACGATCACTGCTGGGTATTGAACAATCCTGAAAAAGGAAAGACAATTATTGCAAAAGTGTATCATGCCGCTAGCGGAAGAATTATGGAAATGACTACAGATGAACCTGGAATTCAGTTTTACTCTGGAAACTTCCTTGACGGAACTTTACCAAATCCTAAAGGCGGAACGTATGCACACAGAACAGGTTTATGTCTTGAAACAGAACATTATCCTGATGCTCCAAACCAGAAAAACTTCCCAACAACGGTTTTAAACCCGGGAGAAAATTATAAAACTAAAACTACTTTTAAATTCTCTGTAAAAAAATAGTTTTGGAATTATGTTAATTAGTTAGTAATTCTCTAAGAAACCTCGAAAGTAATCCTTTCGAGGTTTTTTTATGGATTAAAAGTTGGCCAAGAATGGCACGAATTTACAAGAATTTTACTCATTTTTATCATTTCGACGAAGGAGAAATCCTCGCGAGAAGCTCGACAAAGATTGGCTATACTTTATGGAGTTACTTGCGAGGATTTCTCCTTCGTCGAAATGACAAGATTGTGTCAAAAGCTACGACTCTGTTCTCAATAGCTATCGGGAATGCGCGATTAATTCATTTGCAACTCTTTAAAAAGCTTAATTTTGCAAGGTAAAACGAAAGCAAAATGAAACATCTTTTTAAAGCAGAAGTAAAATGGACTTCAGATCAAAAGCCGGTAGATTCAACAAAGAGATTTTACAGCAAAAGCCATAAAATAGTAATAGAACGAAAACCTGTTTTAAATGTTTCGGCAGCCAAAGCCTTCAAAGGTGATCCGGAATTATACAATCCCGAAGATTTGTTATTGAGCAGTTTAGTTTCCTGTCATATGATGTCCTATTTATATGTGTGCTCCCAAAACGGAATAGAAGTTTTAGAATATTCAGATAATGCTGAAGCAACGCTCGAAGTTGCTGCAGATGGAAGTGGACGTTTTGTTGAGGTAAGATTAAATCCAAAAATAAAAATCTCAAACTCTGATAAAATTGAGTTAGCAAATGAGCTTCATACAAAAGCCAATCAGCTTTGTTTTATCGCCAACTCTTGCAATTTTCCTATTTTGCATAATGCGAGTTGTGAAGTTTCTACAATAGATTAAATTCCAAATTCCAATAGACCGCGAACAGTATTGGAATTTGGAATTTAAAAAATATTAGAATTTAAAATTTATATTTTAACTACAAATCCACCATTAGGTTTCATTTTTACAGTTAATTTTTGGCTTTTTGAAATCGATTCCTGTTTAAAACCACTCTCATCTTCCAAAATAATAAACCCTTTTGCATTCTTCACAAAAGACAAATCAAGCTCAATTTCTTTAGGCGTGTTTTCTCCGTTAATCCCAACAATATGCCAGATGTTGTTGCTTTTTCTTGCCATTACGATATATTTTCCCGGGAAACCGGCAATGAATTTTGAGTCATCCCAATTGGTTGGAATATCTTTTAAATAATCCACAACATAAGCTGGCATTTTCGCCATTCCTTCCGGAATTTCGGCAATATGCTGAATCCCTGACAAGAATAAAACAGGTAAAGCCAATTCGAAAGCCGGAGTTGTTTTTCTATCAATATTCGGAATTTTATCTAGAGCCATAGGAGTGAAATCCATTGGGTCAAAAGCATTTCTGGCAAAAGGCAGCATGGCACAATGGCTAGGTTCCAGATTGGCAATATTTTGATCGAAAGTAATATATTCATATCCTTTTACAGCTTCGGTAGTTAGTAAATTAGGATACGTACGTTGCCATCCGCGAGGTAAAGTGGCACCGTGAAGATTGATCATCAATTTATAGTCAGCAGCATCTTTTAGCATATCATGATAATACGCAATCATCGATTGTCCGTCGCCTCCAAAGAAATCAACCTTGATTCCGGCAATGCCTAAATCATTCATTCTTTTAAATTCGGCAGCTCTCGTTTCCGGTGTTAATAATTTATTTTTAGGATGATATTCAGTACCATTCCAGGATCCGGATGAATTGTACCAAACCAATAATTTTACGTTTTTGGTTTTGGCGAAAGCCACTAATTCCTTCATTTTTTCATCACCAATTTTTGTATCCCAATCTGCATCAATTAAACAATACGGCCAATTCATTTTAGAGGCGTATTCAATAAACTGATGTGTTGTTTCATAATTTACAGAATCATCTTTTAATAAAACCCAACTCCATGACGAAAGTCCGCTTTTAATAAAAGAAGTATCCATTTTTATGGCAGGATCGGCAAGATCAGTTCCTAAAGTACTTTCGGTAATTGTACTCAAAGAACCAATTGTAATAATACGCCAAGGCGTAATCCATGGCAATTGAGATTCAGGATTTAAAGCGCCATTCGGGAAAATTTCTTCCTTTTGAGGAAAAGTAACCTGCATTGCTTTTGTATTTTCATTGTACACCAATCGGGTTCCGCAATATTTGTTATGCAAACCGGTTTCAGAAATCAAAACCCAATTATTATTGGTTTCAAAAAGTGCCGGATAAACCCAACCCTCGCCAAATGCAGGTTTTGTATTCAAAGGAACGCCCATTGCATAATGTTCTTCATAAGCCGGATTCGTTTCTTTCCATCCCGTTTTAGCTTTCGACATGGGTTGTAACCAGGCTTTCGCCGAAGTGTCAAAATTATAAGCCGTTTTTTCTTCAACGATTCTTTTCAGTTCTTTTGATGTTGAAGGAAAGTTATATCGAAGCGCCACTCCATCTTTCGAAAGCTGAAAAATGATTTCCATAGCTTCACCTTTAGAATTCTGAAGACTCACAATATATTGATTAGCAGCGTATGAAATATCTTTTCGTTTTCCCTGAAGCATCGAGTAGTGGTCAGTTACTTTTTTGGCATTAGAAATTTTAATTAACTTTAAATCAGAGTAGAAATTGCCGTCTTCGCGTAAAATTCCCAATTCAGAAGTATTAAGTATAACTTTATCGTGATATAATATAGTATAAGTTGGTGTGTTTTTCGCATTCATTTCAAAGCCTACTTTTATAGTCTTCTCAGAATTTGTAAAAAATGAATTTGGTTTTTTTTGAGCAAACGAATTGAGAAAAATCCCAAAAAAGATTAGTAATAATAGCTTTTTCATGGTTAAGTGTTAGTTGTACACTTACAAACATAGCAAAATTATTTTAATATAAACTGCTTGTTGCGAATTATTTAATGGGCTGGAAATGGCAAAGTTGAGTTTAAAAAAGATTCTTCTAATCAGATTTAATTCTGTACATAAAAGCGTACATTTGTAAAAATATTAATTATGAAAACAGTTAGCGTTACAGAATTTAGAGGTAATATTAAAAAATATCTTGACATTGCTGAAAATGAAAAATTAGTAATACATAGAAGTAAAGGAAGTTCTTTTGTTATTGTTCCTTTGCATGAAAAAGATGATGAATCTCTGTTGAGTAATGCTCAGAAAGTAGCCATAGATGAAGCTTTAGAAGATATTACACAGGGAAGAATTCATTCTCATGAAGATGTCATGGATGAAACTAAAAAACGTTTTCCTCATTTATTCAATCGATAATTCATGGTGCAAATAATTTGGACCACGATTGCTAAGAATGATTATTGGAGTAATATCGAATATCTGGAAAGTGAATGGACTTTGAAAGATGTCTATAACTTTATGGACAAAACGGATGATTTAATTGAATTGTTAACAAAACAAAATTTGATTTTTAAGGCTTCGAAATACAAAGACGTGTATCACGTTCCAGTAACAAAACAGATTACATTGTATTATAGGGTATTGGAAAACGAAAAAATTGAACTTTTAAGATTTTGGAATACTTATCAAAATCCTAAAAAACTAAAATTATAAAATTGCATAAAACCAAAAAAGCCTCTTCTTTCGAAGAGGCTTTTGTACCCGGAGCCGGAGTCGAACCGGCACGGTTTCCCACAGGTGTTTGAGACCAGCGCGTCTACCAATTCCGCCATCCGGGCTTAGCAGACGAAAAAAAAGTGAAATAAATCCAACTCTTTTAACGCA
>Ga0247816_10000969_pt1 | contig 14599 bp, 15 predicted proteins | sample UWRJL209509C1_FD_179930 | JGI IMG/M metagenome (GOLD analysis project Ga0247816, IMG submission 179930) | Plant litter microbial communities from Arlington Agricultural Research Station in Wisconsin, United States - UWRJ-L209-509C-1 | ecosystem: Environmental > Terrestrial > Plant litter >...
TAAGTATCCCCTCCCCTCATAACACGTAAGCTAAAACATACTAATAAATATTACAAAAAATAACCAAAATATGTATTTTTTATAGAATCAATATTAATATATTAGCACCTGACACTAGCTTACGTGTTATGAGGGGAGGGGATACTTACCTAAATTTTTATTAGCGTTATAAAAACAAACTAAAAAAGCCTATAAACTATAAGTATTATGTTTGTAGGCTTATGTTAGTTAAATATATTGAATAAAATTTTACGGTAATTCTGACGGTATATCTTCTTTAGGCGCTATATTACCAACTAAAGTTTTTAATGACTGCGGTTGATTAGTCATTAAAGCTTTATAGTAAACAGTATTAGATAATACATTTTTTACGTAGTCTCTTGTTTCTGCAAATGGAATACTTTCAGCATATGCCGCACCGTCTACTGATTGAGTAAGCATAGAACGCCATTTTTTAGGGCGGCCGGGGCCTGCATTATAAGCCGCAGCTGCCATTCCATAATTATAATCTAAATCGCCTAAAACCATTGCGATATAGCTAGCACCTAATACTGTATTAACATTTATATCAGCTAGTTTAACTTTAGCTTCACTTCTAGAGGTTGGCCAATCCATACCAATTTTTTTAGCTACCCAAGCACCTGTTGCCGGCATGACCTGCATTAATCCAGATGCTCCTACTCCTGACTTAGCTGATTTTATAAATCTAGATTCTTGGCGGGTTAAGCCATATACAAAAGCTAAATCAACTTTAGCTTTATCAGCTGCACTATGTAATATATCTAACATTGGAGTTGGAAATCTTAAAGTAAAATTATGAATAGTTTTAGTTTTATCAGCAGCATAAATTGCTCTATCCATCATATCTAATCTAACACCAATTTCTGCCATAGCAAGCAATTCTTGGTCATTCATAAAACGGGTTTCCCAATTCCACTCTCTACGCCCTTCTGTACGCATATTCATATCAAGAAAGCGTTTAGACTGCTGAATGCCTTTTCTATGGGAAATTTTAGCAATTAATTCTTCAGCGGGTATAACTTTAGGCGGAATAGTAATAAGTTTTCCTAGCTCTTCTAATGCTAATTGACCATAAAAATCTGATTTTTGGGCTATCTGAGCAAAGGCTTGATTTGCACTTACTTTATCCCCTAAATGACTTCTAGCACGAGCTAACCAATAATTCCATACATTACTTTCAAATCCTGTAGTATTATCTTCTTTTCTAATAAAATTAGGCATTTCTTCAATATATGTCTTAACTAAAGTCCAATTATTATTTCTAAGTGCCATTCTTACACGCCATTCATAAGATAATGGTGATAAATAAGGATTGTTGTTAGGTGAAAGTTTAGCATTCATACTATAAAATTCTAAAGCATCGGGCGATAAACTTTGAGCAGCAGCATAAGCTATACTGCCCCATACCATTGCTTGTTCCGCCTCTCCCATTCCATAACGCATCTTTTCTAAATCTAAAACTGCTTTTCTATAGTCTTTTTGCGCAGTTTGTACTAAGCGAATCATATTATCATCGCTTGCTCCTATAATTGCATAAATTTGTCTAGCTAAAGTATCTTGTTTCTTTTCCGCAGCTATTAAAGCATATTGTTTTAAATCTATTTGAGGTAATTGTTTTTTATCTGATAAAACTTGAATAAGCTGTAAACACCCTTGACCATATTTTTTAGTATCAGATAAAGGTTCTTTGGCTAATTGACCAACTTCTTGACCTTTATTAATTTTAGCTATCAAATTATAACATTCAACTTCTGGATCATCTTTTAATACAAATTTTGGATACTCTAAAGCAAAATTTGCCCAATCACCTTTTCGACCCAATGCTAATAACCAATCATTACGCATTCTATCAGCAATAGCATCGCCTGTATATTTAATCAAAAACTGTCTAATCTGAGCATCTGGAAAATCAATACGCGGTAAACCGCTTCTATCCATAATTAGGGGATATAGACGATAATATTCAACATATGAAGGAATATCATAATTTGATAATTCTACAGCTAAAACTTGTGCACCTTCAACATCGCCTTTTTTTGCAGCATTTCTAAGCATAGCAAATTTAGTATCCATCATTGAAGTAAAACTAACTGGTAATGCCATTTCGCTGCTTTTATCTGTAAATCCGCCAATACCTTGCTCTGCACTAAAATCCATTTGTGCATTAACAGTCGTCATAGCTAAACAAATAGAGCATGAAATAAAATACTCAGTCAATTGCGCCCAGCTTATATTTTTTATAAATTGCATTTTCTTTTTTATTCGTGTTAATATATTAAATATTTTTATCATTATACACCTGTATTATGGACAAATCACAATATAGACAAATGATGCTAAATACTAGAATTTCTAGTGATGAAATCAACAATTGTATTAATAAAAAATTAGTTAATTTTTTATCCAATTATGAATCAAAGCATATCGCTGGATATATTGCCATGCGTAAAGAGGTAGATATTTTACCGTCTTTAGCATATTTTTCTAAGCAGTGTAGTATTTACATGCCTAGTATTGTAAATCAAAAACAAGCATTAATTTTTAAACCTTGGTCAACCCAAACACAATTAAGGTCTAGTTTATATGGTACACTAGAACCTAACGTAAAGGCAAATTGTTCGCCTGATTTTTTTGATATTGACTTAGATATTATGCTTATACCTTGTGTGGGTGTTTTTAAGCAGGAAAGTTCAATTTATCGTATAGGTTACGGCGGCGGATTTTATGATAGAACTATTGCTGAATTAAAAAAAATTAACTCAAAATTTAAAACTATTGGTATATTTCACCAAAGTCATATTCCTAATAATAAGGAAATCGCTATAAATGCTGACTGCTATGATATGCCTTTGGATTATATAATTACACCTTAGTAGCCTTAGTATCCCGATAAAGCATAACAGCTATGAATTTACGGCTTTCTTCCAAACTATTACCATAACTAGCACAATTACTTGGCGAACTATGGAAAATTCCTTTGGTTTCATGCTCATATCCTGTCCATATCCCTACATTACCTCTGGGAATACTTGTAATGTTATATAAATGTAGATCACAGAGGAGGCTATCATTATTTATATGTTTAAATTCAGTAACACCTTGATTTTTTAATTCTGTTATTATATTTTTAGAATCTTGCACAGATAAAGTTTCAGTTGTATTTCCATTTACTGACAGCAAAATAGATAAAATACTAGGATCTATATGAGCCGCCCTTGTAGGGCAGTCTTTAGCAATTTGTACAATATATTTATAATTGGGATTATCATATTTTATTCCGCTTATATCTTCTCCTATTTCTATTAATTTTTTAGCTAAGGGATAATTCAAAGGATCTGTTAAAAATACATTATCAGCATTACCATAACCTGTATTAGGTAAGTGTTCAGTGCTTTCTATAAAATTAGTTAATGCATGGTTAATCTTCTCTTCTTCGTCAGTCTCAGGTTTGTAAATTGGAATAGATGTAAGTCCATTAAAAGCAGTAAGAGAGCTTTTATCGACTTCATCACCTGCAAAATCTAAAGATTCTAAACAATAAGCATAGAGTTTAGTATCTTGTTTAAATGTTGTTTGTAGTTGATTAAAAGTTGTAGGTTTCATAATTGCATGTGTAATTTAAGATAAAATGAAATTTTAGCACAAAATATATTATCTAAGATAGTATAGATTGATAACAAGTAAGCGGTTTGTAAATAAATTAAATACTTACATTTTTAAGTAAAAATTAGCTTTCCTTATTATGAAAGTATACTTACCTAAATTTAAAATTATACAAAATTTATAATCTAATATTTCTGATAGTAAAGAAATAGCTCTAACAGCAAATAATTATTATATATATTATTTGATATCTTAATTACCCCTTAACAAAATCTTATGTTGTATTAGTATTTATTTTCTTAAATAGCATAAATCCTAAACCTAGTAAAACTGCAGACGTACCAATCCCTGCACCAAAGCCTATCGCTATTGCATTAGAAGTTGATATTCCTGAATAATTTACAGGAATTACTGGAAGAGCAGTTAAAGATGGTATATCAAAGCAAGGAAATATTTTATCCGTGTGCTGATATAAGTTTTCTATCTCTAATGGGCTATATAAACCTAATTCATAAACTACATTGTAATTTTCTCTAAGCGGATAGTTGTTTGCTTTATGATATTCATTGCTTAATAATGTTGTTTGTGTCTCTTCCATATTAGGAACATCTGGATTATTTTTAAAATCTATATTTATAGATACATTATAATAAGCACGAATAGCATGCATAAATTCATGCCAAAGAGCTGCGTCCGGCGGCAAAAAATTACATTTTCCAGCATTTTCATTGGCTACTATATTAATAAACTTTAAGAAAGGGGAAAATTCTATACTATTCTTAGAAGAATTAGTAAGTGCTTTTGATATGTAACGAGCATTAAGGTTCTGATTTAATATAAAGTTTAAGTCTAAAGTTTTTAAAAGATTTCCAACATCTGTAAATGAAGCATTTTTACTATTAAAAAATCTCAATATGGGAAACTCTGGATTTTCAATTAAATATTTATCAATTTTTGCGAGGCTATCTATAAATTTTTGCTTTAATTACGAATCAGAAAATAAATTGCTATCTCTTTTAGCTGTTGTAATATTTAAAATATAATTATCATCATTGCCTGCTATATAACTAACTTGCCCATTATACAAAGTTAATTGTCTATTATAAGTCAAGTTTTTTTTATATTCGGAATTAATTATTTCATTACTTACAGCAGAAGCCGTATGAATATTTGAAAAATTATTGATACGAGTCATAAATTTATCTCAACCAAAAAATATATTATATAAAATACTTTACATTTATACAATATATTTTAATTTTTAAATAATAATTTATATATATTATTTTTTAGGTGTTTTCTTGACGGTTTCTTTTTTTACAACTTCTTTCTTAACGGCCTTTTTTGCCTCTTTCTCAGCTACTACAATTTCTTTAAATGGAGCTTGAATTTCTTGTACTCCATCAATTCTAGTCAAATAACTGATTAATACATCTAGATGCATTGTTTTCATTCTTTCATACTCTTCTTTACTCATTAATTCACGCCCAGTTACGGCTGATAAAGTAAAGCGGTTAGATAAAATATAATAGCCTAAAGCTGAAATTGTTAAATAAAATCTAACACAATCTACGCCTTCTTTAAATACTTTTAATTTAGCTCCTGCTTTTAATATTCTATCAATAGCCTCAATGAAAGGTAAAATAAAATTGCCTAAAGCATCTGACTGTTTAATATGTTTAGCTTCATGTAAATTTTCACTATTTAGCAAGCGAATAAATTCTGGATGATGATAATAATAGTCCCACATAAAGCTAGATAATATTTTCATAGATTCTATAGGTTTATTCTCATCTAAATGCAGTTCTTTCTCAGCATCATTGTAGCGTAAAAAAACTTCTTCTAATACAGCTAAAAATAAACCTTGTTTACTACCATAATAATAATACAGCATTCTTTCATTAGTATTAGCTACTGCTGCTATTCTATCAACCCTAGCACCGCCAAAACCCAATTTTGAGAAATCTCTAATAGCCGCTTCCATAATGCGGCGGCGAGTACCTTCCGGATCTCTTTTTTTCACTACTTTTTCTTTTACAACTTCTTTTTTTGTAATTTTTTTAATCATTAGACACTCCTGTATAAACACATTAAATTTTAAGTGTTTGCTGAACTATTTTTGTTCAATTTTTTTTTAATATTTTAACACATATTATTTATTAGATAAAGATTTTTTTATTTATAATGTCCAATTTAGGGTTTATATTGTTGAATATTTTATATATAAGATTTAGTTAATTATCCTTATTACACAAGGAAATCTAGGTCTTATCTAAAAAAACACTAGTTTAAGCCAATTTAAAAAACAACTACTTACTCTCTATTATTAAAATTTATTGTTTATTATTAAAAGTAAGTAAGACGATATTTTTAAAAAAATGTTCAATTTTTTTATTTTTTAAAAATTCCTCATAAGCATAGGGATTTATATATTTATGCCATGTACAACTAAATATAGCTAAGAAAATAAACTTTTAGTACTGTCATTCCCGCTTGCGTGGGAATGACGCTTATTTTTCACTATATTATTAGGTGTACATGGCGTCTATTTAATTCACCAACATATCTAATATAGTCAAGAATTTAAGTTAAGGTAAGTATCCCCTCCATAGCACGTAAGCTTAAACATTTTAATAAACATGTATTAAAAATATCTAAATAGGTATTTTTTATAGATTAACTGCAGAATTTTAGCAGTTGACTACACCTTACGTGCTATGGAGGGGATACTTACCTTAATTAAAATAAAGATTATATTGTAATTTTGCTTTATACTTATATATAAAAAACTATAGTGTATTATGTATCTAAATAATTTAAATCCTCACCAATTACAAGCCGTAACTCTTATTAACGAACATGCCCTAATCTTAGCAGGAGCAGGCAGCGGCAAAACTAAAGTTTTAACTACTAGAATAGCTTGGTTAATTAATCAACGCTTAGCCTCTCCATATAGTATTTTAGCGGTAACTTTTACTAATAAAGCAGCTAAAGAAATGCAGGAACGCTTAGCTAGTATGGTAGATATAAATGTTAAAGCTATGTTTATTGGCACATTTCACGGATTATGTCATAGAATATTAAGACTACATGCAAAGGAAGCGGGCTTATCTAATGATTTCCAAATTTTAGATATGCAGGATCAATTATCTTTTATAAAAAAAATATTAAAAGAAAAAGATATTGATGAAGATACCCTAGCCCCCAAAACCCTGATTAATTTTATTAATCAAGCTAAAGAAAGAGGTGAACGCAGTCATCAAGTTTCAATGTTACAAGATAAATTTAACGGCAAATTAATTAATCTATATAAACATTATGAAGACTCTTGTCAAAAACAAAATTTGCTTGATTTTGCCGAATTACTTTTAAGGTGTGATGATTTGTTAACTTATAATCAAGCTTTAAGACAACATTATCAAGAACGGTTTAAATATATTTTAATTGATGAGTTTCAAGATACCAATACATTACAGTATACTTGGCTCAAACGTTTTAGAGGGCTGGATAATATATTTTTTGCAGTAGGAGATGATGACCAAAGTATTTACTCATTTCGCGGTGCACGGGTTAAGAATATGCGTGATTTTGAACAAGAATTTGAAGTAAAACATTTAGTTAAATTAGAACAAAATTATCGCTCAGACGGCAATATTTTAAAATGTGCTAACACTATAATTGATTATAACAGTGCACGTCTTGGCAAAAATTTATTCACTCAAAGCAGTGAAGGCGAAAAAGTAAAAATTTATAGTGCCTCTAGTGATAGTATAGAAGCCTCTTGGGTAGCACAATACATTACTAGTATTATTGATAGCGGAACTAAAGCCCAAGATATTGCAATTTTATATAGAAGTAACGCCCAATCACGAGTGTTTGAACACACATTATTCAAACAGCATATTCCTTATAAAGTTTATGGCGGTTTACGCTTTTTTGAAAGAGCTGAAATTAAGCATGCAATAGCTTATTTACAATTGGTCGATAATCTATCACAGCAGGTTTCTATGCTAAGAGTTATAAATTTTCCGCCGCGCGGAATTGGTGCTAAAGCTATAGAACAATTACAAGACTTAGCCAATAATTTAGATATAAATTTAGTAGATGCTTATCCTCATCTACAAGGTAAAGCCCGAGTCAATATTCATAATTTTGTTGAGATTATTAAAGATATTCAATCTCAAGCTATGAATCTAAATTTAGCTGATACTATTGAATATATGCTGGCTAAAAGTGGATTAATTCATCATTATGAAACAGAAAAAGAAGGACAAGACCGTGTTAATAACTTAAAAGAATTAATAAGTGCAGCCCACAGTTTTTACATAGAAGAAAAATTACCCCACGACTGTTCAAGTCTAGGAATGTTAGATACTAAAGAATTAGAGCTGGAATATTTACCGCCCAATGTAAATCCGCTGCGGTTATTTTTATCCTATGCGATGCTGGAAAGCGGCGAAACACAACAGCAAGGCGTACAGTTAATGACTATTCATGCCTCAAAAGGGCTTGAATTTGACAGTGTATTTATAACTGGTTTAGAAGAAGGTTTATTTCCTAATGAGGGTAATGCTAATAACCAAGATTCTATGGAAGAAGAACGCAGATTGATGTATGTAGCAATAACACGTGCTAGAAAAAATTTATTTTTAACTTGTTCTCAATCTAGAATGTTATATGGGCGTATAAGCTTTAATCGATCTTCTAGATTTTTAGATGAATTACCAGTAGAAAATACAAAATGGCTTAGTCCTAAAAATTCTAGGTCTAAAAGCAATGATTTTGATAATTCAGATATATATAATTATGCTGATCAAGCACAAACTATGCCTTTTTGGATGCAAAACAAATTAAAAGAAAAGCAGGATATGAATGAAACTAATGCGATGGCGCAAAAATTAGCAATAAAGCATACAAAAATTATCCAGCACGACAAAATTTTTAAAATAAATACTAATGTCTTTAGTACTAAGTTTGGCGAAGGAACTATTGTTTCTATCGAAGGTGAAAGCGAAAAAGCCCTAGCCAAAATTAGATTTAAAAAGCATGGCGATAAAATACTAAATTTGGCAATGGCTAACTTAAATGTAATAGATTGAATATATTAAGCTAAATGTCCTAGTCCTACATAAATTATCTTTTAAGTAGTGTATAGGATTCTGTTGTAATTCCAATATAATTTAATAATAAATAAGAGGATTTGCCTTATGGGCATATATACTATTACTAGTATTTAAATTAATATTGATATTATGTATAAAAGAATTATTCATCTTATTCTTGCTCATAAAATAAAAGCTCCTATATATATAGCTGCGGTTATACTTATTTTATTTAATTTAAAAAAACTTATATTATGGTTAACGTTGGTTAGTTTGCAAAGTGCCAGCATTAGCTTATTTTTTCCTAAAGCTGATGTATATTGTATAATTAGTGCTTTTAATAAATTTAAGGGCAACAATTTTTTATCAGCTAATAGCTTTGAGAATTTAAACCAAGAAATTGAGATAAACAAATATGATTTTCAACAATCATCTCCTATGTTTATTGCAGGCATAACCAAAGATAAAATAGTTTTTATAAAAGCACAAAATATTATGCGTTATAATGGAAAAACTAATGAAGAACAATGTATAACAGCTAAAAATGCTTACATTAAAGTTAAAAGAAATAGACCTATTCCAGAAGTAATTTTAATTAATAAATAGTTAAATGCTATTCGTAGTTTTATGATTTATATGCTATATTAATTTTACTTATTTTAAAAAATTGGAGATAAAACATGCATTTTTATATAACATCAATAGTTGGCGGTATATTTGCATTAATGACAGTAATTTTAAGTGCTCTTGTATCTAAAAGACGTTTAGATACCAAAACATCTCTAGTAGACGGCGGTGATAATATTTTACAAAGACGCATTAGAGCTCACGGTAATTTTAGTGAATATGCCCCAATGATGCTTATTTTATTAGGTTTATTAGAAAATGCTGCTATTAACAGCAGTATAGTATGTTTTGTTGGCATATCCTTTTTAATAAGCAGGAGTTTACATGCTTTTGCATTAATTACTAGAGGTAAATTAATTTTTATTTCCGCAGCAATGCTTTTACAGCATGCTACTTTTATATTTTGCGGCATATATTTATTAAAACGTTTTATTTAAATACTACAAAGTTGAGTTTAATTTTATTTATGATATTATTTAAATATAATACTATAAAGGGATAGATATGAAAGATACAGAAACTATTCAAGCTATCTCTGCACTAACTATGGCTTATATTCATTTAATTAAAGAACTAGAAGATGCAGGTGCTATATCATCTAAAAATATTATAGAAATTTTAAACCGCCAATTAAGCAGTACTAAAATTAATGAACAATCTCAAGCCATATTTACTTGTATTGTTAATTCATTAAATAATGAACCGCAAGACATAGAAAAATTAATGCATTGAAATTCTTAATTTAAATAAGCTAGTTGAATTTTAAACTTAACAGGTATATAATTTTTTAATTAATTAAAGGAGATTTTAAATGACAACATGTAGTATTTGTGGCAGTAAAGCCACTCATGAGTTTGATATAAGCCTTAAAGAACTAAAAGAAGCACAACAATTATCTCAAGGATATACAGAATTAACAAATATTACTCAACAAAGTAATGGAAAATTTGCAGTGATGACATGTAATGATGAAAATTGTGAGAGTTTATTCAAGCAAATTATCCCAGAGTATAAGAACATGGCTAAAACTAAAATAGGAGAGTGGGTGAAGGTATAAAAATCACAATTTGTTAATTAAAGAAGAATATATGGCATATACATGTACTGTATGTAAAGATAATACTGGAATTAACTTAAGTTGATGTTCAGAGGATATCATTTACAAAGAAGTTATAAATAAACTTTACAAGAATATGGTCATGATTTATATGATAAGGTAGGTAATTTAGTTACACCAGCGCCAAAGAATGGTATTTATTTTTCAGTGTGTGAAAAACAGCATTGTAAAACAATGATAAACACAACCTGTAAAGGTAAGTGGATAAAGCTTTGTGAGGAAGGAACGGCTACACTAGATAGCAGCTACAGCGGCAGTCATGATAACCCCCTCCCTATATACCATAAATTCTTATACTAAACAAATTTAGACAAATACATTTTAATTTTTCAAAGATTTTAATAATCTAATTTAGCCTGCATTAAAATGTTATAAACTAAATTATCATAATCAATACCCACTGCTTTAGCTGCCATTGGTACTAAGGAATGTGTAGTCATACCAGGTGAGGTATTGATTTCTAGTAAATAAGGAATATTATTTTCCAACATAATATCTACTCTAGCCCAACCCCTACAGCTTAGGGTTTGAAACGCCTTTAACGCCGCTTCTTGAATATTTTTAGTAGTTTGTTCATCAATATGAGCTGGGCAAATATATTGCACATTATCAGTAAAATATTTATTTTGATAATCGTAATTAGAATCAGGGGCTTTAATTTCAATTATAGGTAAACTTGTAGCTATATTATCAAGTTCTAAAACTGTACAGGTTAATTCACGCCCATTAATAAATTGTTCTGCCATCACTAAACTGTCTAAAGCCCTAGCTTGAATAAATGCAGGTTTTAATTCAGCAATATTATTAACTTTAATAACTCCTATAGATGAGCCTTCTCGAGATGGTTTAATAATTAAAGGAAAACCTAAAAATTTAGCTATTTCATCAAAATTAGTCTTTTCATCCAGCATGACAAATTTAGGTGTAAAAAAGCCATAACTTTGCCAAATACGTTTAGTAATGTCTTTATTCATCGCAATACTAGAAGCCATAACTCCGCTGCCTGTATAGGGAATTTTTAAATGTTCTAAAATTCCCTGCATAGTACCATCTTCTCCAAATCTGCCGTGCAATGCTATAAATGCACTGGTAAAACCTTGCGATTTTAACTCTTCAATACTTTGAGTTTTAGGATCAAAAGCCATAGCATTAACACCTTTATTAATTAATGCCTGTAGCACGCCTGTACCTGACATTAAAGATACTTCACGCTCTGCTGATGTGCCGCCCATTAATACAGCAACTTTTTGTAATAAATCCATATTTCTGTTTTCCATTATTTATTATTTAGTTTTTGACGCTCAAGAGATGATTTTTTAAAAATATCTCCAAGTTTTGAATCTTGATTTTCTATTGTAACGTATAGCTCATTTAAGTTTTGTATGTAAGATTTTAAATGTTGTAAAATCGCATTTTTATTCGCAAAACATATATCTTTCCATATTATATGTGATGAGCCTGCTATACGGGTAAAATCTTTAAATCCGCTTCCCGCAATATCTAAGTATGCATCTTTATTATCTAAACTAATTAAATAATCCATAAATGCAAAGGATAAAACATGCGGTAAATGAGAAACTACTGCAAATATATCATCATGCTCTTTGGCTGACATGCACTTAACATTACTGCCAATAGTTTGCCATAAATTTTGCATATTGATAATATCAATCTCTTTATTGCAGTTTAACGGTGTAATAATTAAAGGCTTATTAACAAATAAATCATTAACTGCCGCATTAGGTCCATGTTTATCCGAGCCCGCAATTGGGTGAAGTGGAATGAAACGCATTAATTGCGTAGCAGAAAGATTTTTAATAGCTGCTTGAATAGTACTTTGCTTAGTACTACCCACATCACTAATAATAGAGTGTTGTGAAACAAATGGAGCAATATCTGCCATAGTTTGTGCCATAGTGCCGACAGGTACGCATAATACTATCCAATCTGAATGCATAATTGCACTTTGATGATTAGTATATATACAGTATTCATCAATAATCCCCTTATCAAAAGCAGCCTTACTATGCTTATCATTAATATCTAAGCCAATAATATTTTTACTTAATTTATTTTTCTTTAAGCTTAATGCTAATGAACAGCCTAATAACCCTGTACCTATAATTGTAACATTATTAAATGTCATATATTTGTGCCATAGCTGTCAAAAATTTTGTATTTTCTACTTCTAAACCAATTGATACTCTAACATAATTTTCCAATCCATAGCTATCTAGAGGTCTAATAATAATACCTTTAGATAAAAGTTTTTTATTCAGTTCCATACCTGATAGATTAGCACTGTTAACCATTATAAAATTACCAAAAGATGGAATAAAGCTAATACCTAAACTATCTAAACCTTTAGATATTTGGCTATATCCAAAACGATTAGCTGTACGGGTTTTATCAATAAAGTCTTGATCATCTAACGCAGCAACTGCAGCTTCTAATGCAATCGAATTTACATTAAACGGCTGCCTTACACGGTTTAATAAATCTGTTAATTTCGGACTAGCTAAACAGTAGCCAATTCTAAGAGCAGCTAAACCATACGCTTTAGAAAAAGTACGGCAAATAATTAAATTGTGGAAATGCAGCCATTCAATAGCATCATATTGATTGTCTATATCTAAATATTCATTATATGCTTCATCTAAAACTACAATAATATTTTTAGGTATTTTTTGTAAAAAAGCTAAAATTTCTTCTTTTTTTATAAATGTTCCCGTCGGATTATTTGGATTAGCAATAAAAATTAAACGTGTATTATCATTAATACTTGATAGCATTTTATTTAAATCATGTTCATAATTACTAGTTGCATCAATCACTTGAGACTTTGCACCCATACTTTGAGCAGCTAATTCATAAACTATAAAACTATACCTAGAATACATAATAAAATCTGTTTTTGGATCAACTAAAGTTCTAGCAATTAATTCTAATAAATCATTACTTCCATTACCACAGGTAATATAGTCATGAGGCAAGCCAGTTTTATGACTAATAGCTTGTTTTAAATTAAATTGGTTAGAATCTGGATAACGGGCTATTTCACTAATATTGGGACTATTAATATAATTTAATATAGCAGTTTTAGCCTTATGCGACATACCATAAGGATTTTCATTAGAAGCCAATTTAACAATATCTTGCGGATTTAAGTGAAATTCTCTTGCAACTTCATCAATTGGTTTGCCCGCTATATAAGTAGACATATTTAAAATGTAATTAGGTGTCATGAGCTTTTATTGTAAAGTTAAATATATTAAAATTGTAAACTGAATTTTTATATCGGTAAAGGAAATTATACGAAATCATTATAAAGATGAATATACAAAGTAAAATAAAAAATCCCCTGCTAAGGGGAAAATTTGCTTAAATACTCTTAAGTAAGTTAAGGGCAGAATTTGAAGGCATAAGTTCTTCCAAATAAGAGGCTAAATCTTTAGAACTGCTAGAGTCATCATCTTTAGTATAATCTTGCAACATAAGTAAAAGACTATTCATATCCTTGTCTTTTAAATCATCTTTATCATATTGTGACAAAGTTTGAATTATAGAATCATTCATAATTCTATCCACGTCTTCTTGGTTATTTGCAGGCTGAACGTTTATAGGATTAACCGATCCTTCTTGGTTGTTAGGAGTAGTTTTCATCTCAGCAATCATTTTATCAATAATTACATTTAATTTAGTCATAAAATCATTAATGGCCTCTGAAACTATAAGTTGATCAAAATTACCATTAGTTATTTTATTCATAAACTCTGTTAAGAGAGCATTAAATTCATCTTGTGAATTATTGTTTGGATTAAGGTGTTGTCCATCATTGATTGTAACGGTGTTGTTTGGTATTGTTGGCACTGTCGACATTTTAAATTCCTCTATATTTATAACCTCAAAAATGAGTAATTTTTTGATTTAAAAAGTTCACTATTAATCGCCAATATTATTTTATTAAATCAAGCTTGGTTTGATTAATAAAATGCTCAAACTCACTATTGCTTATTGTGTTACTAGCATCCTCATCATCAGTAAAACTGTTTACCTCTATCACTTTAGCCTTTATCGCAATACCTATACCGCCGCTGTAAGATAAATTGCTATAAGCACCGTCGTGCAT
>Ga0247816_10000971_pt1 | contig 14587 bp, 18 predicted proteins | sample UWRJL209509C1_FD_179930 | JGI IMG/M metagenome (GOLD analysis project Ga0247816, IMG submission 179930) | Plant litter microbial communities from Arlington Agricultural Research Station in Wisconsin, United States - UWRJ-L209-509C-1 | ecosystem: Environmental > Terrestrial > Plant litter >...
GGTGCTAACAACTGCTATTCTATTGGTTGTTCCTTTAATCCCCTGGATGGAAAAATAGATCATTATTCCATAAAAAGCCGCAAATATTACCGGGGTAAGAATGGTCATTACAATAAATGATTTTTTCTTTACTCTGGAAAGGTATTCACGTTGTATGATGAGTAATGTTTTGTTCATCGTCTTATGCTTTAGTTTTGACCTGATCAATAAAAATGTCGTTCATCGATGGAATTACCTCATCTAAACGATGAATGGAAACAGCTGGTAATAGTACTGCCAGGAGTTTATTGGCATTCTGTCCTTCTGCCAACTGAACTTTGAGTATTGTTTTTCCGTTTTTTATGTCCCGCTGTAGCACCTTAAATAAATCGGTTGTGCTGTTCGTATCAAATTGCCCCTCATATTCTACCCAATAGGTTTGGTTGCGGTAACGCTCTTTAATTTCAGCTACAGGTCCATCCAGTATCTTTTTAGAATGGTGGATTAGCGCAATGCTGTCACACAATTCCTCTACAGATTCCATTCTGTGGGTAGAAAAAATGAAAGTTGCCCCTTGTTTATTGAGTTCCAGAATTTCGTTTTTAATGACTTCAGCATTTACGGGGTCAAATCCGGAGAAAGGTTCATCCAGAATAATAAGTTCAGGTTGATGAAGGACAGTAGCTACAAACTGGACTTTCTGTTGCATTCCCTTGCTCAGGTCTTCAACTTTTTTATTCCACCAGCTTCCCATCTCTAATTTTTCAAACCAGTATTTGACCCGTTTAACCGCTTCGGGAGTACTCATTCCTTTTAGCTTGGCAAGATAGAGTACCTGTTCTCCGATCTCCATTTTTTTATATAAACCACGTTCTTCCGGTAAATATCCTATCCGTGCGATATGGTTCGAATTTAAACGCTGGCCGTTGAAAATAATTTCCCCACTGTCGGGTGCTGTAATCTGAGTAATTATCCTGATCAGGGAGGTTTTGCCAGCACCATTCGGACCAAGGAGACCGAAAATTTTGCCCTGCTCGACCTGCAGACTTACATCGTCAAGGGCACGGTGCGTTGCATATTGTTTTACAATATTGTTAACGCTTAACATAGAATCAGTTTTAGTTGTTTAGTTCTATGTTAGTCTGATAAAAATTTAAAATGTTACACGTGGGATTAATTTTCTCAGGATTTGCTGAAAATATTTTTTATTTTATCAATAAATCCTGTTTTCCGGGTACGTTCCTTTTCTGTTCCTATCAAAAAACCGTAAGGCTGAAGTTCAGGAACGTGATCGCAGATGATTTTAACAATTCCGAGCAGTGGGATAGCGAGGATCATACCTGCGATGCCCCAAACCATCTCGCCAAGTACAATCACCAGGATTGTAAAAAGCGGGTTTATATTTACCTGTTGTCCAACTACCAGGGGCTCCAGAATATATGTTTGAACAAATTGGACAATAGCATATGTGACCAAAACCCCTATAATCATTTTGCTGTCGCCACCCTGGGCTACCGCGGCCAGTAATGTTACGCAGGTTCCTGTCAGATTCCCTACAAATGGAATTATCTCCAGGATACCGCAGAGTACCGCAAAGAAAATGGCACTTTCTACGCCAACTATGCTAAAACCAATTCCATACATTACCCATAACATAGCAATCATTGCACCCAGTCCGCTGAGATATTGCTGTGCTACTTTCCCTGTTTCGTGTACCACACCCGCAGCCTCATTTTTATCACTCTGGGGTACAAGTTTGAGGATGAATTTTTTGATATGCGAACGGTAAACAAGAAACAGAAACATATATACCAATACAAGAATGGTGTTGACCAGGATTCCCATTACCCCGCCTGCGAATGCAGCAAGCATTGAACCTGTACCGCCGCCGGCTCCCTGGCTTTGTTCTTTCACCAGTGCGTTCTGCTGATTTTTAGTGATGCCAATTTTCTGGTGGAGCCAATATTGCAGCTCTGTAAATGTATTTACAACGCGCTGCTTCATCTCATCTATATTCTCCGTGAGGCCACTGAGCTGCCAGGAGAGCAGAAATACAACCAGGGCTATCGCTGCTATAAAAGTAACCATGCATAAAAGGGCAGCTATGCCGCGTCCCATTCCTTTACTTTCCAGCCAATTGGCAAAACGGATGAATAACATGGCAAAAACTGAGGCGAGTGCGATGGGTATAAGAAATTCTGCTGCAAAATAAAGTCCTGCGAAACTCAGGAAAAGAAATAATAAAATGTAGATGCTTTGTTGAAGTTTTTCCATAATTGGTTTACAGCACAACAACAATGGCAATTTAATGTTTGGGTATAAAAAAAGCCACCTTGGGGGTGGCTTTTCGTTTATCAGTTTATTTTAATTTTTTTATCAGTTATTCAAAATATTCTTTCATTTTTTCGAAGAAGCTTTTGTCGTTTTTACCCGGTTGTGGTTTAAAATTAGGCGACTCCCTAAGTTTCTCCAGCATACTGCGTTCTTCACTGCTCAGTGCTTTAGGCGTCCAGATATTTACGTGGATAATCTGATCACCGCGGTGATAGGAATTCACTTCCGGAATACCTTTAGCTTTAAGTCTTAATAACTTTCCGCTTTGCGTTCCCGGTTCAATTTTAATTTTTGCCTTTCCATCAATAGTAGGCACTTCTGCACTATAACCCAGCGCCGCATCAATAATGCTTAGGTGCAGGTCATAAACTATATTGTTACCTTCACGTTTCAAAGTTTCATGAGGTATTTCCTCAATCAGAATGATCAGGTCACCCGGGATACCACCATTAGGTGCCGCATTTCCTTTTCCGCTCATGCTCAACTGCATTCCGTCACTTACGCCTGCAGGGATATTGATTGAAATTGTTTCTTCACCACGGACAGTTCCTTCACCATGGCAGGAGTTACATTTTGATGTAATCTGACTTCCAGACCCGTTACAGGTAGGACAGGTAGAGGTAGTTTGCATCTGGCCCAGGATAGTATTTGTTACCCTGCGTACAGAACCGCTTCCACCGCAGGTTTTACAGGTGCTGATAGACGATTTGTCTTTAGCCCCGCTACCATCACAGGTTTTACAAACAATCTGTTTATTGACTTTGATTTTTTTCTCTGCGCCGTGGGCGATTTCTTCGAGAGTAAGTTTCACCTTAATGCGAAGGTTAGATCCCTTTGCTACCCGACGTCCGCTACCGCCACGCGATTGTTGTCCGCCAAAGAAGCTTTCAAAAGGGCTTCCGCCACCGCCGCCGCCACCAAAGATATCACCAAACTGGCTGAAAATATCTTCCATGTTCATGCCGCCACCACCGTAGCCACCACCTCCGCCTGAAGCGCCACCAACGCCTGCATGACCGTAATGGTCATAACGCTGTTTCTTCTCTGGGTTGCTCAGGATCTCGTAAGCTTCAGCAGCTTCCTTAAATTTATCCTCCGCAGTGTGGTCATCAGGATTTTTATCCGGATGGTATTTTATGGCGAGTTTTCTGTAAGCTTTTTTAATTTCTTCGGGTGAAGAACTCTTACCTACGCCAAGGATATCATAATAATCTCTTTTGCTCATAATTAACTACCTACAACAACTTTTGCAAAGCGTATCACTTTGTCATTTAAAGTATATCCCTTTTCTAATTCGTCTATAACCTTGCCTTTCAGATCGTCTGTTGGTGCAGGAATTTTTGTAATAGCTTCATGAAGATCTGTATCAAAAGCAGTATTGATACTTTCCATTTCTTTCAGGCCTTTCTGAACAAGAATGCCTTTTAGTTTACTGTGTACCAATTGTACACCTTCGCGGATGGCATTGATATCAGTAGCATTTTCAGTGGCTTTGTTTGCGCGGTCGAAATCGTCAAGAACAGGAAGCATAGAAATAATAACATCCTTGCCCGCTGTTTGTAAAAGCTCAACCCGTTCCTTTTGTGTACGTCTTTTAAAGTTATCGAATTCAGCAAAAAGGCGAAGGTATTTATCATTCAGCGCTGCATTTTCCAATTTTAACTTCTCCTCAGCAGAAATCTCCTCTACGGGCTCTGTTACTGTTTCTTCAGTTGGCGCACCCGCGTCATCATATTGTTGATTGTTCAACTGCTCTTCAGCAGTGTTTTCCGTATTTGGATTTTCTGTATCGTTTGGTCTCTTCTTGCTAAACATGGTATAGTAGAATTTTCGTGTATAAAGTCAAAATGTTTGCCAATGGATTATATCAGCCATGCTGTCAGTTTTGATTGAGCAACACTACACGGAATGTCCGAAAAGCAAAATTTTGTCAGATTTAATATTAATTTATTGTGGCATCCTGGTGTACTACACCACTCTCACATTTGATAATGCGTGAAGGCATAGTCCGGATGATATGGTAATCGTGAGTGGCCATCAAAACAGCTGTACCGCTTTGGCTAATTTGTTTTAACAACATAACGATCTCTTCTGATGTATCCGGATCCAGGTTTCCCGTAGGTTCATCGGCCAGTATGATGTCGGGGTTATTCAATAGTGAACGTGCGATTACTACACGCTGCTGCTCTCCGCCAGATAGCTCATGCGGCATTTTTTTGATTTTTGAACGCAGGCCCACTTTTTCAAGCACGTCTTTTACACGTTCGTCAATTAGCTTTTTATCTTTCCAACCTGTAGCTTTCAACACAAAATCCAGGTTTTTTTCAATTGTACGGTCTGTCAGCAACTGGAAATCCTGGAAAACAATCCCAAGTTTTCGGCGCAAATAAGGAACATCCCTCTCGGCAAGTTTTTTAAGATCAAAACCTGCAATCTGTCCTTCTCCATTACCAATATGAAGATCGCCATAGATAATTTTCAGCAAACTGCTTTTACCTGATCCGGTCTGTCCAATCAGGAATACAAATTCACCTTTATCTATATTGAGGTTTACATCGGATAATACCAGGTGTTTCTGTTGAAATACATCTACGTTCTTTAAATTGATAACTGCGTTTCCTGTCATGTCTTAAATATCTAATTTTGCAATCTGACCAAATGGCAAGTCTTTTACCAGGTCCATAATATAGGGCAGTTTGTCTCCCAGGCCCAACTTATCCAATGATTTGTCGGGGCGGTCAACCCTGAAATATGCCAATAAGGTGAACTTGTCGTCCCTGAGTTGAACATAGTCGGGTATCTTGGCAATGCCTTTAACTTTGATTACATACATTTTGTTCAAAAATAGTGTTTCAAACTGAGAAATAAGAAAGGTTGTAAAGATACCCGGTGGTGAATAGCTGCATCTCTCGTTAAACAATCAGGTTATTCAGAAATTCAATGGTATTCACATTATCTGCGTAATCCCATAAGGCCGGGTGCTGGCTTTGACCGAATGTTACCATACTGCTTTCCATTTGCAGGGGAGCCTGCGTAACTATACATTGGATATTATCCTTTATCAATGTCAGTCTGGTATTTAAATCTTTCAATGTCTGGTAATACTCATAATACAAAACCGCTAGAGGGGAGGATAATGCTGCGTCTTCTTTCAGCAGCAAAAATCCGTTATCAAAATGGGGTTCAGAATTTACAAGGTATATTGATTTGTTGTAATCGTAGTTATTGTTATATTTAAAATGATTGATGATTGGGCTGAAGGTTTCCAGCGGCTCAAAGAAATTTTTGATTTCGTATCCTTCAGGTATGTATATTTTTGACACATTTCGGCATCCGAGGCCGAAATAATCAAATATATCATGTCCCAGCATTGCAATTTCATCAGTATTTTCCCGGCCGTCCAATACCGCAATGCTGTTTCTGTTCTTCCTGATGATATTCGGTACCTTACCAAAATAATAGTCAAAATATCTTGATGAGTTATTGCTTCCAGTTGCAATAATTGCATCAAAATCCTTTAATCTTTCTGCGTAAACAATTTGATCGGCAAGAAGGGGCTCAAAGGATATCAGTTGTTTCAGCAGGGCAGGCAGTAGCTGTCCATCAGATGATGATAGTTTAATTACAGCAATATTTCCGGTGGCCAATACACAAAGTATATCATGAAATCCGACCATTGGGATATTTCCGGCCAAAATCATTCCGATGCGTTTCGGTGACGGGCTAAGCTTTATTTCCTGAAACCATTTGTCCAGCGCCGGTCGGTTAAGCATTTCACTAAAGGAGTTTAGCGACCGTTTTACTTCTTCCGGCTGGAACCAGGCATTGTGGTTCGGTGCTGAATCGATTATGCTATTGAATTTGTCATCAGGGCAATTCATGAAAATACTTAGTTTATGAAATGCAATAATTAACTTTTCAACGGTAAGGGTTGGCATGTTTGGGAAGATTTTAAAGTATAAATGTTATATTTGCATGGCAAAGGTAACTTTAGCAAATAGATTTATACGAAGACATGGCTATTAAAATAACAGACGAATGTATTAATTGCGGAGCATGTGAGCCTGAATGCCCGAATAATGCAATTTATGATGCAGGCACAGCCTGGCGGTTTTCAGATGGTACCAATCTGAGTGGTATTATCGATTTCGGTGATCAAGAAGTGGATGCAGGCTCATCACAGGAAGCAATCTCTGATGAAGTGTATTATATTGTTTCAGACAAGTGTACTGAATGCAAGGGGTTTCATGATGAGCCACAGTGTGCAGCTGTATGTCCGGTAGACTGCTGTGTGGATGATGAAGATATACGCGAAACGGAAGAAGAATTATTAAAGAAAAAGGCCTGGTTACACCAGGAAGGATAGTCCATAAGATATCATATATAACAGAAGAGGACGCTTATGCGTCCTTTTCTGTTATATAGCAATTTTTTATACGTCAGCTTTATTCGGAATGATCAGCACAGGGCAAGCAGATTTCCTGGCTACATGTTCTGCTACACTTCCCATCAGGAAGTGATATAATCCCGTACGGCCGTATGTTCCGATAACGATCAGATCTGCAGCCCATTCTTCTGCCTGATTGATAATACCATGTGCAGCACTGTCAACCACGCTGAGGTAGGTGGTTTTAACGCCAAATCCATATGCCTTCTCTATTTCAGCAAGCAATACGTGGCTATGTTCTTCACTGTTATCATAAGTTTCCAGGAAAACCGGGGCAAGTGTAAGGTCCTGATTAATTGTAGCCGGAACTGGCTCAATAATATTTACTAACGCAACCTCTGCATCATATGTTTTTGCCAGTTCGTAACCTGATTTGGCTGCTTTTTCAGCACAGGTACTATTGTCTACGGCAATTAAAATCCTCGTGAACTTCATAGTTATCGCATTAATATATTGTACTAAATTAACAATTTAATGAATCAAATGTTTAAAATGAGGTTTATTAGTTCGGGATCATTAATTTTAGGGCTTCGATATTAAGTATGGAACAAAAATTCGCAATTTGCAGGGTGGCCATTTCTCCGGTCCGGGTTACGGCTTCAGACCGGGCAGAAATCAGTACTCAACTATTCTTTGGAGATGCAGTGGAAATATTGGAGCAGGCAGAGCCCTGGTGGTATATTCGTAACGCATACGACGGCTATGAAGGCTGGGTTGATTTTAAACAGTTAACTGTGGTTACTGAAGAGGCCTGGCAAGATTATCTAAATTTTACAAATTTGGCCCCTTTACAGGTAAGCAATATACTTAAGGCTGAAGACGGCAGCCAATTTTATTTACCAGCGGGTAGTTCCCTGCCGAAATTTGCCGCAGGTACCTGCGGATTGGGCGATCAGCAGTATAAAGTAATGTTTACTCCACATTTCGTGGGTTCTGCATCGTCAGAAATGATTGTAGGATCAGCTTTGTTTTACTTGAATGCACCCTATATGTGGGGCGGAAGGACAATCTTTGGAATTGACTGCTCCGGCTTTTCACAGACAGTTTATAAGCTGTCTGGCATACCAATAAAACGAGATGCTTCCCAACAAGCGGGGCAAGGGAAAACCGTTAATTTTCTGCCAGAAGTACAACCTGGAGATCTTGCTTTTTTTGATAATGCTGAAGGTAAGATTATACATGTGGGAATTATGCTCAACGCCAGTGAGATCATTCACGCATCCGGCAGGGTAAGGATTGATCCAATTGATGATCAGGGGATTTATAATCATGAGCTGGGACGTTATACCCATCAGCTACGGATTATTAAAAGCTTTTTATAGAAATAGTGACTGAGCGTTTTTGCTGAGTTGGAATCGAACAAGTGATTGTTACTCCCAATCCCAGATCATAACCAGTTTATCGTCACCGGTGGAAATCAGGTATTTACCATCAGCAGTCCATATTAGCTTGTTGATGGAATGTGTATGCCCGTGCGTACCTTTTTCGAGACTAAGTATTTTGTATAATTTTAAGTCTTCTGCTCCCCATAATTTGATACTTTTATCCTGACTTGCTGTCGCGAAATAGGGGAGTGCAGGATGAAAAGCTATTGCATAAATTCCATATAGATGCGCTGGAATTGTATGCTGAAAGCTATAGTCAGGAAGTGACCAGAAATTGAGTTGGGCATCGCGGCTTCCTGTAACCAGGTATTTTCCATCAGGTGAATACTGGACGGACGTTATAGGAAGGGTATGTTTTTCCAGTACATGTAACAAACTATAGTCGCTTACATTGTAGATTCGTATTACATTGTCTTTACATCCAAATGCAATATGTTGGCCGTTGGAGCTCAATGCCATAGTTCTAACCGTATCTGAAGATACGGGTATGCGGTATAATAGGGAATGGTCAGCGAGCGACCACACACCAACTGTTCCGTCTTCACTTGCTGTGAGGAGTTCCAGTTTAGAAGGGATGGCTAGTATATCAAAAATAGGTTTATCATGGGCCTGTATTGTTGCAATCAGCCGCTGCTCTTGGAGGTCAAAGATATCAAGTTCACCACTGCGCTGACCAACAAAAAGCTGGTCGTTGTAGAAATGTAAACTGTAAACTGAGCTTTTTACCGGCATCAGTACCTTTAAAAAACTCATTTTTTCCAGCGACCACTCTACTACGCCTTTGTCATTTCCACCAGTAAAAAAGAATCCTTCCTTACCTGAGTTTGCAAGTGCATATATAGGGTTTTGATGGCCGCTGAGAGATCTGAGATGTTTGAGCATAAGAATAGGTTAAGCTACAATCCAATGATTTCTTAAATACTAACGGTGCCTGCCTTCAAGGTTCACACCTATGTCAGCAAGTGTTTTTCCTTTTTCCCTTAATAATACCAGCAGGTGGAATATCAGATCAGAACTCTCGTTCACAAAATCAACATCGGTTTCATTCAGGGCAGCAATCACGGTTTCCACGCCTTCTTCACCAACTTTTTGTGCAATCTTGTTCAGCCCTTTTTTGCGGAGTTTGTTTACATATGACTCTTCAGTGGGATTGTCATACCTGTCGCCGATAATCTTTTCCAGTTCAAAAATAAAGTTCTGGTTGAAATTAGTTTTAAAGCAGCTTCTGCTACCTGTATGGCATGTTGGGCCTACCGGGGTAGCTTTAATAAGAATAGTGTCGTTATCGCAGTCAATATGTGTTTCTTTCACATAAAGGAAGTTTCCACTTTCTTCCCCTTTAGTCCATAGGCGGTTTTTAGAACGCGAGTAAAAGGTTACTTTTCCTTCGGCTTGTGTTTTAGTCCATGCTTCCTGGTTCATATAACCCAGCATCAGCACTTCCAATGTCTGTACGTCCTGAATAATTACAGGAACTAGTCCATTGGTTTTTTCAAAATCTATATTCATAACCTTACTGGTATGTTGTGTTTTTTTAGTTCGTTTTTCAGCACGGGGATAGGGATTTCACCAAAATGAAACACAGATGCCGCCAGTGCCGCGTCCACTCCTGTCGTTGTAAAAACTTCGGTGAAGTGTTCTATAGTTCCCGCGCCGCCAGAAGCGATGACAGGTATGTTAATCATCTGACTGATTGTATGTAACAGTTTGCAGTCAAAACCTTGTTTAGTACCATCATGGTCCATAGATGTGAGGAGGATTTCTCCCGCGCCGAGGTCTTCGGCCCTTTTAATCCAGTCTTCCGTTTCCAATTCTGTAATCAGGCGGCCTCCATTTAAGTGTACCATATTTTTTCCCGCACCAGCTTGGTATCAACCGCAACTACAACAAATTGTACCCCAAAAACTTTGGCCAGGTCTGCAATCAGCTGCGGATTTTTTACAGCCGCGGAGTTAATACTTATTTTATCGGCTCCCGCATTCAATAAGGCTTCTGCATCAGCAATTTCTGTGATGCCACCACCAATGGTGAAAGGAATGTTGAGTTGTCTTGCTACAGATTTCACCATTTCGATCATTGTTTTACGACGTTCGTTGGTGGCTGTTATATCAAGAAATACCAGCTCATCTGCTCCCTGTTGCGCATATTGCCAGGCGAGTTCTACAGGATCGCCAGCATCTTTGAGGTCTACAAAATTTACACCTTTAACCGTCCTGCCGTCCTTAACGTCAAGACATGGGATTATACGTTTGCTTAACATGAACTACAGGGAAGTTAGAGCCCTAAGGTTCCATTCTTTGATCTCATCAATTGTGATGCGGTTTTCATAAATAGCTTTTCCAACCACCACAGATCTTACTTCCAGTTTTGCCAGTTCTTTAATATCTTCCATTGAACTTACACCTCCCGATGCAATCAGCTTGATAAACGGTGAGTGTTCCAGTAACTTTTTGTACAATTCAACAGCAGCCCCGCCTAGTTTTCCATCTTTGTTGATATCGGTGCAAAGAAACCTGAAAAAGCCAAGTTGAAGACATTTGTCAACATAATCCATCAGTTTAATTGGAGAGCTTTCCATCCATCCCGAGTATTTAATTACCTCGTCCAATACATCAATAGCAATCACAATACGGTTGGCGTAATCATATTTCTTACCGACTTCCTTACTCAGCTCAGCAAGAAAATCCGGATTGGTGATAGCTTGTGTTCCAACAATCACCCTGTGAATCCCTGCATCCAGAAGTCTGGTTACCTGTTCAATTGTACGTATCCCACCGCCGTACTGAACGCGCATGTCAGTCTTATGGATTATTTCGAAAAGTTCATCCTGATTGCTGAAATCGCCCTTGGCACCATTCAGATCAATGATGTGAATGAATTCTGTACCGTTAGACCGATAAGTTTCTATCATTTCGGCGATCGAGACTTCGTATACTGTTTTTTGACTGTAGTCGCCTTCTCGTAACCGGACAACCTTACCATCTAAAATATCTATAGCGGGAATAATGTACATCTTCTTATTTTAAGTTTGAAAAATTCTTTAATAATTGTTCTCCGGCAGCACCGGATTTCTCGGGATGGAACTGTACCCCATAAAAATTGTCTTTCTGAATGGCGGCCGAAAACTTCAGTCCGTAATCAGCAGTTGCAATGCCAAAAGTAGCGTTATATTCAATAAAGTACGAATGCACAAAGTAAAATTGTGATTGATTTTCAACACCTTCAAACAACAAATTGTTTTGAATATGGATATTATTCCATCCCATGTGTGGAATCTTGATATTCAGCTCTTTATCAAAGAGTTTCGTTTGTAATGGAACGATATTCGTTAATTGTGCATCACCTTCTTCAGAATGGTCTGTCAGCAACTGCATTCCCACACAAATGCCCAGTACAGGTTTACTGAGGGACCTGATTTTTTCTACCAGTCCGCTTTGGTTCAGTTTTTCCATTGCTGCGCCCGCATGGCCAACGCCGGGGATAATGATATGTGAATAGAGGTCAAATTCAGCCTCTTCATTGATCATTCCATATTCTATTCCTACTCTTGTCAAAGCAGAAGTAAGGGAAAAGATATTGCCTGCTCCGTAATTAACGATTCCTATCATCTTATAACAATCCTTTGGTACTTGGTAAAACTAGCTTTTCTGCATCTCTTTTGATAGACATTTTGATAGCTTTTGCGAAAGCTTTAAATATACTCTCAATTTTGTGATGTTCATTATCTCCTTCTGCTTTTATATTCAGGTTACATTTTGCAGCATCACTGAAAGATTTAAAGAAATGGTAGAACATTTCAGTAGGTACATCGCCAACCTTTTCCCTTTTAAATTCCGCATCCCAAACAATCCAGTTGCGTCCTCCAAAATCAATCGCAGCCTGTGCCAGGCAATCGTCCATTGGGAGGCAGAAGCCATACCTTTCAATACCAAGCTTATTGCCCAGTGCTTTTGCAAAGGCTTCACCAAGTGCAATGCCGGTGTCTTCAACAGTATGGTGCTCATCAATATGCAGGTCGCCTTTTGCAATCACTTTCAAATCGATTCCACCGTGGCGGGCAATCTGATCCAGCATATGGTCAAAGAAATTGAGGCCTGTACTGATTTCCCCTTTGCCGGTGCCATCCAGGTCGATACTAATTTCTATATCTGTTTCATTTGTTTTTCTTACGTGCTGAAACTGTCTGCTTCCCGCTTTCAGGAAGGTATAAATATCTACCCAATGCTGTGTTTCCAAAGCAATATGCTCAGCCAGTGTTTCTGCCTTATCCAGAATTTCATTTGCACCCAGAAGATCGTTGTTTCTCAACCAGATTGCTTTAGCACCCAGGTTTTTGGCCAGTATCACATCGTTAATGCGGTCGCCAATTACATATGAATTAGCCAGGTCGTACTCCCCGGTAAGGAAATGCTGCAGCAAACCAGTATTTGGCTTTCGTGTGATGGCATTCTCATGGGCAAAAGTTTTGTCAATAATCACCTCAGAAAAAACCACCCCTTCACCAGCAAAAGTATCCAGTATGAAGTTATGTACCGGCCAGAAATTCAGTTCCGGGTGTGAATCGGTGCCAAGGCCGTCCTGGTTGGTAACCATTACCAAATCGAAATCCAGTTCCGCTGCAATTTTAGCCAGGTAGTATAAAGATTTAGGGTAGAACTGCAACTTGGCAAAAGAGTCAATTTGCTCGTCTTCCGGTTCAGTGATCAGGGTCCCGTCGCGGTCTATAAAAAGTATCTTCTTCATCTTAGTATTTTAACGATTTTAAGGCAGATAATAGTATGGTATTTTCTTGTGGAGTTCCTACTGTAATACGCAGACAGCCATCACATAAGGTCACCTTTGAACGGTCGCGGATAATGATCCCCTGGTTCACCAGCGCATCATATGTTCCGGTGGCATCTTCCACTTCAGCAAGTACAAAATTTGCATCCGAGGGATACACTTTTTTAACTTGTGGCAGCTCCAGCAGGTCTTTACTAAGTAATTCCCGTTCGGCTACAGTAATTTTTATCCATTCATTTACCTGACCTACATTCTGCAATGCGGCAAGTGCAAGGTCCTGGGTAGACTGGCTGATATTATATGGCGCCTTTACTTTATTCATAATGTCAATTACCGTTCTTGAAGCAAAAGCCATCCCTAAACGCAGACCCGCTAAGCCCCAGGCTTTAGAAAAAGTTTGCAGGATCACCAGGTGGGGGTACTCCGTCAATTCCTGTATAAACGTATGCTGCTTGGCGAAGTTGATATAGGCTTCGTCTATCACCACCAACCCTTTAAAATTAGCGAGCACAGTTTCTATATCTGTGCGTACAATAGAGTTACCAGTAGGATTGTTTGGTGAGCAGATGAAGATAAGTTTGGTGTTTTCATCAATTGCCTCAGCAATTCCATCCAGGTCTAACTGGAAATTCGGCAACAGATTTACTTTGCGTATTTCTACATCATTGATATTTGCAGAAACTTCATACATACCGTAAGTTGGCGGAAGGATGATCACGTTGTCTTTTCCCGGGTTGCAGAAACACCTGTAAAGAAGGTCTATCGCTTCGTCACTTCCATTACCTAAAAAGGTGTTTTCGATAGGCACGCCTTTAATTTTACTGATCGCATCCTTCAGATCCAGTTGTAGCGGATCAGGATAGCGGTTAAAGTTTTCTGGCAATGGAGAGCCAAAACTGTTTTCATTGGCATCTAAAAATACACTGGCCTGGCCTTTATATTCGTCCCTTGCAGTAGAGTAGGGACGAAGGTTTTTAATGTTTTCGCGTTGTAAGTTCTTAATATCCATCTGACGATTTTAAACGAATAGTGATTGCATTTTTGTGTGCCTGAAGCCCTTCGGCTTCAGCCAATATTTCCACAACAGGCCCAATAGCCGCAAGGCCGTCAGGACTAATGTGCTGGAAAGTTATTTTTTTAATAAAGGAGTCTATAGAAACGCCCGAATAGGCTTTTGCAAATCCACTAGTAGGTAAGGTGTGGTTGGTTCCTGAGGCATAGTCGCCTGCGCTTTCTGGTGTCAGGTTTCCCAGAAAAACGGAGCCTGCGTTTACAATAGCGGGTATCATTTCCTGGAAGCTATCTGTTGCAAGAATCAGATGTTCAGGGGCATAAGCATTGCTAAACTCCATTGCCTGGCTCTTATTGTCAACCAGTATTGCATAAGAATTTGCAATGGCCTGTGAAGCAACTACTTCTCTGGGAAGTACTGCCAACTGGGCTTTAACCTCCACGAGTGTAGCAGCAATGATTTCAGCAGAAGTTGATACCAATATAGCCTGACTATCTGCACCATGTTCAGCCTGGGCCAGCAAATCAGAAGCTACAAAGGCAGGGTTGGCAGTTTCGTCAGCAAAAACCAAAACTTCAGATGGGCCTGCAGGCATATCAATTGCCGTCATTCCAGAAGCCAGCACCAATTGTTTAGCCTGGGTTACAT
>Ga0247816_10000972_pt1 | contig 14581 bp, 17 predicted proteins | sample UWRJL209509C1_FD_179930 | JGI IMG/M metagenome (GOLD analysis project Ga0247816, IMG submission 179930) | Plant litter microbial communities from Arlington Agricultural Research Station in Wisconsin, United States - UWRJ-L209-509C-1 | ecosystem: Environmental > Terrestrial > Plant litter >...
CCTGACCACCCGTTCCATTAAATGTTTTGTTTTTAAAATCTCAGCTTCGCCCTCAACATTACTTGCCGTACTAAACTGAGACTCCAATGCTTTAGCCATCGCATTATCTCCAGAGCCTTTAGTTTCATCACTGGTAATTAATATTTTGGCAGTAGTCCTATATATTGGGGTTGTGTATCTAAGGTAGAGAAATGACACTAATAAAAAAACAACAAGCGACAACAAAAACCAATACCAATTTTTGATCATTTTGGCCATCAGTGCTTTGAAATCAATCTGATTTTTTTCTACAAAAACCTCTTCAGGCGAGGATATATTTTTACTCATCTTGGTTTAAAATTTAAAATCTTGCGAAGATTGATACTAGTAATGTAAGCACAGAAATACCAATAGTAATAATTTGAGTTTTCTGTGCATTATTGGCAGATGCACGCGCTTTTGAAGGTTCTACATATATAACATCGTTTTGCTTTAAATAATAATAGGGCGAAGACACCACTTGGGATGAAGTAAGATCGAGTCTAATAATATCTTGTTTATCGCCATTATCTCTCATCAACATTACATTTTCTCGCTTACCATATATGGTTAGATCGCCCGCAAGAGAAATAGCGTCAAAAATCGTTACTTTTTCATTCGGCAAGATATAAGCTGCTGGCCTAGCAACTTCGCCTAAGATCGTTACTTTATAATTTGCGAAACGAACCTGTACAGTAGGGTCTTTATAGTATTTAGAAGCTTTGATTTTTATAAGATCTTTTGCCTGTGTTGTAGTCAATTCAGATACTTTAACAGAACCGATAATCGGTATTTCAACGTTTCCATCAATATTTACTAAAAAACCAGTAGTGGCGGCTGCCGCCGGATCAGAGCCAGAGGACGAGTTGCCCCCCGTATTCGAGGTTTGATTAAAAGCAGACGGATCGGTAACATCTTGGGTTTGAATAGTAATACTTAAGATATCATCTGCCTGGATGAGCGGTTGTTTAAATGCTGCTTTTGGTATTTGTGTATATTTTGCAGAATCAATATTAGACAAATACACAACATTCTGCGTTGTACCGCAAGATGAAAACATTGCGGCGACTGACAGCACAACTAGAAGTAAGAAATTATTTTTCTTGTAAATTATACTCATATAATATTTAAATTTGTACCCGAATTTATTGTTAAATCGTTTTTAAACGATAATAAAGAAAATATTAGTTCATGTTGAAAGCTAGACATATAATGAAAGCAACGGGTTCGCGGTATACCTTGCAATTGGGCAAGAGTATGTATGATAGTATTAGGAAGATTTCTTTTTACAGAACAAAAGGACATCAATATTATTTTATTTTTAGTAAAAACATTAAGCTAATCTCGTCATCCAACCACTGAGAGTTGTACCCTACTAAGTTAAGACATTTTTCAATATCCTGAGAAGGAATCTATGGCTACATCCGTTATTTAATGATTATTTATTTGTTAATGGGCGAATTTCTTCATTTGAACTTAGCCTTCATCCTATTAAAACTCTATAAAAGATTAAGTAAAAACATATATGTAACGGTAGTTACACCACATTATTATATCATTCTTGTTACAATAACTATATGAATGTCTAACTTACTAAAATCACCAATTATAGTTAGTGGCATATTATATAACGAACCAAATTTTATTACTATCAACTGCCAAACCCAAAAATAGATCCTAAATTTAATTATGGAGTCTATAAATAAAGGAAATAATGATAAATTGCCACGTAAAATAGAATAATTAATAACTAGACCATTATTGATATCTCATGTTATTGGGATATATAAAAATTATATAAACGAGATCGCCTTTTTAATGATAACATAAACATAACAAAGTATGATACAATGTTCTTAGCTGAAATAGCATTACTTTGTTAAAAAACTATCAACATTTAATACTGATTACTCTAAATACGTATGAATAATTTGCGGTCAGAAGATTTACAAAGCAGGAACGCTGCTGCTGACATTTTAAAAGTCTTATCGATCTTTGCCGTGGTTTATATTCATGGCTCATTTCTAATTTCGGATTCAACGAATGATTATAGTAATGAAAGCCTCCAGAAATACACGACAGCTGCACTACGATTTTGTGTACCGGTTTTCATATTCCTATGGGCTTTCTTCACAGAAAAATCTATAATTAAAAAAGGAACTAGCGCGCCATTTAAACGACTGTTCAAGCTATTTATACCTTTTGTTTTTTGGTCGTTACTATATTTCATTTACACTTTCGACTTTACTGATCTTAATATTATATCAATCATAACTAAGCATTGGGTCGGATACGGTTGGTCTGGTCAATATTATTTTATCATCCTTTTCCAGCTAATTCTTTTTGTTGGGGTTATAAGGAAGTTAGCCCTTATGACTATAAAATATTCTGGTACAATTATAATATGTTCTATTATTTTTTTTACACTCATAACATACACAAAATGGTTTCAATTTGGAATAATAAGTAAACTAAGCTACCGACCTTTTATATACTGGTTACCCTATGTTTGGCTTGGAATACAACAGGCTCACAAAAATATTTTCAAGTTTTCATTGCATCTTCCTTGGGGGGTAATCTTTGTAGGCTTGATATGTATGGAGGTGTACTTTCTAGTTCCAGATCTCGCCAATTTGTATCTTCTACCAAGTGTCTTTATCAGCTCGTTGATTTTATTAAGTTCGATGTCTTCGCGATTAACATATGATTCGCTACCTTCGATATTGAGACTGGGGTTACAAAAATTATCAAATTCTACACTAGGCATATTTTGCCTAAACCCATTGATAATCTTGATATTGTCTCCCTTGTTAAAATTTCAAGGGTCACTACCTGCATTATTTCATTTACCGTTTTTACTACAACTAATTTCCACTATAATAATAATATCCCTAAGTATGTTGATCATATATTTATTAAAGAAAATACGACTTGGAATAATCGTTAGTAATTAAACCTCTTAAGTCTCTTTAAAGAATTTCATTTACCTAACTAAAGCTCTATTTCACCTTTATGATAAAAATAAGTGACATCCAATCATTAAACAATAATTATAGCCGACAACTATCATATTTTTAATTATCTTGACGACTGTAAATTCAAATCATAAAACTCGATAGAAAATATAACTTGCTTAAATATACTATGCAATTCAGACCATGAACAAGCAATACACCTTACTTTTAACTGCCTGCATTGATCCTTCAGTTTCAAATTACAAAAAGCATCCCTCTTTTAGGATGGACGCGTTGACCCGCCTTAATGATTATAAAATCGCTCTAAATTATTGGCTACATTATTCAGATAGTAGAATAACAGGAATTGTGTTTATCGAAAATTCGGGATTTGATCTTTCACCCTTAAAGATTTTAGTTGCAGAAACAGATAATACAAACATAAAGGTAGAGTTCATAGAAAAACTTGCGGGATCAGTTCCATATGGCGTTCACTATGGATATTCCGAACTGGAAATGATCGATTATGCATTCAATACAAGTCGCCTAATTTCCGAATCAAAGTATATTATTAAGGCAACCGGAAGACTATATTTTCCAAAATTAAAACAACTCCTGAATAAATACCCTGGCGACTTTAAAATTGCTATAGATAGCAGGGACTACAAAATAACGAAGTATGAAAAACATTATTTGGTCACTACCATATTTCTAATAAACAAGGATTTCTATAATAGCACTTTATACAATGCAAAAAGACTAATGACGCCAGAAAATGGACACATGGAAAAGATATATTACAGTATCCTTAAACCACTATATATAGAAAAGGAAAAAGGGGTTATACTTAGATTTCCATTTTCAATGGATCCAGTTGGTATAGGAGCTCATTTTAATGTCAACTATAGCTCAAGAAAGAAAATGTTTGAATCTTTAGTTCGAAATGTATTTAGAGTCTTAATTCCAAAATTATGGATTTAAATACATAATATGATCGCGTACTCAATACTAAAGAACTATCCTTATAAAAAATACAATTACCATTAAAAGAATACTAATGTCTCAAAAAATTAATTCACTCCAATTGTTGCGGGCAGTCGCCGTCTCCCTTGTAATTTTTACTCACGCTAACCATTATATTGTACCAAATGTAGCAACATCTAGTCCTGTAGATTCATTTTATCACCTAAGAACATTTGGTCCTATTGGTGTGGATTTATTTTTTGCAATTAGCGGTTTCATTATGACAATCATCTATCCTGCCTATCATAAGCCTGGCGGGTGGAAAACATTCTTTATGAAAAGGATAATTAGAATTATCCCCCTATATTACTTATTGTCTTGCCTAGACGCCTTTGTTACATTCTATCTTCATCATCAACCTGTAGAATGGTTGGTCGTTATTAAAACAATCATCTTTTTCCCAATTTTTGATACCCCTGTTTTTCTTGGCCCTTTGATTAGTGTAGGGTGGTCACTATCATATGAAATCTATTTTTACGCTTTAATTGGCCTGGCCCTGTTAATTAAGAAAAACGTTATTGAAAAATTGCTGATTATTCTTGTTGCCTTAAGCACAATAGGTGTATTCTGGAATCCAGATAACCCCCTTCTTAGATTCTTAACGAGTCCAATGCTCTTAGAGTTTGGTTTTGGTATGATATGCGGAATGTTATATAGTAGGTTTAATCATTCAAAAATCGAGATAAGCAAAAAGCAGATTATTTCTATCACTTTAACATTTGTAGGTGCAGCGCTGATGATCTCTACGATTTTCTTTGATCTTCGCTTTGACATTTATAATCAAAATGTTATTGCGAACAACAACATCGCCGCATTATACAAAACTATTATTTGGGGGCTCCCATCGGCTATGTTTTTATTAGGTGTGATATTGATGGAAAAATCATTTAGTTTAAACGTTGCATCTGTCCTAATCTTGGTTGGAGATGCATCTTACTCAGCTTACCTAACCCATGGAATGGTTTATCCCGTTGTTGCAAAAGTCTCTAAAAAGCTTTCCATAGCGCCCATTCCGTATTTGATAGTTGCTGTCCCGGTTTGTGTAATAGCAAGTATTGTTTTTTACAAATTAGTCGAGAAGCCATTAGTTGTCGGAGTGGATAAACTTTTGAAATATAAGCGACCTGTGATAATGAAATAATTCGCAATGTGTGGCAAAAATAGTCTATAACGAGTGTAAAAAAGATCATACTGCCTTAGAAGGGTGGCATTTCTGCTACTTTGGTGAAAACACCGTATCAGGGCACTAGGAAACAATATTAAAAGACGAAATATTACAACATTTATGGAAATTATAGGGTTAGGATATTCTGGTGAAAACTTTTCAGTTGATCGGGAAATTAAAAATTTACGCCATAATGATCAAATCAAATCCGATTACTCGGTATTCATCACTGATAATAAAAATCAAAAATTCAGTAAAACAACAATAGTTATTAATAAAACTTTCTGCCAAGACACTCTTAAAATTCAGGAACTTCGCATAATCCTATTAGAATTAGGTTTAAAAGACAAAGGAGTAAGTACAACCGCTAAAAAACCACTTTCCTATCTATATATCATTCATTAGACTGCGGATAATTTAAATGTAACTATCCTTTTAATAATGCGACCGTGTAAAGTAGAGCCATAAAAATGGGCATGCAAAAATTGCACTCAGCGACTTACTCGGTATTTTTTCATTATCATTTTGAATTCACTAAAATGCAAATCATCCAAATTTACGCCGCTGTCAATATCCTTCTTTAGTCTCCATAAACCATTCTACGATGGACTGAATCTCGTGCAACGACATATCATCTTTGTCTAAAATAATTTCGGCGCCCTCGGCAAGGGGCCAAATTTTACAAAATTTTTCATTGATCAAAGGTAATGTTCCAAGTTGAATCTCTGAGCTATGTTTCGAACGCGCATAAAAAACTACCCTTTGCAACCAAATAATAGTACTTTGAGTATTTGCACCTATTTCTTTCGAAGACCATTCCCTAATATCTTCTACATCTATAACAGCAACACCAGCATGGATTATTTTTTGTCCGCGATTTATTACTTGGCTTCTTGCAATCCAAATTTCCCACGTTGCCGATGGTTCTAAGTTTTCTTTTAAATATCCTCTGTCTTCGGGTGTAATGGCTTTACTTGCAATTTGCGTATATTCCTGCATAATAGTGGTCATCATGATCCATGCAGATAAATCACGACAACTTTTAGCATCTAATGTAAGCCAATCATTATTCAATAAACTAATAATGATTGGCTTACACCTAGTCTCCAATCTTGACATCCAACCTCCGTTGCAATAGCCACATACATTTTTTATTTTTCTACTTCCGTAAGGGCCATTGAACGTTCTGATCTTGCTTGTTAATATAGCTGTAGCATTTTTGAATTCTAATTCTGTCGTTTCTATCGTATGTGACTCATCTAAATCTTTAAACTCGCGTCCTAACCATTGCGGCAAAATATGTTGCTTGGTTAAATTTTTACCACTACAAAAAATGCATCGGCTTTGCGTTTTTGGTTTGAATGTCTTTTGTCCTATAGCCATCATTAAATATAGCGATTTTGGCATAAAAAACTCACTCCTCGGCTGATATCGTCAACTTAGCTATAGAAGCAATGTTCAGCCATTTTTGAGCAAAAACGAAGAATTACTTCTACATCTATCGTTTTATTTAAGAATTCGATGTAGCCAAATAAATTCAGCGCAATTATAAACCTCTCTGATACCTTTCGATAGGTCAATCATTAGCACTTTCAATCGGCCACAACCTCCATCCAAACAATCATCTATAATTTGCGCATAATTTGAATCTATAACTGTGCCACTTGCTCAAATGGTTGCAATGCTTCGTCCTTTTCTGAGATCAGTTCAGCCCCGGCCGGGATTCTCCAATCAATAACCAAGGTTGGGTCACTGTAAAGGATTCCGCCTTCAGCTGCTTTGTCATATAGATTATCACATTTATAAGCAAACACCGCTTTCTCTGTTAATACAGAAAAACCATGTGCAAACCCGCGCGGCACATATAATTGCAGGTTATTTTCTGCAGACAGTTCGTAGGCTACCCACTGGCCAAAGGTTTCAGAATCCGGACGGATATCTACAGCCACATCCAAAACCGCGCCTTCAATAGCACGTACCAGCTTAGCCTGTGCCGATTCTCCCTTTTGGAAATGCAATCCGCGGATTGTACCGAAGATTGATGCTGATTGGTTATCCTGTACAAAGTTCCCCTGTTGACCAGTTAACCTTTCAAATTTTTCTGTATTGAAACTTTCAAAAAAATATCCACGGCTGTCGTGGAATATTTGCGGCTCTATCAGGAAACATCCTTTTAACTTAGTTTCTGTTGCTTTCATTTATAATGATTTCGTATAACTAAGGTTTACCTTAAAAGTTTAAGCAAGTAAGCACCATAACCACTTTTTACCAGTGGCGTAGCAATGCTACGCAATTCGTCAGCAGTAATAAAGCCCATTCTGTAAGCTACTTCTTCAATAGAACCTATTTTTAATCCCTGGCGTTCTTCAATCACCTGTACAAACTCACCCGCCTGCATTAACGAGGCAAAAGTACCTGTATCTAACCAGGCTGTACCCCTACTCAATACAGCGACCTTCAATCGTCCCTGCTCCAGGTAAACTTTATTGACATCAGTAATTTCATATTCACCTCTTGGTGATGGCTGGATATTTTTTGCGATTTCAACCACGCTGTTGTCATAGAAATACAAGCCTGGTACCGCAAAATCAGATTTAGGGTTTTCCGGTTTCTCTTCAATAGAGATCGCTTTGTTGTTTGCATCAAATTCCACTACGCCATAACGTTCTGGATCTGACACCTGATAGGCAAATACAACACCTCCGTCAATATTGGTATTTTCCTGTAATAATTTAGACATGCCATCACCGTAGAAAATGTTATCACCCAATACTAATGCAACTTTATCGTCACCGATAAAATCGGCACCGATTACAAATGCCTGGGCCAATCCGTTAGGTTTTTCCTGTACGGCATAAGAAAACTTACAGCCGATCCGGCTTCCATCGCCCAGCAATTTTTCAAAATTAGGCAGGTCGTGAGGCGTAGAAATGATCAGAATCTCTTTAATACCAGCCAGCATCAGAATAGACAGCGGATAGTAGATCATCGGTTTATCATAAACCGGCATCATTTGTTTGCTCATCACAAGCGTTAAAGGGTGTAGCCTTGTACCGCTGCCACCTGCTAAGATTATTCCTTTCATAAAATTATATATGTTGAATACAAATATTTAAACTTTCTCTCCAGTATGGGATCTCTATATCTAGTGCTGCTTTGATTTTGGTTTTATCCAGTACTGAATAGTGCGGCCTTTTTGCTTTGGTAACAAAGGCTGACGAAGCAACGGGCAATACTTTCATATCTACTTCTGCAAATTCAAATACCGCCTTGGCAAAGTCATACCATGAGGCCACGCCTTCATTGCTGTAATGGTACAACCCGTATTTTTTAGGTTCATTTTTAATGATGGTTAGAATGACCTCGGCCAGGTCCATCGCGTATGTAGGTGTCCCTACCTGATCGTAAATGACAGTGAGTTCGCTCCTGCTCTGTGCCAGTTTTAACATGGTTTTCACAAAGTTATTGGCCTTTTCAGAATACAACCAGCTGGTGCGTATAATATAGTACTGCTCCAATACGGATTCAATTTCGCGTTCGCCTTTCAGTTTAGACAAGCCGTAGACATTGACCGGGCTAGTAGGGAGTGTTTCTGTTAAAGGAATACTTGAACTGCCATCAAAGACAAAATCGGTAGAAATATGGATCAGGGTACAATTGTATTTCAATGCATTTTCTGCCAAACGTTTTACCGCAGATTCATTGATTTCAAATGCATTTTCCAGATCTTGTTCAGCATTGTCTACCGCGGTATAAGCTGCACAATTAATACAGTACGTAGGCTGGTACTTTTCAAAAACCGCGGCAATTTGCTCTGCGTTGGTGATATCCAGATCGGCAGAACCCAAAAATATAAAATGAAAATCTTGATTCACTTGATTTACTTTTTCTTCCAGGCATTGCCCTAACTGCCCTTTGCCTCCAACAACGATAATATTATTTCCCATTTGCCTATTCTAGTATAATAAAGTCAAGTTTCCACATAAAACATTTGCTTAGTTAAACGTTTTATCTATAGCCGTGAAAATATGTATTTTATTATACTTTTTAATGTTATAAAACAAAAAATAATACAATAGGGTACAATTGGTAATGTTTTGCTAAACTTTGATCGTACAGGTATCAAATTTGTATAATTGTTTGACACAACAATACGTTCCAATCATTGTTAATTCTAGATTCAACTAAATCCTTAACATCTGAATTATCATGGATCTTCCGTCAACACTTTTTGGCCAAGGTGATGATCTTACACCTTTACAAATGGGCTTTCGGGCCTTTTCATTATACTTCTTTGCCATTATCCTGATCCGGATCTCAGGTAGACGCACATTCGGTACCAAAACTACCTATGATAATGTAGTGGCTATTCTGCTTGGAGCCATATTAAGCAGGGCAGTTGTTGGTGCCTCCCCCTTTTGGTCTACCGTAACTGCAGGTTTAGTATTGGTTTGCCTTCATCGGTTGCTCGCTTGGTTAACTTTTCGGTATCATAACGTGGGACGACTGGTCAAAGGAAAAGAACTGTTGTTGTACAGTGACGGCGAATTCAATTACCAGAACATGAGAAGATGTTCAATTTCTGAGCGGGACCTAAAGGCGAGCATTAGGTTAAGCGCTAACACAAACTCTTATGATAAAATAAAGGAAATTTATATGGAACGAAGCGCAAAGTTAAGTGTAATTAAGATCGACTAGTACCGCAGCCATCTAGTATGAATAGTATATCCAAATAAATTCTATCAAAGAATACCTTCTCGGAGACATCTTAAAGCAAGCTCATTCGTATTACGGCAATCAGTTTTTGCAAGTATGTTTCTGCGGTGAGTGTCTACCGTAAACCTACTAATAAAAAGCTTATCGGCAATTTCCATACTTGTCTTTCCTTGTAATATGCAGGCTAGAATTTGTTTCTCGCGTTTTGAGAGATTCAGAATTTCCTGGTTATCTACTACAGGAGTTTTTACAGTAAGTACGTTCTTAAAGCTTTTCTCACCATCTAATCCTATAAATGACAGCGAAGACCCGTTCTCCTTTTTTAGACCAGTGATATCGGTATGAATGCCCAAAATCCTATTAACCCCTCCTTCCCCATTAATTTGTATTGTAGCTACCTGATGTAGTAATCTTAAATAATCGCCCTGTTTTCGCCTAATACGGAAATCATAGCTCACCTTATACTTTAATACCTTATCTGCCGGGAGCTGACTGAAAAACTCCTCCACTTTTTGTTCAAATTGCAAAAAATAAGGCAGGTCATCTGGGTGCATGGCATCAAGCAATAGTTCAACAGTAAATTCTTCTGGTTCGTAACCTAAAATATCTCTCATGGTATCACTAACCAATTCAATATTAGCAGAGGGAACATCGAGGATATAGTAGTAGAAATCGCCCGGATGAAAAAGGTTTAGCAACTTCTGCTGAATTTCCAGACCTACATCTTTTTGCTCGTGTGACGAAAACTTAGATATTTTCTGCCAAATCTTTTTTACTTCGCTAAGTTGAATTGTTGTCATAAATAAGCCTGAGAGATTATAGTAAATATAATATTTTTACACATTAATAGGAATTCTGGATGAGGATACAAGTTAATCCTACATGGCATTAAGGTACTAAAGCTATTACAGTCCTTTTACTCCCCTTCATTATTTACCTAAGACGATTTTTAAGGGGAATGAAAGGAGTGCAAGGCACTGGCATAGGACAGGCACTATAACGACAACCTTACTGCACATCGAACACTCATTCTATCTATAAAGTTAATCCCAATAAGGTTTCACTACTATTCCTGTGCGTTGTAATATTTCTTACCCCTGAAATTTGGAAGATATTTCTAAAGTTCGTAAACTTAATCTATATATGTGTGCGCGAGATAAACCCAAAAACGTAAACGTTTGCTGTTGCACATGGATTGTAATACCATAAACAGTAAGTGATGAAATACGAGAGAGAATATTCTTTTGAGATTGTTATTGTTGAGAGCGTTTCGCTTACAGTAACAAAGATTAGGCTGGGTGATCATTCAACCTACTATGAAGTTTCGAGGGATGGAATTATCTATGGCAAAGTATTCCCTACCGTAGAAAACCCACCCTATATTATATGGAAGACTAACGACGAGATCCATCCTATATTTGTTTCTCAAATTGGCCTGGCCATTGAAGATTACTATCAGTAATTAGTATGGCACATTAGACCAAGCAAACCAAATCACCTCTATAAGGATACCAGCATGGTTAAGCCTGTCATTTGGCTTGAAATCCTTGGCAGTACCTGGTAATTATACCTCGACTTGCGGTGGCGGTTTAATCCAGTGCGTTTTTCTTTCTGCTTTTTATCCCACAATTTAGAGCTGAGCACTATCCCCTGGCCAATTACCGAACCTAAAATTCCACCGGCTACCATGTCACCTACCCAATGCTGATGTGATTTCAAATCAGCCAAAAACAAAAATGATACTGCACCGTAAGGGATCCAGTAATTATCAAACTCCTGTGCCATTACCCTTGCTACAGCAAAATAAGACGTGGCGTGCATAGATGGAAATGAAGTAGCATTAGGTCCTTCTCTAAAACTGATCTTTCTAAAATTAAAAAAATGGTGTGGATCTGTAGTATAGGGCGTTCGTGGAGAAATACCATCGCTCAAAGTTGGATCAGGCCTCTGCCTGGCGAAAACAGCTTTGATGCCAACCTGGACAATGAGATAAGAATAGGTTAACGCTTTGATGGAATTTAATGCAGCTCTTTGCCCCTTATCATACTTGGCGATGAGTGATCCCCCGTATAAGGCCATGATAGAAAAATTTAAGTAGGCATCATTCCCGTTAAAAAAAACTGTATTTTTTCTTCCAGTGATACGGGGCAGCTTGTAGTCTATCGCTTTTTCAACTTCGTCTTGATAAAACTTGGTAATTGGCTTATCGGCAAGTACCAGCAACGCAATACCACCTGTGTAAGCTGCGGTTTGACGCCAATCTCTGGTAAATACCCTTCCAATTTGAACAAAATCTTGTGGAACACTTAACACCGCTCTTTTTAATGCGAGCCCGGCCGTTGACTTTCCGCCCCTCTTGACAATGGCATTGCCAACCATTAACCCACTGCTATCAACTACTGCCAAAGGCTTTATAGAATGTGGCGTTTGAGCTATACTGCAAACACTGCAGCAGCTTAAAAAAAAGTACAATTTTGAAAAAACGTTGTAGCTGTATAATCATGAGAAATGTTAATCGTCTCAAATATAATAATGTACGCATTAAAACCTACTAAGGATCAAAATTACTTTTCTCTGACTTAGAGAAATAATATAAAAATGCATTTCAGAGGCAAAACAAACCAATAGGTGAATTATAGTCGCGTATACAGGGCAACACCACTTCTCGCTTAAAAAATTGTTAAAAAGTTGAAATACTAGATCGGTACATGCGTTTAAATCAAAATATGTACAGAAATATGTAAATGGTAACATATTTAAGATGTGACCAAACAAAACTACAGGGTATGGAATATGAAAGCGAATTTGATGAAGACCGCCGACGGTGCATTTTACTTATGGATTTTATTATATCAAGCATGAGTAATGATGTTAAAAAGAAGATTGTTTTAAGGGGATATACCCCATTACAGATAGCAAAGATCTATATATTAGACCATATGAATTACCTTGATTCTAACCAGAGATCTATCAACGAAGAAAATTTTATTGATAAATATGAATCCTTCCACTTCTTATTTGTTTTTGATCAGCATGGGAACAAAATAGTGGATATTATTTTCTAACCTAATTGTTAACAGTGCTGCTGCTGCAACGCGCAAGTAACGGATGCCAGTGTACCTGATCAATGATAAATGTTTTTATACTTACCTCAAAATAATGCGTATCTTTTATTATTATAATACGCTAAGCTGAATGATATGGAAAAGTACATTTTATACAATAGTACCATAGATGGTATCTACAGAGAAGTGCAAATTTATCCTGTCGATAGTGTACCAGGAGAATACTTAGTCCATTGGGACGGATTTGAGGCTGGTATGATCATGAAATTTGAAGATAAGTGGTATACCAGTTCTGTCCCGTTAATTGGTGTAGTTAATGAGCTGGGCTTATATATAGATCAGCAAACTTCGGAAATGAACTTCCTTAATTAGAGACTGCGATACTTGGTTTCTTTTTGCCGCCATTAGGTTCGCATATAAATCTTTACCATATTAACGATAGTAAATCATAAACAAAACGAACGGCAAGTAAATGTAACTATAAAGCTTTGTCAGGTAAAAAAGCCTTTGGAGACATCTGAAAATAATCAGCAAGGCTGTTAATGTGCTTTAAATTGTACTTAGAAGCATTGTATATATTTTCAACGTTGCCTATAAAGGATGCTGAGGCATTAATTATCTTTGCTATATCCCGCTGACTCAATCTATGCGCTTTCCGTAATTTGGTAACTGCATCTATTACATATTGTTCAATGGGTGTTATTGGGGCTTTGGTCCTCACTTATTCAATGTATTGTTATGGTTCACCAGATTTTCTCAGCACCACTAAGATAAATATTATTTTCCCACTACACAACTGAGTGTACCGGCAGTTGGTCACTTAGTAATACCAATATTCAACGTTGGAGATGATGGTGAGGCCAGGGAACTGGATACTGGAGATTGACTGCGTACCATTAAGGCATAACCAAACACCCCCCAGGCGGTACTACAAAAATCTGGTTTTATGTAGACCAAACTCCATTTTGCTAAAATTTATATCAAAATACCCAATCTCACCCAAAATCTTATTTAGTTTCTTTTTTATTAATTTAATGTGTTTTAAATTTACACTTGTAACGATTAGATAATTGTTATAGCTTTGTAGTTCTAATGGTGCACAATTAGGATTGCAATGCAAGCCTCGCAAACAAATCTAAGAAATTTACTCAGCGAGCGTAAGTGTAGCATCCATCACCCTATATATGGTATAGGGCTGGTGCTCCTTATGTCTATTGTTGAGGCCATTTCCAAAAGAAATGGTGGTTTTCTTAGAACCTGTTTACAGTAGACTGAGTGAGTTACCAGCCCTATATTACAATGGTACCCGCTTAGTCATGAGGGGCTTAATGAATTAACAGATTAACAGTTTAATTTTTTAAAGCAAATGACTAACGAAAACCCAAATCTGCTAACAGTGCCCTTAGAGTTTAAGGTAGCCTGTTTCACGTACAAAATCAGCCTGCAGGAGGCACTGCAGATCTTTATCAATTACTGTACACTCTATCATACCCTAAAACCGGGTTACAGCAGGCTGTACAATGAAGCCCAGGAAACCATTTTCCGCTACCTTGAATTGAAACGCCCGGGTACCGAACCGGTTGTTGATCATGGAAACGAAGTACAAGGCTGCCTGCTGGCCATCCTGGAAGAGGTGGTAG
>Ga0247816_10000973_pt1 | contig 14573 bp, 11 predicted proteins | sample UWRJL209509C1_FD_179930 | JGI IMG/M metagenome (GOLD analysis project Ga0247816, IMG submission 179930) | Plant litter microbial communities from Arlington Agricultural Research Station in Wisconsin, United States - UWRJ-L209-509C-1 | ecosystem: Environmental > Terrestrial > Plant litter >...
AAGAAGGCGCTCACCCGCTTCGCCGAGACCATCGTCGAGCGATCCAGCTAGAAAGGCTTCCATGACCAAGTTGCGATTGGCCATAGTCGGTGCGGGCCCCGCCGGCATCTACGCCGCAGACATCCTCCTGAAGGCGGAGCGGAACTTCGATGTTTCGATCGACCTTTTCGACCACCTGCCGGCCCCGTACGGTCTGGTCCGTTACGGCGTCGCGCCGGACCACCCCCGCATCAAGGGCATCATCAACGCGCTCCGCGATGTTCTCGACCGCGGCGACATCCGCCTGTTCGGCAACGTGCGCTTCGGCACCGACATCACCCTGGACGACCTGAAGAAGCACTACAACGCCGTGATCTTCGCCACCGGCGCCGTGCACGACGCCGACCTGGCCATTCCGGGCATCGAGCTGGAGGGCTCCTACGGCGCCGCCCGCTTCGTGAGCTGGTTCGACGGCCACCCCGACGTGCCCCGCACCTGGCCGCTCGAGGCTGCGTCCGTGGCCGTGATCGGCAACGGCAACGTCGCCCTCGACGTGTCCCGGATGCTCGCCAAGCACGCCGACGACCTGCTGCCCACCGAGATCCCCGCCAACGTCTACGAGGGCCTCAAGGCCTCCCCGGTGACCGATGTGCATGTGTTCGGACGCCGTGGCCCCACCTCGGTCAAGTTCACGCCGCTGGAACTGCGGGAGCTCGGCGAACTCAACGACGTGGACATCATCGTGCACGACGAGGACTTCGACTACGACGATGCCGCCCGCGCCGCGGTGGCGAGCAACAAGCAGGTCTTCGTGATCGACAAGGTGCTCAACCAGTGGCGGAAGCGCGAGACCGGCACGGCCTCTCGGCGCCTGCACCTGCACTTCTTCGCCCGCCCGGTGGAGGTCACCGACGACGGCAACGGCCATGTCGGCGGCTTCAGGTACGAACGCACCGCACCGGATGGCCACGGCGGCGTCGTGGGTACCGGCGAGATCCGCGAGGTGCCGATCCAGGCCATCTACCGGGCTGTCGGTTACTACGGCTCCGCGCTGCCGGGCATTCCGTTCGACAAGAAGCGCGGCGTGATCCCCAACCGTGAGGGCCAGGTTCTCTGGAAGGGCGAACCGGGATTCGAGTCCAGCACCGCCAGCCAGCAGATGTACGGTGTCTACGCCACCGGCTGGATCAAGCGCGGACCGGTGGGCCTGATCGGGCACACCAAGTCCGATGCCATGGAGACCGTGCGGCACCTGATCAACGACGTGGGCAACTGGTGGCGCCCCGAATCGCCCGCTGAAGACAGCATCCTCGACCTGCTCGACGAACGCGGAGTGTTGTACACCAACCTGGACGGCTGGCACCTGCTCGACCAGCACGAGCTGGCGCTCGGCGCCGAGAACGGCCGTGTGCGGGTCAAGGTCGTTCCCCGGCACGAGATGGTGGCCATTTCGCGCCCCCAGGTTCCCGCCGAACTCTGAACGTCCAGGGGGGACCATGGGGGAGCTTGACTGGCGCGAGGACCTGCTGGGGGAGCGCTTCCAGCAGGCCACGCTGCCACTCGGCAGCGACGGTGAAGGCGATGTCGTCGCCACGCTGGTGCGCTTCCGGCCGCCGCTGACCGACCTGGTCTCACCGTTCGCCCCGGCGCACGGCACCGACGTGCTCTACCTGCACGGATGGTCGGACTACTTCTTTCAGACCGGCCTCGCCGAGCGCTGGCACGGCCTGGGCGCCCGGTTCTACGCCCTCGACCTGCGCAAGTACGGCCGCAGCCTGCGCGAGCATCAGACGCCCGGCTACGTGGCCGACCTGGCGACCTACGACGCCGATATTGAAGCGGCCCTCACCGCGATGGGCCACGGCGAAGACGCCGAACGGCCGTCACGGAGGCGTCTGGTGCTGATGGGCCACTCCACCGGCGGCCTCACCCTGAGCCTGTGGGCGGCCAGGCACCCGGGCCGGGCGCAGGCCCTGGTGCTGAACAGCCCCTGGCTGGAGTTTCAGACCGGCGGCGTCGGGAGGGCCTTCCTCACACCTTTGGTGCAGCTGGGCGCCCGCGTGCAGCCGCTGGGCACCCTGCCGCAGGTGGACCTGGGCTTCTACAGCCGTTCGGTCTCGGCCGACTTCGGCGGTGAATGGTCCTACGAGCCGCGCTGGCGTCCGGCGCGCGGCTTCCCGGCGCACCGGGCCTGGCTGAACGCCGTGATCGAGGGCCACGCCGCCGTGGCGGCCGGGCTGGGCATCGACGTGCCCATTCTCACCTTGCTGTCGGCGCGGTCGACGATCCTGCCGCGGTGGAGCGACCAGATGCGCCACACCGACAGCGTGCTGGTGGTCGACGACATCGCCAGGGCCGCCGTGCGGCTCGGATCCACGGTGACCGTCGCCCGCATCGAGGGGGCGCTGCACGACGTGGTTCTCTCCGCCACCGCCCCGCGGGAGGTGGCCTACGCCGCCCTCACCCGCTGGCTGAGCGCATACGCGCCCTGACTCCGGCCGTCGGTCAGCGGAAGTTGACGAACTGCAGGGCCACGTCGAGGTCCTTGCCCTTGAGCAGGGCCATGGTGGACTGCAGATCGTCGCGGCTCTTCGAGGAGACGCGGAGCTCGTCGCCCTGGATCTGGCTCTTGACGCCCTTGGGGCCCTCGTCGCGGATGATCTTGTTGATCTTCTTGGCGTTCTCCTGGTCGATGCCGGCCTTCATGCTGGCCTCGATGCGGTACTCCTTGCCCGAGGCGTACGGTTCGCCGGCGTCGAGGCTGCGCAGCGAGATGCCGCGCTTAATCAGTTTCGACTCGAACACCTCGAGGATCGCCTTGACGCGTTCCTCGGTGTTGGCCTTCATGAGCACCTTCTCGCCGCTCATCTCGATGGACGCCCCGACGTTCTTGAAGTCGTAGCGCTGAACCACCTCTTTGTGAGCCTGGTTGAGCGCGTTGTCGATCTCCATGGGGTCGACCTTGCTGACGATGTCGAACGTTGAATCTGCCATGTCAGCCATGTTACCGAGAAGGGCGGGATGCCGCCCATCGGCAAGTTCCCCGGCGTCAGTCGCCGGGGCGCGCCGTGCTCGAGCGCACGATGAGCTCGAAGGGCATCGGGGTGTTCAAAGCCGCCTGGTCGTGCTGGCCTGGGTGCAGCTGATCCATCAGGATCTCCACGGCCTTGGCCCCCTGGCCCTGCGGGAACTGCGCGATGGTGCTCAGGCCGAAGAAATCGGCCAGCTCGTGGTCGTCGATGCCGATCACCGAGACGTCACGGGGCACGACCAGGCCCAGGTCGCGGGCGGCCAGGATGCTGCCGATCGCCATTTCGTCGGACGCGGCGAAGATCGCTGTCGGGCGGTCGTGCGGGCTGCCCAACAGTTGCTTGGCGGCCTGGTAACCGCCGCGGATGGTGAAGTCGGCCGGTTGGAACAGCTCGGGAGCCTGGCCGATGCCCGCGGCCTCCAGGGCGGCCTCGTAGCCGAAACGCCGGTTGGTGGGCAGGTGGAAGTCGAGGTCGAAGTCCTTGTTGCCGCCGATGTGGGCAATGCGGGTGTGGCCGAGGGCCAGCAGGTGCTCGGTGGCGAGCCTGGCCACGGCAACGTCGTCGATGGTGAGGGTGCGCACGCCCTCGATGGGACCGCCGACGCCGACCAGGGGCTTGCCCAGGGCGTGCAGCCTGGCCACCTCGCTCTCGGTGAGTTCGAGGGAGATCGCGATCACGGCATCCACCCGCTGGCGCAGCAGGAAGTGCTCAAAGACGCTGCGGCGTTCGTCGCCGCCGCCGGTGAGGTTGTACAGGGTGAGGTCGTAGCCGTTGTGCAACAGCTCCTTCTGCGCGCCCTCGACGACGCTGGAGAAGAACCAGCGGTTGAGGAACGGCACAACGACGCCGATATTCTTCATGCGCCCCGAGGCCAGGCTGGACGCGTTCGAAGACACCACATAGCCCAGCTCGAGCGCCGCGGCCTTGACCTTGAGCCTGGTCGCGGGCGACACGTGGCCGTTGCCGCTCAGGGCGCGCGAAACCGTGGCTGTGGAGACGCCCGCGCGGCGGGCGACCTCATCGATGCCGACCATTCGGGTTCCTTACCGGCGTGCAAGAAGGGGTACGCAGTGATCATATCCACCGGTTTGGGCACCGGCCGCCGGGGCTGATTTCGCACTTGGGCCCTTCGGCTTGTATTCTGTCTGAGCGTCTCCGGTCACGTGGCTACATATGGCCGGGTATGCACTGGCGAGTTACCCAAGCGGCCAAAGGGATCTGACTGTAAATCAGACGGCGTAGCCTTCGTGAGTTCGAATCTCGCACTCGCCACAGCAAGAATGGGGCAGTACCGCATCACCAGCACCAGCAGAAACGCGCCGGACTCCGGCGCGTTTCTCTCGTTAACCCTCCTGTCGCCTCTTCGGACCTGACGCCGGTCGGCGCCCTGGCGTACCGTGGGCGGATGACCACTCCCACCTCGACCGAACTGCTCACCCTCGCCCGGCAGACCGCCGTGACGGCCGGAGAGCTGGCCAGGCGCCGGCGCGCGGAGGGGGTGGAGATCGCGGCGTCGAAGTCGTCTCCCGAAGACGTGGTGACTCTCGCGGATCGGGAGACCGAGGCGCTCATCCGCGGCCTGCTCGCGGATGCGCGGCCGAACGACGGCTTCTACGGCGAGGAGTCCACCGCCACCACGGGCACCTCAGGTCTCACCTGGGTGGTCGACCCCATCGACGGCACCGTCAATTACCTCTACGGCATCCCGTTCTACGCCGTGAGCATCGCCGTGGTGGAGGGCGACGCCGACCCGGCCACCTGGAGCGCCTTGGCCGGAGCCGTGCGAAACCCCGCCATCGACGAACTCTTCTCGGCGCAGGCTGGCGGCGGCGCCGAGCTGAACGGGCGACGCCTGCAGGTGCCCGGCGGGGTGCCGCTGTCGCTGGCCATGTTCGGCACCGGATTCTCCTATGACTCTGTGCGCCGCACCCGTCAGGCGCAGGTTCTGCACGGGCTCATCCACCGGGTGCGCGACGTGCGGAGGATGGGCGCCGCGTCGCTGGACCTGTGCTCGGTCGCCGCCGGCCGGCTCGACCTCTATTACGAACGCGGACTGCACCCCTGGGACCACGCCGCCGGCGCTCTGGTCGCCGCCGAGGCCGGGGCCAAGGTGGGCGCGTTCGGCGACGACCGTGAAGGCCTCAGCCTTCTCATCGCCGCCGCTCCCGACCTTTACGCCGCCGCCGAGCCGTTGCTCGCGAAACTTTTCGAGCAATTTATGGCGGATGACGACATTTAGCAATCGGGGGCCCGCCGCCGGTACTTTCACCGCGACATGCCGGGCCAGACGCCGGATTCGCTATCACGCCGAGCTGCTCCCGCGCATCCTCCACAGGGTGGGGAGTACCCCGTTTTCGGGTGTGATTCGACAACATCAAATGGCGATTTCGCGCCTCGCAGGCTAGCCTTTATCTATTCGTTACTTTGGCTCGGGTCACACCACGAGCCATTAGTCCTGTAAATCGCGCCGAAAGTACCCTCCCTTTGTCACGTCACGCCCCGTTGTCGGATGCCTCCGCACCCGACTCCAGTGACCCCTCACAGAGCGAGCTCGGCCGGCACAATTCGAACGAACCGACCGGTGAAACCGTCGCGCCGCCGCGCGCGCTCACCCGTCGCGAGCAGCGCGAGCTCGAGCGCCGTGCGACGCTCCCCGCTGAGGGGTCGCCGGTAGCCGAGACCGTCGATCGCGAAACCCCCGACTTTGTTGTCGTCGCAGACGAAGAATCCGAGCGTGCAGCTGAGCTGTCGCCCGAGGCGCACCGCCTGGTCGGTGCCGAGCTGGCCGAACCCCACCTCGAGGCCGTCGTCATCAAGGAACGCGACCTGGCCCTGCCCGCCGAGCCGGCCTACGAGCAGATTCCGACCGACGTCTCGCCGAACACCACGACCACCACCATCATCCTGCCGTCCCGCGCGGCCCTGCGAGCCCAGCTGCGCGCCGAACAGGCCAGCGACGAGCCGACGCCCGCCGCCGCGCCGGCAGCAGCCTCAGCGGCCCCCACGGAGCCTGCCGAGCCCGAGCGCACGCTGCCCGACTTCGTGCCGCGCACCCGGGCGCTGCCGGCCTCCGCGAAGCGCGGTTCGGCATCGACCCGCTCCGGCCACCACCGCATGCGCGTGCTTGCTACCAAGGGCGGCTCGATCATTGCGATGTCCCTCGTCGCGCTGATGGCCGTCGCCACCTCTGTTCCCGCCGATGCGCTGCTGTCTTCGAGTGACGTGCAGGCGGCGGCCCTCGAGGCCAAGAAGCCCACGAACGGCAACGAGCCGGCCCAGGTCATCAACCTGGCCAACGGCGCCGACACCATCACGGTGGAGCAGGACAGCTACCAGTCGCAGTCCATCGCCGAGGTCGCGGCCGCGAGCGGCATCCGCATGGAAGACAGCTTCAGCAACAACCCGAACGGCACCATCCAGTGGCCGTTTGCGGTCGGCGTGCACGTGGGTGACCAGTTCGGCTACCGCAACTGCGCGGGCTGCTCGGTCAACCACGGCGGCCAGGACTTCAACCCCGGACTCGGTGCGCCCATCCAGGCGATCGCCGACGGTGTGGTCAGCTACACCGAAGACGGCGAGGCCAGCCTCGGCGTGCACATGGTCATCGACCACATGATCGACGGCGAACTGGTCTCCAGCGTCTACGCGCACATGATCCACGGTTCGATGCTCCTGAAGACCGGAGACGTCGTGAAGGTCGGCCAGGTCATCGGCCAGGTCGGATCCACCGGAATGTCGACGGGCCCGCACCTGCACTTCGAGATCCGCATCGGCGGACTCAAGGGCACCAAGGTCGATCCCCTCGCCTGGCTCTACGCCAACACCAACTAGCCCGGCCTTCCGAGCCCGAGCGGCTCTGGCCGCGTAGTGCCGCCCTCGCGTGAGGAGTACCGCGAAAGCGTTCGTGTGGCTGCTTCGGGGGCACCGAAGCGACCAGAACGCCGCTCTCGCGAGCTCAGGGTCAGACGGCTTTGTCGAGGAAGGCCTCGAGGAGCGACCGGGGGAGCGGGAACGGCGCCAGGCCGTCTGCGCCATGCGGGGATTGCTGGGCGGTACGGGCCGTCACAGCCTCCGAGGTCTCGCCCAGCGACACCACCTGGTCGTGCAGACGCTCCATGTCGATGTCGAGCCGGTTGGCCACGTCGGCGGCCTGCTTGAGTTCCCCGACCAGCGCGGCCGGAACCGCGCCGTCGTACTTGTAGAAGATCTTGTGCTCCAGGCTGGCCCAGAAGTCCATGGCGACGGTGCGGATCTGCACCTCGACCGTGACGGGCTGCACCCGGTCGGACATGAAGACCGGGATCGCCACGATCAGGTGCAGGCTCTTGTAGCCGTTCGGCTTGGGGTTCTTGATGTAGTCCTTGACCTGCAGCACGGTGATGTCCCGCTGACTGGTCAGCATCTCCAGCACCCGGTAGGTGTCCGAGATGAAGCTGCAGGTGATGCGGATACCCGCGATGTCCTGGATGTTCTCACGGATGCCCTCGAGATTGAGGGGGTAGCCCTTGCGGTTGGCCTTCTTGAGGATCCCCTCCGGCGACTTCAGCCGATGGCTGACGTGTTCGATCGGGGAGTAGTCGTGGATGGCGCTGAACTCTTCCTTGAGGATGTTGACCTTGGTCATCATCTCGTCGGTCGCGAACTTGTACGACATCATGAACCGGGTGAGCTCGGTGCGGATCGCCTGGAGGTCGGTCGGCCAATCGACGTCCTGGTCGGTCACGGAATGCTCCTTGCTGGAAAATGGCCCCGCGGAAGGCTAGGGCCACCTAGAGTCTGTCACCCCCTGCGCCCGACTCGCTGGGAGCGAGGTGGGAGAGCAGGGGGTGCAGGGGTGCAGCGCAGGGGCGCGGCGCAGGGCGGGTGTCAGCCCCGCAGCCAGGCCGTCGTGTCGCCGGGCAGGGTGCGCCCGATGAGGGGTTCGCTGCTCAGCAGCACCTCACCGGCCGGCAGTTCCACGGGCTGGTCGCCGGTGTTGGCCACCACGGTGACATTCCCGTTGCGGAATACGAGCACATCCGCGGCGGGGGAGGGCTGCCAGTCCACCGAGCCCAGGCCGAGGGCGTGCTCCCGGCGGAGGGCCAGTGCGAGGGTGTACAGCTCCAGCGTGGAGCCGGGCACACCCTGCTGGGCGTCGCGGGCCAGACCGGCCCATTCGGCCGGCTGCGGCAGCCAGCTGGCGGCGGTCGGGCCGAAACCGTACGACGGTTCGGCGGCCTCCCACGGGATGGGCACGCGGCAACCGTCGCGGCCGTAGCGTTCGCCGTTGGTGCGGAACCAGGTGGGGTCCTCGCGGGAGGCGTCCGGCAGGTGGACGACCTCGGGCAGGCCGAGTTCCTCACCCTGGTAGATGTAGCTGGAACCGGGCAGCGCGAGCATCAGCGCGGAGGCCGCGCGGGCCCGGCGAAGGCCGTCGGCGGTGTCGGGCAGGCCGACGGTGTTCGGGCCGATGCCGTGGCCCTGGAGGTTGTCGGCCGTGAGGGCCAACCGGGTGGCGTGGCGCACCACGTCGTGGTTGGAGAGCACCCAGGTACTCGGGGCGCCCACGGCGCTGAACGCGGCGAGGGAGTCGTCGATCACGCGGCGCAGCGGCTCGGCGTGCCACGGGGTCTCCAGGTAGGCGAAGTTGAACGCCTGGTGCATCTCGTCTGAGCGCACCCACTGGGCCACCCGCTCCAGCGGGTCGACCCAGGCCTCGGCGGCCAGGATGCGGTCGCCTTCGTACTCGTCGAGCACGAGCCGCCAGTCGCGGTAGATGTCGTGCACACCGTCTTGGGCCCAGTACGGGGCGCCGGCCACGGGCTCAGCCACGACGCCGGGTTCGAGCGCCGTTGTCGCACCGCCCATGCTGCCGCCGTCCGCGGGAGGCGTGTAGTCGGGCAGGCCCTTGGCCTTGATCATGCCGTGGGCGACGTCCACCCGGAAGCCGTCGACGCCGCGGTCGAGCCAGAACCGGAGCACGTCGCGGAATTCGGCGCGCACCCACTCGTTGTCCCAGTCGAAGTCGGGCTGGGTGGTGTCGAAGAGGTGCAGGTACCACTGGCCAGGGGTCCCGTCGGGATCGACGGTGCGGGTCCAGGCGTTGCCGCCGAACACGGACTCCCAATTGTTCGGGGGCAGTTCGCCGTTCTCGCCCAGTCCGTCGCGGAAGATGTAGTGCCCGCGCTCCTCGCTGCCGGGACCGGCGGCCAACGCGGCCTGGAACCAGGGGTGGTCGCTGGAGGAGTGGTTCGGCACGATGTCCACGATCACCCGGATGCCGAGGGCGTGTGCGGCCGCCTGCATGGAGTCGTAGTCGGCGAGGGTGCCGAACAGCGGGTCGACGTCGCAGTAGTCGGAGACGTCGTAGCCGGCGTCACGCTGGGGCGACCGGTAGAAGGGCGACAACCAGATGGCATCCACCCCCAGCTCGGCCAGCTGCGGCAACCGCGACTGGATGCCCGCGAGGTCGCCCATGCCGTCGCCGTTCGCGTCAGCGAACGACCGTGGGTAGATCTGATAAATAACGGCTGTACGCCACCACTCTGTGCCTGTCATGACGGACAGACTACGGCATTTTCGGGTGTCTGCAAGCGCTTCCACAAATCTGCCGGGCAAATGGTGCCGGTTGTCTCCGGATAACCAGACTCCGGGGTTGCCATTCGCCGAAATGGCAGGTATACATGTAACCGCTTGCACTAAACGTCAATGTTGATTATGAAAGGCACACCAATGATGGTGAAGAAGAATGGCCTGCGCGCCGCCGGCGCGTTAGCCGTCGCCGCATCCCTGGCCCTGGCCGGATGCTCGGCAGGATCCGAATCCGGCGGCAGCACGTCGGATGCCGATTCCAGCACACTGACCGTGTGGGTGGACGCCGACCGCGCCGCCGTGCTGAAGGACGCTGCTGCGGCCTTCACCAAGGAGTCCGGCGTCAAGGTGAAGCTGGTCCAGAAGGACTTCGCGAAGATCCAGGAAGAGTTCATCGCCCAGGTGCCCACCGGCAAGGGCCCGGACATCACCGTCGCGGCGCACGACTGGCTCGGCAACTTCGTGAGCAACGGCGTGGTCCAGCCCGTCGAGCTCGGTGACACCGCGGCCGACTACCAGCAGGTCGCCGTCACCGCCATGAGTTATGAGGGCAAGACCTACGGCGTGCCGTACTCGATCGAGAACATCGCCCTGCTGCGCAACACCGCGCTCGCGGCGACCGCCCCGGCCACCTTCGACGACATGACCGCCGCCGGCATCGCCGCCGGCACCGAGTTCCCGTACCTCGTGCAGATCGGCCCCGAGGCCGACCCGTACCACCTGTACCCGTTCCAGACCTCCTTCGGCGCCCCGGTCTTCGGCACCAACGCCGACGGCAGCTACAACCCCGAGGACCTCACCGTCGGCAACGCCGGCGGAGAGGCCTTCGCCACGTGGCTCGCCGCCGAGGGCGCCGCAGGCCGCATGAGCGTGAACCTCACCGGCGACATCGCCAAGGAGAAGTTCTACGCCGGCGCCTCACCGTTCCTCCTCACCGGACCGTGGAACGTGCCGGACGCCGTGGCTGCCGGTATCGACGTGTCCGTCGACGCCGTGCCGTCTGCCGGCGGCCAGGCCGCTCAGCCTTTCGTGGGTGTCGCGGGTTTCATGGTGAGCGCCAAGACCAAGAACGCCATCGCCGCGAACGAGTTCCTGGTGAACTACATCGGCAGCGAAGACGTGCAGACCGCGCTCTATGAGGTCGGCGGCCGCCCGCCGGCACTGATCGCCGCGTTCGAGGCCGCCAGCTCCGACCCGATCACCGCCGGTTTCGGTGCCGTCGGCGCCACCGCCGTGCCGATGCCCAACATCCCGCAGATGGGCAAGGTCTGGCAGTTCTGGGGCGTGACCGAGGCCGCGATCATCAGCAACCAGGGTGACCCCGTTCAGCTGTGGCAGAAGATGACCGCGGACATCGCGGCCGCCATCGAGTAACCCGCACGTTCCGGGTGCGCCCGGCCCCTCCGGGCCGGGCGCACCGCACCATCCGCAGCATCCGCACCACCGCACGCAACGCCGCCGGCAGGCAAAAGAGAGCAGACAATGATGACTACCCCCGGAACCGGGCCTGATCGGGCGCAGATCGTCGCCGCCAAGAAGCAGCGGCAGGCGGGCCGCATCGCGGAGGCCGCATCCGCCGGCATCAAGGTGCTGCTGGTCAAGGTTCTGCTGCTCGGCATCGTCGACGCCATCAGCGTCTACGCGCTCTTTGTGCTCTTCATCAAGCAGGACTGGCTGGTCTTCAGCCTGGTGGCGCTGGTCACCATCGTCGTCAATTGGGTCTACTTCCGGGTCAAGGGCCTGCCGGCCAAGTACCTCACCCCCGGCCTGATCTTCCTGATCATCTTCCAGATCTTCGTGGTCGGCTACTCCGGTTACATCGCCTTCACCAACTACGGCACCGGCCACAACAGCACCAAGGACGACGCGGTCAACTCGCTGATCCTCTCCGCGCAGGAGCGGGTGCCTGACTCGCCCAGCTACGCGCTCACAGTGCTCGAGCAGGCCGGCGCCTACAGCTTCCTGGTCACAGCCCCCGACGGCGAAATCAGCGTCGGCAACCCGGAGTCGCCGCTCACCGAGGTCAGCGACGCCGATACGGATGCCTCCGGCCAGGCCGTCGGCTTGGCCGGTTACACGACGCTCAACTTCGCCGACATCGTCACCAACCAGGAGGCCATCGCCGCCCTGGCCGTGCCCGTCTCCGACGACCCCAATGACGGCAGCCTCCGCACGCCCGACGGCTCCGCCGCCTACCTCTACCTCTCCGACCTTGTCTACGACGAGGCCGCCGGAACCATGACCGACGCCAGCTCCGGCGTCGTCTACACCGAGGATCCCTCGCAGGGCTCGTTCATCGCCGACGACGGCAGCGAGCTGCAGCCCGGCTGGAAGGTGGAAGTGGGCCTGGCCAACTTCGCCAAGGCCTTCGGCACCGACTCCATCCGCGGCCCGCTGATCAGCGTGACCCTGTGGACCTTCGCGTTCGCGTTCCTCTCCGTGGCCACCACCTTCGCGCTCGGCCTCTTCCTGGCCATCGTGTTCAACGACATGCGGATGCGCGGCCGGAACGTGTACAGGGTCGTCATGATCCTGCCCTACGCCTTCCCCGCCTTCCTCTCCGCGCTGGTCTGGGCCGGCATGCTGAACCCGCAGTTCGGTTTCATCAACCAGGTGCTCTTCGGCGGGGCCGAGATCCCCTGGCTCACCCACGAGTGGCTGGCGAAGTTCAGCATCATCTTCGTCAACCTCTGGCTGGGCTTCCCCTACATGTTCCTGGTCTGCACCGGTGCGTTGCAGTCCATCCCCGATGAGCTGCAGGAAGCGGCCACGGTGGACGGCGCCAAGCCGTGGCAGGTGTTCAGGCTGATCAAGTTGCCGCTGCTGCTGGTCTCGGTCTCGCCGCTGTTGATCGCCTCGTTCGCGTTCAACTTCAACAACTTCAACCTGATCTACATGCTCACCAACGGCGGGCCGCGTGACGTCACGGCGGGGGTGAACGTCGGCGCCACCGACATCCTCATCTCGATGGTCTACAAGGTGGCCTTCGTGGGCGCCAACCGCGACTACGGCCTGGCCAGCGCGTTCTCCATCCTGATCTTCGTACTCGTGGCCCTCGTGTCGATCATCAGCTTCAGACAGACCAAGGCACTAGAGGAGTTGAACTGAGATGGCGACCACGACTATCGCAGCCCCAAGCGGCACGGATTACATCCCCGTGAAGCACCCGTTCAATTTCGGCCGCTGGTTCCGCGCCACCGGCTGGCGTCACCTGGTCGGCGCCGTCATGGTGATCTTCTCCGCCTTCCCGCTGCTCTACGTGCTCTCGGCCTCCCTGCACCCCGGCGGCACCCTGATCACCGCCAACGGCCTGTTCAGCCAGGTGGACATCGGCAGCTACATCACCCTGTTCAACTTGCCGCAACAGCCGTACGCGGCCTGGTACGGCAACACCCTGCTGATCGGCGGCATCACCTCGGCCGGCACCGTGTTCCTCGGTGCCCTGGCGGCGTACTCGTTCTCGCGGATGCGCTTCGTCGGCCGCCGCGCGGGCCTGCTGATGCTCGTGCTCGTGCAGATGTTCCCGCAGCTGCTCGCCGTCGTGGCGATCTTCCTGCTGCTCAACGGCATCTCCGACATCTTCCCGGCCATCGGGCTGGACACCCAGATCGGCCTGATCATGGTGTACCTCGGTGGCGCGCTCGGCGTGAACACCTACCTCATGTACGGCTTCTTCAACACGATCCCGGCCTCCATCGACGAGGCCGCCAAGCTCGACGGCGCCGGCCACGCCCGCATCTTCTTCACGATCATCCTGCGCCTGGTCGCGCCGATTCTCGCCGTTGTCGGCCTGCTGTCGTTCGTGGGCACCACCAATGAGTTCGTGATCGCCAGCATCGTGCTGATCACCCCGGAGAAGCAGACCCTGGCGGTGGGCCTCTACCAGTTCGTGTCACAGGAGTTCTCGAGCAACTACTCGGTGTTCGCCGCCGGCGCCGTGCTCGCGGCGCTGCCCGTGATGGCCCTGTTCCTCTGGTTGCAGAAGTACATCGTCGGCGGCCTCACGGCCGGATCGGTGAAGTAACCACACCGATGCCCGCGCTCCACCCGCTCCCGCACCACCTGCTCCCGCACCACGACGGCTCATCGCTGTACGTCTCCACCCAGGCGCCGAACCTCGGCGACACCGTCACGGTGCGGCTGCGCATCCCGCTCGCCTTCGGGGCCGTGGCCATGGTGCGCGTGCGCTCCAATCCCGACCAGGAGCCGCGTTTTCAGGATGCCCGGTCGCTCGGTTCGGATGCCGGGTATGCCTGGTGGGTGGCCGACGTGGTGGTGGAGAATCCGGTACACGGCTACAGGTTTCTGCTCAGCATGGCCGGCGGCGGCCACTGGTGGGTGAACGCCGGCGGACTGCACGACATCGAGACGCTCGACTCCGAGGACTTCAAGCTCGTCGCCCACCCGGCCCCGCCGGCCTGGGCCGCGTCCAGCGTGATGTACCAGGTCTTCCCAGACCGGTTCGCCCGCTCCAGCGCCGCCGCACACCGCGCCGCCCCGGACTGGGCCATGCCCGCCGAGTGGCACGACGACGTCGCCCAACTCCCGCCGGGCCGTTCGCACCAGTTCTACGGCGGCGACCTCGACGGCATCACGGAGCACCTCGACCACCTCGAACGCCTCGGCGTGAACCTGCTCTACCTCACCCCGGTGTTCCCCGGCCGCTCCAACCACCGCTATGACGCGGCCAGCTTCACCGAGGTCGACCCGCTGCTCGGCGGTGACGCGGCCCTCATCCGGCTCGTGGCGGCCGCGCACGCCCGCGGCTTCCGGGTGATCGGCGACCTCACGGCCAACCACTCCGGCGACGGCCACGAATGGTTCCAGGCCGCGCACCTGAATCCGGATGCCTCGGAGAGCGCCTTCTACTACTGGCTCGACCCCGAGCAACGCGACTACATGTCGTGGCTCGGGGTGCCGGCGCTGCCCAAATTCAACTGGACCTCAACCGAACTCCGCCGCCGGTTCATCGACGGCCCCGACTCGGTGGTG
>Ga0247816_10000975_pt1 | contig 14543 bp, 18 predicted proteins | sample UWRJL209509C1_FD_179930 | JGI IMG/M metagenome (GOLD analysis project Ga0247816, IMG submission 179930) | Plant litter microbial communities from Arlington Agricultural Research Station in Wisconsin, United States - UWRJ-L209-509C-1 | ecosystem: Environmental > Terrestrial > Plant litter >...
GCATTTCCTTTTCGATTCTCATTGTTTTTTGAAATTTAAGGTTTAATAATTGGACAATTTTTGGCAATGCGCGGCCATAACGCGTTTTTTCATCGTTAATTCATCATAAAAATTAATTGTTAAAATTTAAACTGACAGCAATACAATGCTGCTATCCGGCGAGATGCAGGACAAACATACCCCTGCTTGCGTGTTCTTGTGACTTGAGCCGGAACTCTTCAGCCATTGAGATTTCGGCTATATACCGCGCAACAAGTACATCATGTGCATGGCAGGTATTAACCTTTTTGTAACCAGAAATGGATTGAATTTTACCGTAAGCGGCATTGATTTTCTTCTTTTTCATGCGGATACTATTGATCTAAATTTTTCAATAGAACCTTTACAAGAAGCTGGGGGATAGATACTGTGAACACACGGTCCGGCAGCATTTCTTGTAGCCCACAAAACCCAGTGAAATATGACTAATCCATACTTCACCGCTAAGATTCTGGAGGAGGCCGATGGCAAGTTATTGTCGACTGGATTTTTTAAACAAAGCCCTTACATTTGAGTTGTCCAGAAAACAGCATTGTGGCTTTTTAAATTATTTACAATTCGTGGGTGATATTTCTTGCTTATGGAACACCTACTGATAAATAACATTGTAAAATGAACAACAACAGATTATCAACAATAGAACTACGTGAAGCTTTTTTCATAGAGCTTTATAAAAAGGCTTTTCTGCCTGTTGCGCGTTACGTATCACGAATGGGAGGCAGCATTGAAGAAGCGCAGGATATTTTCCAGGATACACTGGTCATCTATTACGAAAAAGTTGTATCGGCCGAAGCAGAAATCATCGTAAACGAAAAAGCCTATTTAATGGGTATTTCGAAAAAGTTATGGTTGCAGCATTTTAAGGCCAACGGTAAGAATCAGCCTCTAGATGATTTAGAGATGGAAAGTGTAGCTGATCAACAACTGGCCTCCGGCAAAATACTGCATTACCTTAAAACAGCAGGCAAAAAATGCATGGAACTGCTTCATGCTTATTATTATGACCGCCTGCCGGCTACCGATGTAACTGTATTGTTCGGTTATTCAGGAACTCACTCGGCAACAGTTGCAAAATATAAGTGCCTTGAAAAAATAAGGGAAACCGTTAAACAACACTCATTGAATTATGCGGACTTCATTGAATAATATCAAAAATATCGAAAATTATCTATTGGATTATATATCACCTGACGATGCGTTGTTATTCGAGGCTAATATCATATTGAACAGCGAATTAGCAGATGATGTAAAGCATCAGGAAAATACCTATGCGGTGATCAGACAATATGGCCGCCAGAAGATAAAGGCCGAGATTATGGCTGCACAAGAAAAACTACTCGTTGCACCTGAACATCAGGGCTTCCTGCAGCGCATTGCCAACCTGTTTAAAAAGGATTAAATAATGAAGATTGAAAATAATGAATTTAGGAAGTATGCGGTAAAACATCATCGCATAGGTAGCCAGCATGTTGATAGATACATAGGGCGTCCTATTGGCATCCCTATAAGCATGACGCCTTACATCACCGAAGAACGCCAGCTCAACGTGGCACAAATGGATGTTTTTTCCCGCCTCATGATGGATCGGATTATTTTTTTAGGTGAGCCCGTTGCAGCGACAATGGCAAATATTATTCAGGCGCAATTACTCTTCCTGCAATCTGTGGATGCTAAAAAGGATATTCAGCTTTACATCAATTCACCTGGAGGAGATGTTTATTCGGGCATGGGCATTTACGACACTATGCAGCTCATAACGCCAGATGTAGGAACTATTTGCATTGGTATGGCGGCATCAATGAGTGCCACCCTGCTTTGCGCAGGTGCAGCAGGAAAACGTGCGGCGCTACAGCATTCACGGGTGATGATCCATCAGCCTTCAGGTGGTGTACAGGGTGTTTCAGCAGATATCGAAATCACGGCTCAACAGGTGATAAAGGTTAGGCAGGATCTGTATAACATCATTGCCAAACATAGCGGACAAACTTACGACTGGGTGCATAAGGCATCTGACCGGGACTACTGGATGACCGGGCAGGAAGCAAAAACACATGGAATGGTAGACGAGGTACTGGGAGAGGTGGATTAATAACAATATCTGATTTAGAGTACATTATGTTAAGGGTAACTATAATATTAAAGTACCCATTAAAGACTACTTTGCCATGTTAAAAAAGGAAAGGGTTCGACCTTTAAAATAGCTAGTAGCGGATTAGCTTTCACTGATGGAACAGGAACGACATTAGCTGCACAATTAAAGATGCACTTAACCAACCCGCTAAAGGTGTTAAATTAAAAGATGCCTTTTACAGGGCCCTTAACTGAACACAATAATGCCAAAGAAACATTCAACAATGCAAGGAACGGCTCAATGGTACAGAGGAACTGATTGCAGTAATTTCGCGGTCATCTTATAATTAACCATTAGCTTTACAAGGTAATTGCGCTCAAGTGATTTTGGAAATCAGTTCATTTACAACTAGAACACCAATGAGTGCATGTATATATAAACGATTCAAAAGAAAATACTCGATTTTAACTTAAGTGAAAATACGCTTAGTGGATTCCACAGACATTTGGGTTATAAATTTATTTTTTCAAAAAATCGTTATGAAAGCAATCTTAAAGAAAAACCTATTCATAGGTCTGATCACAGCAAGCACTTGCATTGGCCTAAGCAAAACGGCAATGGCACAAGATGCCCCAATCGAAATGACTACACTGAAACAGGGCGAACAAGCGCCTGACTTCACTTTGATGGACCAGAATGGAAAGCCATTCAAATTAAGTAAATACAAAGGAAAAAAGAAATTGGTTATTTTCTTCTATCCTAAGGATGAGAGCCCGGTATGTACAAAGGAGGCTTGTGCCTTTAGAGATGCATATGCTAAATACAGTGATGCAAATGCCTTAGTGATCGGAATTAACAACGGGACAGTGGCAAGCCACAAAGCATTTGCGGTTAAAGAGCACCTTCCTTTTACATTACTTAGCGACCCTGGAAATAAAGTTTTGAACGACTTCAAGGTTAAAGAGCAGGACTTTGGGAATAACATGAAGGTGAGCGGCCGCGAAACTTTCGTAATTGGTCTTGATGGTGCTGTGGTTTACAGTTTCAGGGATTTCATGAAAGGTGATGAGCACTCTACAAAGGTACTGGCCTATCTGAACAAATAAGTTCATACCCTAAAACAAAAGCCGTTCACCGAAAGGTGGCGGTCTTTTTCTAAGACCCAAAATGAAAAAATTTATTATTTTATTTTTTTGCCTGTATACAATGCAGGCATTCGCACAGATCGAAAGACCCGTACACTGGAAGTTTGAGTCCAGCCGTGCCGGTGACAAAAAGTACGCTGTTACTTTCACAGCTAATATCGACTCAGGATGGCACATCTATTCACAATTTCTTAAAAGTGGTGGGCCGGTACCAACCTTGTTTAAATTCAACACCTCTCCCGCCCTGCATCTGGTGGATAAAGTAACGGAAAAGCCAACTGCGAAAAGCGGATTTGACAAATCCTTTGAAATGACCATCAGCTACCACGAAAAGCAGGTTGTATTTACCCAAATAGTGGAGACGAAAGATCCCCGTGCAAAATTAACTGGTTCAATTACCTATATGGTATGCAGCGGCCAAAAGTGCCTTCCTCCAAGCGATGTGGACTTTGATATTTTATTAAATGGTGATCCTTCCCAGGCAGTTAACAGACTAGCGACTAATGCAAAAATTACATCTTCAGAACACAAGAATGAACTTTCTGTACACAACACTGGCGGGACGAGCAATTCTCTGATGGGGATATTTATCGCAGGCTTTCTTGGCGGACTTGCAGCATTTTTTCTTCCATGCATATACCCGATGGTCCCCCTAACAGTGTCTTTTTTCACTAAAATGTCCGGATCGAGGTCAAAAGGCATTCGTTCTGCGGTTATATATGGCTTATCCATCATCGCGATCTATGTAGGACTTGGTCTGCTGATTACCGGATTTTTTGGCGCATCCGCTTTGAATGAGGCAGCAAGTAGTGCTGCTTTTAACTTGTTGTTTTTTGCCATCTTAATAGTTTTTGCTTTTTCTTTCCTCGGTGCATTCGAAATTACCTTGCCGTCATTTCTGGTCAACAAAATTGATCAGAAATCAGAAAGCGGTGGCTGGATCGGATTATTTTTCATGGCTTTTACCCTTGCACTAGTTTCATTTTCATGTACTGGCCCTTTAATCGGCACTTTACTGGTTGAAGCTGTTAGTAAAGGCAGTTACCTTGGACCGGCAGTTGGAATGTTCGGCTTTTCTTTTGCCCTTGCCCTGCCCTTTACGATGTTTGCGATATTTCCATCCTGGCTCAAAGGTCTGCCTAAATCAGGTGGATGGCTGAATTCTGTAAAAGTTTGCTTAGGTCTGCTGGAGCTGGCCCTTGCCTTCAAGTACCTCACCAATGTTGATCTCGCCTACCATTGGGACCTCCTTAGTCGTGATCTGTTCCTGGTGATCTGGATCATTATATTCGGTGTACTTGCTTTTTATTTATTTGGAAAGATAAGGCTAAGCCACGACAGTGAAATAAGTTCCCTATCCACACCAAGGCTAGTGATGGCGATGCTCGCCCTGGGTTTTACCTTATACCTTGTTCCGGGCCTATTTGGCGCGCCGTTAAAAGGCATCAGCGGATGGCTCCCCCCACAGAGTACCCAACAGTTTGACCTGTCTTCTGCCCGCTATCCCGCTGCTGCAACGCAATCGAAAAATCGAAAATATGCCGGACTTTTCCATGCGCCCGACAATATCGATGCGTTTTATGACTATGATGAAGGACTTGCCTATGCAAAAGAAGTCAACAAACCGGTATTGCTGGATTTCACAGGGTGGAGCTGCACCAACTGCAGAAAAATGGAAACTTCGGTTTGGTCTGACCCCGATGTACTTAAGCGTTTAAAAAACGACTATGTGCTGATCTCGCTATATGTTGATGACCGAACAGCACTTGATGAATCAGAGAAGTATACTTCCAAAGTTTCAGCAAAGGCCGTTAAGACAATCGGACAAAAATGGAGTGATCTTCAGGAGACACGGTTCAACACCAATGCACAACCATTTTATGTGGTACTTGATCCCGATGGAAAACAGGCTGCGGCACCAAGGGCATTCGACCTCGACATTGTAGCCTATTCCGATTTCCTGGACAAAGGGATTATCGCAGCCGGAAATAAATCAGTTCAAAATTAAATAGTAAAGCTATGAAAAATCAATTTTTAAAAATCTGGCTGCTGGCATTCTTCACCATGTGTTTTGCTTCAGTGATCACTTTTAATGCGCATGCCCAAAAAGCCTCAGGCCCACTGATCAGGTTTAGTTCGAAAAACTACAAACAGGTTTTGGCTTCGGCAAAGGCCAGTCAGAAAATGATATTTGTTGATGCTGTTGCAACCTGGTGCGCACCATGTAATTAACTTCGCAAAACCACATTCAAGGACCCAAAGGCAGCTGAATATTTCAATAAGAATTTTATCAGCTACAGCGTTGATGTTGAAAAAGGAGAAGGCATCGATCTTGCAAAAAAATGGCAGGTGGATGGACTCCCTACCCTCCTTATCCTAGATAAAAACGGTAAAGTGCTGGCCAGCCACACGGGATATGTAGATGGAAAAGGACTATTGGAGTTCGCTGGAGAACTTCAAACACATCTTTAAAGAAAAACCAAAATGATGAAAAAAATTCTGATTTACTGCAGCCTGATGATGCTCGCCAGTCTGAGTAGCTTTGCCCAGAACGAGAAATCTTCAGGTGGACATGGAAACAACCCCTGGTACTCCAATACAGATACCGCAAAATTGCCCGTCAGCAATGCGGAATGGAAAAAAGTATTATCTGCCGATCTTTATGCAGTTGCACGCGAGAAAGACACTGAGCGTCCCTTCACCGGGAAATACTGGAAAAGTTCGACCAAAGGCACCTATTATTGTGCGGTTTGCGGAAACCTCCTTTTCAGATCGGACGCCAAGTTTGCCAGTAGTTGTGGCTGGCCGAGCTTTTATGAGCCGAGCCGGAAAGAGGCCGTACGCTACCAGAACGACAATTCTTTTCTGACGCATCGGACGGAGGTATTGTGCGGACGTTGCGATTCCCATCTGGGGCACATTTTTGATGATGGACCACCGCCTACACATCAGCGTTTTTGCATGAACTCGGTTTCACTTGATTTTGAGCCTGACGGCAACCTTCTGATGACCCCATGATTAGATAGGCCGCCAGAACTTGATTGTTCTGGCGTTTTTAGATGTTAAGCATCAAGCACTAAAACTTATTCTGATAAAAGATTAACTTTAATTTATCAAAACAACCCATACAATGCCCCTAAAAACCCATTTTTATAAACCTGTCCCAGTTTTTCTTTTGTTGGTCCTTTTTTTCAGCACGGTTGTCTGGATAGTTACACTAAATGCCCCCGATGGCGGCCGCATTGCCACCCGGATCTACGGTTACGGTATTATGTGGTGTCCCGCGCTGGCCACGTGGCTTACCTGCATAATTTTCAATCGCAAAATTTCGGATCTGGGGTGGAACTGGCGCCCGACCAAATACCTTGTATCTTCTTATCTAATACCTTTGGGTTATTCTTTGGTAGCCTATTTAATTATATGGACTGCTGGATGGGGCGGTTTCTATAATAAAACATACGTTTCAGAGGTTGCCCGTGAACTGGGCTGGGGAAGTTTGCCGCCATACATTTTTCTTTTTTTATATCTTATTACGCAAGGTGCTATCGGCATAGTCTCCAGTATGGCCACCGCTTTGGGTGAAGAAATCGGATGGCGGGGATTCCTGGTTCCAGAGCTCAGTAAAAAATTTGGGTACGGCAGCACTTCGCTAATCACCGGGCTAATTTGGGCAGCGTGGCATTATCCGCTTTTGATATTTGGCCATTATAACAACGGAACACCTGCCTGGTACGGCCTAACCTGTTTTACACTTTTGGTTGTAAGTGCGAGTTATATTTATACCTGGTTCCGATTGAAATCCGGTAGTTTATGGACCGGAGTACTGTTGCATGCCAGCCACAATTTATTTATTCAGGCATTCTTTACGCCGATCACTATCAATACAAAATTTACAGCTTGGTACACTGATGAATTTGGTGCAGTTTTGCCGGCAGTTATCATTATTGTAGCTTTCTATTTTTGGACCCGCCGAAAAGAATTGATGATGCTCAACCAAAACCCCAATTAGCGCTGGTATTCTTGATGCCTTTGAAACAGTTTGTCCATGATAATTATCCATTATGTTTAATTGGGTTGTGAATGCGGTATTGCACAATATCTTCTATTGTAACTACTGTAAGATTTTGCTTTATTGCAAATTCAATGATCTCCGGTAACCGCGCCATGGTGCCGTTTTCATTAGTAAGCTCGCACAACACCGCAGCAGGATTTAGCCCCGTTAATTTCATCAGGTCGATACTGCCCTCAGTATGCCCCCTACGTGAAAACACACCGTTGTTTTGGGCTATAAGCGGAAAAACATGTCCAGGCCGGGCAATATCTTCTGGCTTTGAATCCGGATGAATGGCGGTTCGAATTGTAGTTAATCTGTCCTTCGCCGATACACCAGTTGTTACGCCCTCAAATGCTTCTATAGAAACAGTAAAGGGTGTTTGATAGCGACTGGTATTGCGGGCAACCATAGGTGTTAACTTTAAGGACGATGCTTTCTCTCCGGTCAGGCAAAGACAAACGATGCCGCTGCAAGCGCGGATCATCAATGCCATATTTTCAACCGTCATATTTTCTGCCGCAAAAATCAGGTCACCCTCGTTTTCCCGGTTTTCATCATCCACCAGCATAATGCCTTTTCCATTTTGGAGATGGCTGATGGCATTATTTACCCTATCAAAACTATTTTGTCCGAAAAATTTAAGGTCATTCATATCATTAATTATCATCATTTGTTAAGCTATTCCGGTCAGGCGATCAGCCGGTGAAAAAAGTCAACCAGCCTGCTTTTTTTCTTTTCCATCGTACGCCCTTTTTCTTCCGGGTAAAAATCCTGCACTGCATCGCTTTGCCAATAGGCCTGCGTATTTATATCCATTCCCGAGAGCTTTCCGTTAAATCCGGCCCCGGTGTCCAGGTTGATGATGTTACTGCACTGCATCGGCGTTTCAACATCATAGTGAAGTGTGGGGGTATGACCAATAAAGATCTGATGAAACAGCCGCAGCCGGTCGGAAAGCCTCCTTTGATCAGGGACGTTCAATCGTTCCTTTTTTGTGGCCATATCCCAAAGGCTGCGGTCGGTCCAAAACGAGGTAATATCTCTGTCTTTCTGCGGTCCTTCCATAGCGCTAAAACCGGCATGAATAAATAAGCGGTTCTGGCTGTCGATATGAAAGTTTTGCATGCGTGTGAAAAATTCAAGATGTATCTGTTTTTCCTCATCTGTCGATTCCGAATAGCTTTCAATTGTTCCTTTACCCCCGTTGGCCATCCATACGCGGTCAGGCTTTTGGCCGCTGAGCCATTCTTCACACCATACATCATGATTGCCGATGATGAAAATACATCGATACTGTTTTTCAAAACTGATCAAAAAGTTGATCACTCCCCGGGACTGCGACCATCCATCTACATAATCTCCCAGGAATATGAAACAGTCATCTGCCGCGGGACTGATCCGCTCCAGTAACTGCCTTAATGCTCTCAATCCTCCGTGAATGTCTCCTATTACTATCGTTCTTTGTTTCATTTTTTATCTGTTGGTCGTAAATTCCTTATCTGCCAGCATATACGCTAAACACTCAGTGTTTCCTGCCCTTTTTCCCAATTACATGGGGTAAGTTCATCGGTCTGCAGGCCATCCAGCACCCGCAATACTTCATTTACATTGCGACCGACATTCAGGTCATTGACGCATACCCACCTGATCATACCCTGCGGATCGATGATGAAGGTTGCGCGATATGCGACCTTTTCATTGGGTTCCAAAATCCCAAGGTCTTCTGCAAGTGATTTTGAGGTATCAGCGAGCATAGGGAATTTCAATACTTTGAGGTCTTCATGGTTCTTCCGCCAGGCCAGGTGTACATGTTCTGAATCAGTAGAAGCTCCTATTAAAGTGGTGTTGCGGTCTTTGAACGCGTCGTGGTTCTTATTGAACTCCGCAATTTCGGTCGGGCAAACAAAAGTAAAATCCTTTGGCCACCAGAACATGACTGTCCAACGGTCATCGTTGTTAATCAGTTCTTCTGAAGATATATCTCCAAACTCTTTGCCATATTCCGCATTGATTACTGCTGTCTTGTTAAATGCAGGGAATTTTTGATTGATCGTGATCATATTTTAGTTATTTAATATGCTACAAAGTTATTCTGGCAACTGCAGCCCAAACAGGTAAAAAACAAACATTAATCAGTAGTTTTGTGCATGCGGTCTAAACAACTATACAAAGAGGTCGAAGTCATGGTGGTAGCCGTTGATTCTGCATTAGAAGGTTTACATAAGCATCATTTTTTTCAAATGATCTATGTGTTGGAGGGTTCCGGCATCCATGCCGTGAATGAGAACAGGTTCCGGTTTGCCAAAGGCGATGTGTTTCTGTTAACCCCCGAAGATGCCCATAGCTATGAAGCCGTATCGCCGCCCGTTTTTTGCATTATTGATTTCACCAAAAACTTTTTTTATAAAACGGCGAACAGCCGGGAGGAAAAGTTGGATATCAGCGACGCTTTCAGGCGTTTGGAATATATCTTTCATAACCAACACAATGTAAAGGGAAGCCTGTTAATGGATAGCGACAGGCCGGTTTTTGAGGCATTGATTAACCAGCTGATCGCTGAGAAGGAAAAAGAAGGGCCATTCTCCAGGATTATCACCCAGAACATCATTTTTCTGTTATTGAATTTTATTGCCCGTGATATCCAGCAGCGGATCGTAGGTTATTCTCAGGAGGGTAAGCCTCAAAACAGGATACATGCCATTACAACATATATCCAACAGCATATTTATGATAAACAGTTGCTTTCTATTGAAAGCCTGGCAGAACAGTTCAATATGTCTGAAGGGCATTTAAGCCGCTATTTTAAACAGCAAACAGGTAACACCATAAAAGATTATACCACCCGTTACAAGCTGAATATTATCCAAACCCGTTTAAAGTTCAGCGACCTGACGATTTCCGAGATCGCTGCTGAAATGAATTTTACGGATGAGAGCCACCTTAACAAAATATTCAAAAATGCTTTTGGGGTAACCGCGAAACAATTCAAAATGGACTACAAACGGTTATCTCCTTAAGCCTTACGAATCCCCAGCCTGGGCCATTACACATTGGTTAGTTTTATTGCACAAACTGTTTTTAAAAGCGGTAGGTGTAAATCCGGTTTTGTTTTTGAAAATTTTACTGAAGGACTGTGGATGCTCGAAACCCAAAAAAAATGACACCTCACTTAGAGATAAATTTGTAGTGCTGATGAGTGCTTTGCCCTTTTCAATAACCATATCGTGAATGTGCTGCAAAGCACTTCGCCCGGTAATTGCCTTTAGCTTTTCGCTTAGGTGATGGGGGCTTAAGTGAAGGCGTTCCGAAAGATATTTTACTGTTGGCAACCCCCTTTCACCATTATTTGGGTTATCAAAATATCTTTCAAGTTCCTTCTCTATCATACTTACAAAATCCGATTCCGGTTGCGGATGGAACTGGCGCTTAAAATAACGATTGAATTGCAGTAGCAATAACTCCAATTGAGCTACCAAAACAGGTTGTCCAAATTGAATATCCCCAGCTATAATCTCTTTATTGATTTCATTGACCAAATTGCCGATGGATGCTTCCTGATCAGGCAAAATATCACGACCCTGATATACATCGTAAGAGAAAAAATCAAACTCTTTAATTGTGCTGATTAGCGGGTAATTTCGAAACAGTTCAGGATGAAATGCCAATGCCCATCCTCCTGAAAATTTATGATCCAGTACCGAAATTACCTGTCCCGGTGCCTGGAAAGTGTAAGAGCCTGTACTAAAATCAAACTGCCGTTGTCCGTAACCCAAAACCCCTGCCACATCCTTTTTATACCATATGGAATAAAAATCAAATACCAGGCTGTCTGATGAGGCATGTGCAAGACATTGCCTGTCCTGTAAATCAAATACCGTAATTAACGGGTGCTGAGGCCGTGGAAGAAAAAATAAACGATGCAAATCGCTTATTGACTTTGCTTGGTATGGCGCCTTTATCATATCAGGATATTAGTTTATGCAAAGCTAGCGCATCATTTTGATAACTATGTTTTTATAAAGTAAATACAACCGGTTTGGTACTTCGGCGGTATTTACTATAAAAATGCCTATACGGCTTTTAAAAAGACCTGATCGCACGAACATGACTTGCCATTGCAATCTTCGACATCTCAGTATTCGGCGTGAAAATCTCAAAGCCATGTGGCGCACCTGGAAACACGTGGAATTCTAAAGGAACACCGGCAAGTGCCAATTTACGGGCATATTCAATACTTTCATCTCTAAAATAATCTAAATCTCCGATTGCAATGTAGACGGGCGTCAAGCCATCAAAATCCTCAAGTAGCGACGGCGAAACAATAATTTTGTCGTACTCATTCAATTCGTCTGAGCCCAATATGGCCGGCCACAACAGAGATAGTTCTACATGTCCAAAAACGGCAAAGGGTTCTATTTTTTCGTTCAGCACTGAGGAGCGATGATCCAGCATAGGATAAATCAGTATCTGCTTCGCCAGTCCTATATTTTGATCCCTGGCGAGGATCGCGACACCCGCAGCAATACCGCCCCCACCGCTGTCGCCCATAATTCCAATTCTGTCTTTGTCAACACCAAGCGCAGTTGCATTTGCCTTTAGCCAAAGAATAACATCTAATACCTCTTCGTTTTGCACCCTTCCTGTTGTTTCAGGAACTAGGTGATAGTCGACAGATAAAAACGGAACTTTAGAACGATCTACATAATCTGCTACTACCTGGTCATACAGGTCTAACGACCCGAACACCCGCCCCCCTCCGTGAACGAAAACCACAGCGGGTCCATTTTCGTTTTTTTCTTCTATTGAATACCAGCGCATTGAAATTGAAGTGCCCTCTTTTGTTTCTAACTGGAAATTTTGTCGTTTTACATGTTCATTAAGAGGTAGGTGATCGGCCATATTTATATATAACTGATTTCCAAATTTTCTCAATTCATGAATGTCACCATTAGCAACCTTTTCAACCGGTGGATGACTACTTGTGAAAATTGCAAGATCTCGGGATATTTCAGGATCTAAACGATAAGCACTTGCTGACTTAACGGTACCTGAAGTGGGTTTTTCTTCCATTATTTTTATCATTAATTTTAAATCAAAAATGAATGGATTTGGAGACTCCTGCTAAGCCGTTTGGTGGTTTGCCGTATCCAAAAAGTGGATTCTGCAATTATGACCTGGAAAATAGATCCTCTCCCAATTTCTTGGAAGAATTCTGGTTGGGCAATGCCGAGTAACAAATCAGCTATGGTAAACGTACATCTGGTCTGATATCTTAATTTAGATTGTAATATTGAAAATCCATCTGTTACTAGCCGTATGATACCAATAAAAAATGTGAGATGGGGCATCATCGGATGTGGTGCCATTTCAGAAAGATTTATGCAAGGCTTATCAGTCGTCCAGAATACAGAAATGGTAAGTGCCTGGTCGCGCAGGGCGGAATCTATTGCGTCCTTTTGCGACAAGTATGGTGCTAAACCTTGCTCGAGTGTTGACGAACTTTTAGCATCGGATATTGATGCAATTTATATAGCTACTTTGCCTGATAGCCATTCGTTATATAGTATTGCCGCATTAAAGGCAGGTAAGAATGTGCTCTGCGAAAAGTCTGCCTGCATAAATCTTAGCAATTTAGAAATGGTGCTGCATGAGGCAAAAAACAATAAACTATTGTTTATGGAGGCAATGAAGCCACCATTCTTTCCGCTATACAAAAAACTCAAGGCGCATTTAGCAGAAGATCCGATTGGTGAAATAGTGTATTTGCGCGCGGGCTCATCGGTTGTAGGTGTAAAACCTAACCACCCCAGTTTAAGCCATGAACTGGCGGGCGGCAGTATTATGGGTATTGGTGTTTACGAAGCTTTTTTAGCCGCTGACTGGCTGGGGAATGCAGTGGCAGTTCAAGCAATGGGTTACATCGGAGACACAGGTGTAGATACATTTTCCATATTTCAGACTCAACATGATAGCCGATTCGGACAATTTTATACAGGATTTGAGGTTTATGGTAAAGGCGATGCGCTCATTTGTGGCAAACACGGTCATATAACTATTCATCAAAACTGGTGGAATCCTCTTTCAGCAACCATAGAATATGCAGATGGTCGATTGGTTGAACTACATGAACCTTTTTCAGCAGGTGGACTCAATTATGAAATTGCTCATTTCTGTGAATTGCTGAACAAGGGTCAAACTGAGAGCCCAATAATCAATCATGATATATCACGCAAGATGATTGACTTACTGGATAAGGTCCGTGCGCAGGTTGGGTTGAAATTTAAGGGAGAATAACTATAATGACCCAGCTACCGTTGTTGCGTGTGAGGGTTGTCTGTTAACTATTCTTTCAGCAATGGATAATCTGTATAGCCTTGTTCTCCGCCACCAAACATCGTTGCTCTGGGAAATCTTGGGTATAATCGCGCAGATCTTTCCTATTATACCGTTTCTGGAAACGGCACCTCAAGCTTTGGCAGCTATGTTTCCACCACTCCAACCGGCGGGAATAGTTCAGGTAGAACAACCGCACCTACCTCTTCAGTTTGCGGGGCAAAAAACAAGACCGGAGGATATTGAAAGCGGGTTGTTGTCGGAGGTGGCAGATGCTGGCAGCATAAATAGATCTAGTATAGGGATTTGATGTATTTATCTTCATTTAATAATCCATTAATTGTAGAGAATAACAAGATTATCAAGGTGAGTATTTATATGATAAAGCACTCCCCTAAAAGGAAAGTGCTAATAATATTCAACGTGGACTCTATCATTTATATATTATCGTTCTAATCAAATAACCGATCTGGTCTGCCATAAAAAAAATCAATATAAAATAATAAAAGTAAAGAAGACCCTTAAATTTTTTCCATGACAACATGCCTTTATTTTCTGAAAAAATAATAATACACGATTTCCAAAATGAACTAAAATGAAGCAATAAGCATAAAGTAAACAGTATATATTTAAAATTGCTTGACCTCTCGAAAAGATTTGAGGGGTCAGGACATAATACCGCTATGAAGGCCGTTAATAGTATAACAATTATCCACGTTTTAATTTCTTTAGTCATTTTTATTTTTTACAAGGGCTACCACCATTTTGTTTATTTCTTTCTTTTTTATCTTTATAGTACTCACCCATCTCTTCGTATATGTACTCTGCTTCTGCACTATAAATTCCAGCCCAACTTGTCGGCCACACAAACTTACCTTCATTAAACATTTCAAAAATAGTA
>Ga0247816_10000978_pt1 | contig 14513 bp, 12 predicted proteins | sample UWRJL209509C1_FD_179930 | JGI IMG/M metagenome (GOLD analysis project Ga0247816, IMG submission 179930) | Plant litter microbial communities from Arlington Agricultural Research Station in Wisconsin, United States - UWRJ-L209-509C-1 | ecosystem: Environmental > Terrestrial > Plant litter >...
CGGCGGCCCACGCTCCAAAGCCTGCGTGAGGGCACACCGAGCCCAGGCGAGGTGCCGAGTGGTGGGGCAAGAGCGTTTTGCTTACTTTTGCGCTCTATCAAAAGTGAGCCGCCGTAAGGGCGGAACCAATAGAAGCCCGGACCAAAAAAAACGGATATGTACCCCACCCAGCCCGCCCACAAAGAATTTTGATCAGCCTGCAAGAGTTGTGTAGATACCTATGGCCATCGCAGCCAAGCCAGCTCCCACAGTTATTTTATGCAGTACCAAAGATTCAGGCTTGGGCGCGGGAATTGGCCGGGGTTACACCAAAGCGGCTGCGATAGTCGCTTGGCGCCAGCCCGGTGATTTTTTTGAAGATCGCACGAAACGCACCAGGATCCTGATACCCCACGGTCCAGGCGATGTGATCAATGGTGCCATTGGTGAACTCCAGCATCTGCCGAGCCTTGCCAACCCGCAGGTGCTGGCAGTATTCGGTGGGCTTCAAGCCGGTGGCGCCACGAAAACGCCTGAGGAAGGTGCGCTCTTCAAGCCCCGCCTCCTGCGCCATCGCCGCCAATGAAACATCCACCGCACCGCTGCCTTGCAGCCAATGCTGCACCTTGAGGATCGCCGCATCACCATGGCTGAGGATCGGCGCAAAATTGCTGCCGCACTGGCTGGCGCTGTCGCTGTGTTCGATCACCAGGAACCGTGCGGTGCCGGCGGCGATGCTGGGGCCAAGCAGGCGGTCTACCAGGCGCAGGCCCAGTTCGGACCAGGCCATAAGGCCAGCGGTGGTGATCAGGTCGCCGTCGTCGACGATGGGTTTGTCGGCCTCCAGGCGGATTGCCGGGTAACGCGCAGAGAAAGACTTGGCAGAGGTCCAGTGCGTGGTGGCGCTGCGACCGTCCAGCAAGCCACTTTCGGCCAGCAGAATTGAGCCAACGCACACGCCACCCAGGATGGTGCCTGCGCGGTGTTGCTGGCGAACCCACTCAAGCAGCGCCACGGAGGCCTGGCCTTCGCAAAACCCGGCGATGGACGGTGGGATCAGCAGCGCCACCAGGGCGCGATCCGGCCCAGGCTGGCTGTCGAAGACACGGGTCGGCGCCTCACCTGCCTCGGCTCGCCAATGGCTGATGCGCAGTAACGGCAACTGTTCGGACCGATGTTCGAGCGCAATCCGGTTGGCCACGGCGAACAGATCCGTCAGCCCATGCACGGCAGCCATCTGCGCGCCGCTGTAGATCAGCACGCCCAGCTCGACGATTCCGGTTTCCTCAGCCATTGTCAGTTTTCCCCCTGCTATTGTCGGTGCGGCCAATCCCCAGGTACCACGCCAGCCAGGATACTGGACGCATCAACCCATCACGAGGAAACCAACATGGCCAAGCAAGCGCTCATCCTAATCGATATCCAGAATGACTACTTCCCCCAGGGCAAGTGGCCGCTTGACGCTGTAGACGCGGCGGCAGACAAGGCGCAGCAGCTGCTCCAGGCATTTCGCCAGGCGGGCGATGCGGTGATTCACGTACGCCACGAGTTCAAATCCGACGATGCGCCCTTCTTCACACCGGGCTCCGAAGGCGCACATCTGCACCCCAAAGTCCTGAACCAGGCTGATGAACCGGTAGTGCTCAAGCATTTCGTCAATGCGTTCCGCGAAACCAACCTGCGGGCGCTGCTGGAACAACGCAGCATCACCGAACTGGTGGTGGTCGGCAGCATGAGCCATATGTGCATCGATGGCGTGGTGCGTGCGGCGGCGGACCTGGGCTACACCGTTACAGTGATCCACGACGCCTGCGCAACGCGAGACCTGGAGTTCAACGGCACCACCGTACCGGCGGCCCAGGTGCACGCGGCCTTTATGTCATCGCTGGGGTTTGCGTATGCGAGCGTGGTGTCGGCTGAAGAATATTTGAGCGCACAGGGCTGAACCTGAAACAGCGCGGCCTCACAGGAGGCCGCCGATCAAACGGATTCCTCGAAGATCGCCACTGCCCGGACAAAGCCGGCAGAGGCGTGTTTGATCTTGTAGGGAAAACACGACACTTCAAAACCATGGGCCGGAAGAGATTCCAGGTTGGCCAGTTTCTCCATCTGCCCATAGCCAATATCCCGCCCGGCCTTGTGCCCTTCCCAGATGATCGAGCTGTCACCGCTGGCTGCAAACCGCGCACGGGTATGGCTGAACGGTGCATCCCAACTCCACGCATCGGTGCCCACCACGCGCACTCCGCGCTCCAGTAAATACAAGGTGCCTTCGCGACCGATGCCCACCCCGGCGTCAAGGTAGCCCGGCTGCCCGAACAAGGCGCCGGCACGGGTATTGACCAGCACAATGTCCAGCGGCTGCAACACATGGCCGATGCGCTGCAACTCCGCCTCGATTTGTGCGGCGCTGACCACGTCACCATCCGGCAAATGACGAAAGTCGAGCTTCACACCCGGACGCAGGCACCAGTCCAGCGGGATTTCATCAATGCCATAAGCCGGCTTGCCGCCATCGGTGGTCGAGGCGTAATGCCACGGTGCATCCATGTGCGTGCCGCTGTGGGTCGTGATGTTCAGGCGTTCGGCGGCCCAGGCTTCCTGGCCGGGCATATCGTCGATACACAGGCCCGGAAACATCGCGAGCAGCTCCTGGATGCCACCCTGGTGATCGAGGTACTCGATCGTCGGCAGCAACGGTGGCGGATCGGTATAGGGGTTGTTCTCAAGGGTGACCGACAGGTCCACCAGACGACGTTTGCGCTCAGTCATGAAAGAACCTCTTGAGTCAGTAAAGTTGAGTCAACCAGGCGCTGGTCGATGGCGCCGAAGACCGACTCGCCCTCGCTGTCCAGCGCCTCGATACGAATACGGTCGCCAAATTTCATAAAGCCGGTGAGTGCCTGTCCGTGGTCAATCATCTCGATTGCCCGGCGCTCTGAAATACACGCCGAACCCACGGCGCGGTCGACGTTGGAGACGGTCCCGGAGCCGATGATGGTCCCGGCACGCAAGCGCCGGGTGCGTGCGGCGTGGGCAATCAGGTCCGCGAAGCTGAAACTCATTTCGCCGCCGTGGGGTGAACCGAACCAGGCGTGGTTCCAGCTGACGTTCAAGGGCAGGCACACCCGCCCGTTTTGCCAGGCGCTGCCAAGGGCCTGCGGGGTCACGGCCACCGGCGAAAAACTTGACGAGGGCTTGGCCTGGAAAAACCCGAAGCCGGTGCTGACTTCGTGCAGCAGGAAGCCGCGCAGGCTGACGTCATTGACCAACAGCACCAGCCGAACGTATTGCAAGGCTTGGTGGGCAGGGCAACCCATCGGCACTTCGTCGAGGATCACGGCAAATTCGCCTTCGAAATCGATGCCGTGGTTCACGTCCGGTAACGGCACATCGTCGCAAGGCCCGAGAAAGTCGTCGCTGGCGCCCTGGTACATCAACGGAATGCGCTCATCAGCCATGGGCGGCAGGCTGAAGGCTTTTTGCAGCAAATGCGCATGGTTGAGAAACGCCGAGCCATCGCACCATTGATAGGCCCGGGGCAGCGGCGCGGCGGCGTGTGCAGGGTCGAATGTAAACGCGTCGGGCGCTTGCCCAAGGTTAAGCGCCTGGTATTGACGGCTGAGCACCGGCTCGGCCTCGGCCCAGTTTTCCAGCGCCTGCTGCAAGGTCGTAAAAGGTTGAGCGATCACCGCATGGCGCAGATCCCGCGAGACCACGACCAATTGACCGTCACGGTGGCCGCTCTTCAACGTAGCGAGTTTCATCGAGCATTCCTCAGGAAGTAAAACGGTCAATGCAGGACCATGTCGTCCGACACTTGAATCGGATCAAGCAGCCGTACGCCGGCCAGACATGGGGCGATCAGCGAAACCAGCGCCGCCAGCAGCAACCCCCAGCCCACCAGGGCCACCGCGCCGACACGCCCATCCGAAAGCCCGGACAACGCCATGACCAATAACGGGCTGGCGAACTGGCCGCCAAAAAAACCTGCATTGAACAGGCCGGTGCCCTTGCCGCGGTGTTCGAAGCTCAGGGTCGAAAGTGCCCAACTGAGGACCGTGGGCAACGCCAACCCGCCGCCCAGGCCGTTGACCATGACGGCGATGACCGCCGTGCGGTAGTCGACGGCATTGGCCAGCAACAAGATGCCGATACCGGAGATCACAAACGCCAGCGCCAGCAGCAAACCCGGCCCGAAACGGCTCAGGCGCCGAAAGCACAGGGCCCCGATAAATACCGCCGAGTGGCCCAGGCCGATGGCCATGCCAATGCGCTGCGGCGAGTCAATGCCGATGTGTTCCAGCAGGAACCCGGTTTGTACCGGCACGATGAAAAAGCCCAGGGACGCCAGCACGGTCATGCCGCAAATCACCGACAACGAACGCCACGGAAAGCGCGTACCCCGCACGACCTCGACCACCGCACTGGCGCTGCGGCTCAACGATTCGCGCAACGCCAGGTGCATCAATGGCGCAAGCAACAGCCCCACGATGTACACCGCAAACGGCATGCGCCAGCCGTGCTCGCCGATGATCCCGCCGAGCATGAAGAACGCGGTAGCCGACAGTGAGGTGACGATGGTTTGCCACGACAACAGTTGCACCCGGTCGCGGCCGTCGAAGTAATCGCCGATCAGTGCGGTGCAACAGGTCATGATCGCCGCTTCCGCAAGGCCCAGGCCGGCGCGGCTGAGCAGGATCGCGTCGAGGTTGTCCAGCACCAGCGGCAGCGGCCCGCAGATGCCATACAGCAGCATCGCCAGCACCAGCAGGCGCTTGCGCCCGATGCGGTCGGAGAGCCAGCCGGCGAACGGCGAAAACAACGCGATCATCAGCGCCGGTAACGTCAGCACGATGGGCACGATCAGCCCGACATTGGCCGTGCCGGAAAAGTGTTCGGCGATGCGTGGCAGTACCGGTGCGATCAACACCCCGCCGAGAATCGGCAGGCAACTGCCGAGCAACAACAACGGGCCTGATCCGCGCGGGCGAGGCGCGGGGGCTGCTTGCGAGGACGAGTTCATGCGGGTTTTCCTATTGTTGTTATCGAGTGTTCGGAAGGTGCAGCAGGCAGCAGAAAGTGTGCCAGGGCCGGCAGCAGCACGAGTGCGCCGAGCATATTCAGCAAGAACATGAACGCCAGTAAGATGCCCATGTCCGCCTGGAATTTGATCGGTGAAAACGCCCAGGTGGCGACGCCGACGGCCAGGGTCACGCCCGTCAGCATCACCACTTTGCCGGTGAACAACAGCGCCTGGTAATAGGCCTGGGACAGGCTGTCACCCGCCTTGCGCCGCGCCAGCAAGATGCTCATGACGTACAGCGCGTAGTCCACACCGATGCCCACGCCCAGGGCAATCACCGGCAGGGTCGCGACCTTGACGCCGATGCCCAGCCACACCATCAGCACCTCGCACAGAATCGAGGTGAGCATCAGCGGCAGGATCACGCAGACCACCGCCGCCACGGAGCGGAAGGTCAGCAGGCACAGCACGATCACTGCGCCGTACACCCAGTACAGCATGTCGTGGTTGGCCTGCTTGACCACGATATTGGTCGCGGCCTCGATGCCGGCATTGCCGGCAGCCAGCAGGAACTTCACGTCGGCGCTGTTATTGGCCTGGGCGAAGGCCTCGACTTCGTTCACCAGCCGCGTCAGCGTCACGGCCTTGTGGTCACGCAAGTAGGTGTAGAGCGTGAGGGTGTTGCAACTCTGGTTGAACAATTCACGCGGTGCCCGCCCGGTGATGGAGTTGAGCAGCGCCTGGTTGCGGGTCAGGTCATACCACTTCGGGTTGCCCTCGCTCATGCCCACCAACAGGCTGCGGTTGAGGCTGGCCAGCGACGCCGTCGATTCCACACCGGGGAGTTGGCGCAAGCGCCACTCCAACGCATCCACGCGCATCAAGGTGCTGTAGTCGGAACAGGCGCCGTCAGGTGTGCGTACGATTACCGCGAACACATCGCTGCTGGCGCCGTAGTGGGCGACCATAAAGCCGTTGTCGCGGTTGTAGCGCGAGTCGGCCCGCAGCTCCGGCGCACCGGCGTCAAGGTCGCCGACCTGCAACTGCTGGCTGACCCACCAGCCACCGCCGCCCAGTAAGGCGCTGATGATCAGCGTCACGGTGGCCCAACGACGTTGAGTAAACCGGTCGAGAAATGCCCACAACGGATGCTTGCGCCCTTGCCGGTCTGCCTCTTCACTGCGCAAGCTGCGTGCGGCAGCACGGGCACTCACGCCGCAGTAGCTGAGCAGAATCGGCAGCAGGATCAAGTTGGTGAACACCAGCACCGCGACGCCAATGCTGGCGATCAATGCAAGGTCCTGGATGACTTTGATGTCGATCAGCATCAACACGCCAAACCCCACCGCATCACACAGCAACGCGGTAAGGCCTGCGAGAAACAGGCGCCGAAAGGTGAACCGCGCGGCCACTTGGCGGTGCATGCCGCGCCCGATGTCTTGCATGATGCCATTCATTTTCTGTGCGCCGTGGCTCATGCCGATGGCCAACACCAGAAACGGTACAAGCACCGAATAGGGGTCGAGTTCAAAGCCCAGCAAGGCTACCAGCCCCAGTTGCCAGGCCACCGCAATCAATGAGCAGGCCATCACCAACAAGGTGCTGCGCAGGCAGCGAGTGAATGCATAGAGCATCAGCGTTGCGATCAGAATCGCCGCGGCGAAAAACAGCAGCACCTGACGCAACCCGTCGATCAGGTCGCCCACCACCTTGATGAAACCGGTGATGTGTAGGGTCAAACCCTGGGCCTGGAACTCGCTGCGCAGTTGTTCCAGTTGTTGGGACAGCGCGCTGTAGTCGAGGGCTTTGCCGGTCTGCGCATCAATGTCCATCAGCGGTACGAAGATCAGGCTGGAGTGGCCGTCCAGGGCAATGGTCTGGCCGATCTCGCCGGAGCGGGTGGCGTTAAGGCGCACGGTTTCCAGGCTGCTGGCCGAGCCGTCGTAGTCATCGGGGATCACCCGGCCGCCTTCTACACCCTCCTCGGTGACTGCCATCCAGCGCATGTTGGGGGTCCACAGGGACTTCATGAACGGCCGGTCGACACCCGGCAGCAAAAATACTTTGTCGTTGAGGCGGGCCAGTAGCGCCAGGTAGTGCGCGTCGTAGATGGAGCCGCCGGGCGCCTCGACGGCGATGCGCACCGCGTTGCCCAACCCGGTGAGTTCCTTTTGGTTGGCCAGGTAATTGGCGATATAGGGATGCCCCGTGGGGATCATTTTTTCGAAGCTGGCGTTGAGCCCAAGCCGCGTGCTCGCTGCGCCCAGGCCAAGGGTCAACAGCAGGCACAGCCACAGCACCAGGCTGCGATGGTTGAACAACGCCCGCTCGATCAGCGAGCCGGAATGACGGTCGAATTCCTGAAGATTGTGTTCAGCGCCGCGTTGCAGATCGAGCGGATTACGAAGATGCGTCATTGCCCGTTCACCTGTTCCAATCGCTTGATACCGCGCGCACCCGCCACGACCCATTGGCCATCGGCCGCCTGGCTGAGGGAGGCCACCGCCCCTGCGGCGGGCAGTGCTTGCTCACGCAAAACCTCGCCCCCGGCACCGAGCAAAAGGTGACCGCTCTGGTCCGCAAACATCACACCGGCAGCTGCCGAACGCGCCGCCACCACACTGCTGTTGAACGGGTTGTTCAGCGCCTGCCAGTGCTGGCCCTGGTCGGTACTGCGCCAGACATTTCCACGCAATCCGGCCACCCACACCGAGCCGTCGGGTGCGAGATTCAGGGCAAAAAAACTGCCGTCATAGGGGCTGGGCAAACGGCTGAAATGTGCGCCGCCATCTGCCGACGTCCATAGGGTGCCTTGCTCACCGGCGAGGTAAATCCGCGGGCCTTGAGTGGCGATGGCATACAGGTGATTGCCGGCTGGGTTATCCAGGCGATCAACCCATGACTGCCAGCTCGCGCCGCCGTCTTCGGTGTGCAGAATCAGGCCAAAAGCGCCTATCACCGTGCCCTCGTGCTCATTGCTGAACTGCACGGCCAGCCAGGGTTTGTCGGCACCGTCGGTGACAAAACCCTGGGCAACCTTGAGTTGCCGCGCAGAGGCGTCCGGGGTGGCAAGCACGGCATCGAGTACCCGCTGGGCTGCCGCCTGGCCGTCCAGTTGCAGGCGCCAGCTTTCACCGCCATCGGTGGTGTGCAGGACCACGCCGGCATGCCCCACGGCCCAGCCTTGTGAAGCCGTGGCAAAGCTGACCGAGGTCAGGCTTGCGCTGATGGGCACGGGGGCCTGGCGCCAGTGTTGGCCGCTGTCGTCCGAGAGCAGGATCAAGCCCTGCTCACCGACGGCCACCAGACGGTTTCCAGCCTGGGCGATATCGATGAGCACTGCCTGTGTCGGCGCCGTCACCGCCAGCGCCGGGCGTTGCAGCACGTCACTGACCGGCGCCTCTGTGGCGTGCGCTGCCAGGCTGAGACCCAGAATGCCCAGCAGCAGCCATGCGGGTTGCCCACGCATCAACGCACACCATCGGCGGCCAGGCCGTCCGGGCTGAAATCACTGTCGGGGAACGGTGCAACCACGTCGTTGTGCACACGTTTTTCGGTGACCACGTTGTGGGCCATCCAGGCACCGGTCTGCAGGTCGTATTGGCCGTACAACCCGCGCACCAGGCCCGGTAATTGCGGCATCAGGTACGGCAGTTGAAAGTAGGTGCGCCACAGTTGCTGGTTGGCGTCCCAGCTGTCGCCCAGCACGGCCATCCAGGTGTCTTCATCTACGTACAGCCGGCGCTTGGGCATGCTGTGACGCTTACCGGCCACCAGGTTGCCTTCCACGACCCAAACACGGTGCAGCTCCCAGCGCATATGGTCGGGGTTGAGGAAACGCTCACCCAGAATCGCGTCGTCCTTGGTCGGTTGCAGGATCATGTTGCTGTTGTACGGAATCAGCATTTCCTGCTTGCCGACGATCTTCCAGTCATAGCGATCCAGGGGACCTGTGAAAACCGAGACCTCATCGAAGTTGGCTACCCCGGAGCTGGTGGGAGTCGGCGTGTCGTAAGACGAGACCGGCAGCTTGCGCACCCGCCGCTGACCGGCCAGGTAAACCCAGGACTGCGGGCCGCCGCTGGCGTAATCCAGAGGTTCGCGGCCCAGCAAGGCTTCACCGGCGCGTTGCGGCGGGCCGAGGTTGACCAGGCGGGTCATCCAGTAAACGCCCTTGTATTCGGGTTTGCCGTCCTGGAAGTAGTAAGGCATCTCGCGCTGCGCCTGCACGGTGCTGGACAGAATGCGCTGGCCGCTGGCGGTGATCACGTACACGTTGTAGTCGTTCTTCCAGGCCACGCCGCGCCAGCTCAGGTGATGGTTCCAGATAATTTCGGCGCCGGAGTTGGGGATCGGAAACGGAATCCCGCCGCTGGCGCCCTCCAGGGTGTTGCCCTGATTGGCGAGGTGCGCGTTGGTGGCGTTTTTCAGGGTGTTGTCATACACCCACTGCGGCGCGGCGGCGGTGCGGCGGCTGGGGTAGACGTCGATGCGATAGGTCGGGTATTTGGCGAATAGAGCCTTCTGCCCGTCGCTGAGTTTGTCGGCGTACTGCGCAACGTTTTGTGGCGTTACCGAGTACAGACGTTTGTCGCTGGCAAAGTAGTCGGGCAGCCGCGGCCCCGGGCTGACACCGGACGGCACCTGGGTGAAGCCCTGGTTCCAGGCGGGGATGCTGCCGTCGGCATTGCCGGCGCGCTCGCCGCCCAGTGGCGTCAGGGTGGACTTGAGTTGCTGGGCCTGGCTGTCACTGACCGCCCAGCTCGATGGAGCAACGGCCACCAGCAAACCCGCGAGCATCAACGGTTGGAGTTTCATGAAACGTACCTCTGTTTATTGTTGTTATGCAGCCGTGTTCAAAATGATCGCTGGACGGTGAAGGCGATGAAGTCGCGGTCCTTGAGCGGTTGCCCATAGGTGTTGGCATTGCGGCTATCGAGGAAGTTGTCGGCGCCGCCGATGTAGCGCGTGTAACTGAGGCCGGCTTTCCAGGTTTGCAGGTACTCAAGCTGCATGCCGATACTCACATCGCCGCCTTTGTCGCCCACGCCGTTGTTGAATTTGCTGATCACCGACGAGCGCCCCTTGGGGTTGTAGCCCAGGCCGAGCGGCACGCTGAGGTCGACGCCGGGGTAAACCTGGAAGAAGTTGGGGGTAAGGCTCATGCGCAGGCCCCAGGCATCGCGCCCGCTGTTGGGGTCGAGCGCGTCGGCGTTTTTGGTGATGCTGGTGCGCCGGTGCCAGGCCACTTCACCGGCCAGGCTGGCGGAATCCCAAATGCCATTGCTGTTGAACGAGTAGAGGCTGGAGAGCTGGGCGTGCAATGAATTGCCCACGGCGTACAAGGCGTGGCTGTCGTTGTCGCCAAGGCCGGTGGGGTTGGCCTGTGACACGCTGACCAGCGGCGTATTGCGCCGCACCGAGACTTCGCCGGCGACGTTGGCATCGCCTACCGAGGTGCTGAAGCTGGCGCCAAATGCGCGAATCCCTTCGGCGTACACCAGTTGGTACTCGCCCAACTGACCGGTCAACGGGTTGGGGCCGGTGGGGTTGGCCCGGGTGTAAATCATCGGGTCCTTGGCGTGGTAGCGGATCGCATAAAGGCCGAAGTCGGTGTTCCAGTCTTCCGGCGAAAAGCGCAGCGACAGGCCGTACTGACCCTTGTCATCCGCCTTGATGTCCTTGCCGTGAAAAAACGCCAGCGGCTGTTGGTTGGGGCCGATAGGGCCGCCAACAATCAAGCGCTCTGCACCCTCGCCCACCACATCCGAGGTGGAAAAATAACTGCCGACGGCGGGGATGCGGTTCTCTTCCCACGCGAACTGGTAGTACGCCGCCACCGAGACATTGGGCCGCAGCTGGATCTGCCCCGAGAATTGATTGACCGGGCGAATCAATTCCTTGAACGGTGTGTTGGGTACCGAGGTGGCCTTGATGATGTCCACCGGTGCTTGCCCGCCGGCAATGCCGTTGGCGCCGAAGAACAGGCTTTCGCCCCACAGCACGGTGTGCCGGCCCAGGCGGAAGCTGGTGGGCAATTCGCCGAGGTTGCCCTTGCCGAAGACAAACGCATCGAGGATCTCGGCATCGCTGCCGTGCAGCTTGCGGGTGTCGTCGGTGAAGTGGTCATAACTGACTGAACGCTGGTTGGCGGTGGCTGGGGAATCGTTGTCGTTGCCACCTTCGTACACGCTGTCATACCAGCCAGCCGCACTGACGCGGGCGCCGAAGTTGTTATAGCGCGCATCGAACTCGGACAGGATATTCAGCCGATTGGAGATCAGGCCTTTGTTGAAATTGCGGTCGCTGTCGTCCTGGTTGACCGTGCTGACGAGCTTGCTGTCGCGGTCTTTGACGCGCCAGGCAGCGTTGTACTTGAGCGTGTTGTCCCAGCGCAGACGCAAGTCTGAATCGCCGGTGTCGATTTCAAATGCACCTGCGTGATGGACCCAGCCCACTGCGGCAAGCGCCGCGGCGAGGGTGGCCCACTGGCAAGGCGGCCGGACGCGGCTCATACGTTCCCGTTTCATCAATACCAACCTCTGACTTGTTATTTTTGTCTTGAAAGGTCTTTTGAGAACCGGCGCTCCTGCCGTTTCTGGAACTGATGATAGGGAGGGCCAAACAATCCGAACAATCGATTATCGGGATGCCATCCATCCAAAAAAAGTGATACAACGCGCCATGCACATCTGGAGGCAAGGCCATGCGTTTTCATCACCTGGATTTGAATTTGCTGGTGGTGCTCGACACCCTGCTCACTGAACAGAACATCACCCGTGCAGCCACGCGCCTGAATGTCAGCCAGTCGGCGGCCAGCGGCTTGCTGGCCCGGTTGCGGGATTATTTTGATGATGAATTATTGGTGCAGGTGGGGCGCAAGATGTTGCCGACGCCGCTTGCCCAAGGCTTGGCCGAGCCGGTGCGACGGGTATTGCTGGATATTCAGTCGACCATCGTCAACAAACCCGAATTTGATCCGCTGACCTGCAAGCGCCACTTCAAACTGATCGCCACCGACTTCGTGACCACCGTGATTCTCGGCCCGCTGACTCAACGCCTGCAGCAACGGGCGCCGCACATCACCCTCGATATCCAGCACGCGTCTGATCACTACAATCAGATGCTGACCCAGGGCGAGGTGGACTTTGTGATCATGCCCGATCAGTACCTGTCCGACCTGCATGCCAAGGAGTTGTTGTTCGAGGATGACTACCAGTGCGTGGTGTGGTCGCAAAACAGCCTGGTAGGAGACCACCTCAACCTGGAGCAATACCTGAAGCTGGGGCACATTGCCGTCAACTTCGGGAGTGCCCGCGAACCCAGCTTCAGTGAAAAAATCCTTCAGGGGTATGGCCAGGCGCGCCGGGTAGAGCTGACCACCAGCAGCTTCAATACCGTGCCGCATCTGCTGGTGGGCACCCAACGGGTCGCAATAATCCCAAGAAGCCTGGCGACCCTGTATGGCGACTTTCTGTCGTTGCGCGCACTGGCGCCGCCCTTTGAACTGCCTCTGCTGCGCGAATTCACCTTGTGGAACAAAGTGCTCGACAGCGACCCGGCGCACCGCTGGATGCGCCACTTGCTTCAGGAGGTGGCGGCGGAATACAGCCAGCGGGTGGCCGGGTTGTTCAACGGGTCGCGATGATGAACAGCCGCGGAAACGGCAGCAGTACAGTGCCATCGGCCAGGGCCGGATACGCCTGGCTGATCCGCGCCAGGTAGTCTTTCAAAAAGGCGGCTTTTTCGGCGGCATTCAACGGCGCCAGGAAGGGTCGCAACGCAGAACCCTTGAACCATTCCACCACCGCAGCGTGATCAGCCAGCGGGTGTAGATAGGTGGTGCGCCACACATCGACCGTTGTGCAATGTTTGCTCAGCAGTTCGTAATAGAAACTCGCCGCGTGCCGTTCGTTGTGTTTGACGCTGGCGATCTTGCTTGCCCACGGGCCGTCGGCTGCCACTTCACGGGCCAGCTTGTGGGCCGGCTCATCCAGGTTGTCCGGGGTCTGCACTGCCAGCGTGCCGCCGGGGGTGAGTTGGTTGACCAGGTGCGGATACAACGTGGCGTGGTCCGGTAACCATTGCAGGGCGGCGTTTGCCAGGATCACATCAAATTTTTGCGTCGGGTTCCAGGCGCCGATATCGGCCAGTTCAAAGTTCAGCGCAGGCAGGCGCTTGCGGGCGTCGACCAACATATCATCGGAACTGTCCAGGCCGGTGACCACGGCATTCGGGAAGCGCCCGGCCAACACTTCAGTTGAATTGCCCGGGCCACACCCCAGGTCGACGGCGGTGCGTACGTCTGCATCGGGAATGGCCGCGACCAAATCCCGTACAGGGCGAGTGCGCTGTTGTTCGAACATCGAATACTGCTTGGCAGACCAGGTCATCGCGGCTTTCCTTCTTCTTTGAGGGGATGCGATACAGCCTAAATCTTGTGAGCCATGAGAACAAATGCCAGGATTGACACCCTCCCATACCTAGAAAGTATTCCTATGCTGGAACTCCGACAGCTCCGGGCCTTTGTCGCTATTGCCGAAGAAGGCTACATCACCCGCGCGGCCGAGCGATTAGGCATGCAACAACCGCCCCTGACGCGACTGTTGCAAAGCCTGGAAGCCGAGTTGGGCGTCAGCCTGATGGAGCGCCTGCCACGGGGCGTGCGCCCGACAACCGCCGGCCTTGCTCTATTGGATGAAGCGCGGAACATCCTCGCCCAGGTCGACGGCGTGGCGGAGGTCGTGCGCCGCGCCGCTCGCGGTGAACGCGGCCGGCTGGCGATTGGGTTTACCAGTTCTGCGGCTTTGCACCCGTTCGTGCCCAGTGTGTTGCGCCTGTTCCGGGAAACTTTCGTCGGAGTGTCCGTGGTGCTGGAAGAAGCCGGCACCGGCGAGCTGCTGGATGCGCTGCTTCATGAAAAACTCGACGCGGCATTCATCCGCTCTCCGCTCAATGGCATGCAGGCGTTGCAGGACGAGCCGATTCTGGTGGAGCCGATGCTGCTGGCGCTGCCCACCGATCATCCGCTGGCTACAGATCCGACTACGCCGCTGCCCTTGGCGGCATTGGCCAACGAGTCGTTTGTGCTGTATCGGCGCCGGGTTGGATTGGGCTTGTATGACGCGATCCTGGTGGCGTGCCGCGAAGCGGGCTTCAGTCCACAAGTAGTTCAGGAGGCGCCGCGCATGACCGCGACATTGAGCCTGGTGGCGGCAGGGCTTGGGGTTTCTATCGTGCCCTCCTCCATGCAACGACTGCGGGGCGATGGCATCGTTTATCGGGAGCTTTCGCAGTGCCAGAGTTTGGTCGCGCCGCTGCATCTGGCGACGCGTATCGGGGATACGTCGGCGGTGTTGGAGCGGTTTCGGGAGTTGGTGGTTTCTGCGGCGGCGACAGACGTTTAGTGTTTTAACGCCTGCAAACCCCGCGCTTTGTTTTAACGAAGCGCGGGGGTTGTTTACTTCGGGTTACTGAAAGTCGGCTTTCAAGCGCTGGCCGGCCAGTT
>Ga0247816_10000979_pt1 | contig 14512 bp, 12 predicted proteins | sample UWRJL209509C1_FD_179930 | JGI IMG/M metagenome (GOLD analysis project Ga0247816, IMG submission 179930) | Plant litter microbial communities from Arlington Agricultural Research Station in Wisconsin, United States - UWRJ-L209-509C-1 | ecosystem: Environmental > Terrestrial > Plant litter >...
AAAATATAACAGATGACTTTTTTAAGCCAATTTGCCGAAACGACTGAAGCCGCTGGTGGAGATATTTTCTCTACCCTCGGTATTGACTGGCGTTTGCTGATTATTCAGATCGTGGCCTTTTTGATTCTAGTGTTCCTACTAGGCCGCTTCGTCTACCCATGGCTTATGAAGTCGGTTGATGAGCGACAGGCGAATATCGAAGCAGCCTCAAAAGCTGCTGTGAATGCCCAAAAAGCTGCGCAAGCCAACCAAGAAAAGGTTGCCGAACTGTTAGCTGAAGCCCGTAAGGAAGCATCTGACATCGTCAGCACTGCCAAGCTCGAATCTGCTGAGATGATCAGCGCCAGTGAAAAACGTGCGCAGACTTCTGCTGAACGTATTGTTGCTGATGCGCACGATCAACTCGGCAAGGACGTTGCGAACGCTCGCAAACAGCTATACAACGACACGCTAGAACTAGTGGGTCTGGCAACTGAGAAGGTTATCCACGCCAAGCTTGATGCAAAAGCTGACAGTGACCTGATTGCGAACGCCGTCTCTTCTACAAATAAGGGATCTAAGTAATGGCTGGCCGATTGTCTCGTCGTCGCCTTGCGACGTATATCGCTGACGGACTCGTTAGCGGTACACCCAGCAAGGCGACGCTTATCGAGCAATTGGCCGCGTACTTGATTGAAACCAGGCGCACCAAAGAACTCGGGTTGATCGTTCGAGATGTCGAATATCACCTGGCGGAAAAAGGACACCTGACTGCCACAATCACCTCTGCCTTTGATCTGAACAACGAAACACTGCAAGCCATTGAATCGTTCGTAAAAGATAAGACAAAGGCGCCGAACGTGTCATTGACCACATTGGTTGATCCAACTGTTCTCGGCGGGGTAAAGATTAGCCTGCCCGGACGTGAAAATGACCAAACCATCGCCCACCAATTGACCGTATTAAAGACTCGATTCAAGAAAGTATAAAAGGAAATTATTTATGAGTGAACTATCGATTACCGACCTATCAAAAGATCTGCGCAGTGCTATCGAGAACTTAGAATCGAGCAAAAACCTTGACGAAGTGGGCGTCGTGGTTCGAGTTGGTGACGGAGTTGTCTGGATTCACGGTTTGCGGAACGCCGGCTACAACGAAGTCGTGAACATTGAAACAGCTGAAGGTGTCGTAGAAGCCTTCGCACTTAACCTTATGGAAGACGAAATCGGTGCCGTCCTTCTTGGTGAAGACAGTGCTGTCAAAGCCGGACAATCAGTCCGCCTCAAGGGAACTGTCCTGCAGGTTCCTGTCGGCCCAGAACTCCTCGGCCGCGTCGTCAACCCACTTGGTCAAGCAATTGACGGTGGCCCAGCAATCGTAACAAAACTACACGGTGACGTTGAACGTGAAGCGATTGGTGTCATGGGACGTAAATCTGTCCACGAACCACTGATGACCGGTATCATGTCTATCGACGCCATGTTCCCTATCGGCCGTGGCCAACGTGAACTTATCATTGGTGACCGCCAAACTGGTAAAACAGCCCTCGCGATCGACACAATGATCAACCAAGCAAAACAGGACACTGGTGTCGTTAACGTCTACGTTGCGATTGGCCAAAAGTTCTCAAAGATTGCTCGTCTGGTTGAGCGTCTAAAGCAAGAAGGTGTCATGGACCAAACAATCATCGTCGCGACGTCACCATCTGACCCTGCGTCACTACTGTACCTCGCACCATATGCCGGTACTGCCATGGGTGAATACTTCCGCGACAACGCACAGCACGCACTAATGATCTACGATGACCTGACAAAGCACGCGGTTGCGTACCGTCAAATGTCACTCCTCCTTCGTCGTCCACCAGGCCGCGAAGCCTACCCAGGTGACGTGTTCTACCTGCACTCTCGATTACTCGAGCGTTCAGCGAAACTTTCTGATGAGCTCGGTGCTGGTTCATTGACTGCCCTTCCTATCATCGAAACGCAAGCTGGTGACATTTCAGCCTACATTCCAACCAACGTGATCTCGATCACTGACGGTCAGATCTTCCTTGAAACAGACCTCTTTTACCAAGGTATTCGTCCGGCGATCTCGGCTGGTCTATCTGTCTCACGTGTTGGTGGTGCTGCCCAGACTTCAGCCGTTAAGTCTGTCAGTGGTAACCTGAAGCTTGGTTTGTCACAATTCCGTGAACTCGCTAGTTTTGCGCAGTTCGGTAGCGACCTTGATGAATCTACCAAGCACCAAATTGACCGCGGTCAACGTCTGACCGAACTATTGAAGCAACCACAGTACCAGCCATCAAGCGTCTGGCAGCAGGTTGTGAGTATCGCAGCAGTCACGAATGGCTACTTCGACACCGTTCCAGCCGCTCACATCAAGGACGCGCAAGCAGCCCTCACTACCAAGCTTTGGTCAGCTCACAAAGCAGACATGACTGAACTTGATAAGGGTGGCAAGCCAACTCCAGAGATGATCAAGTTGATCGAAACTGTTGCCCGTTCAGCGGCGAAAGGCTTCGAAGGCTAACAATGGCTTCAACGCAACTATTAAAATCACGCATTCGCAGCGTTAAGAGCACTCGCCAGATCACCAAGGCGATGCAATTAGTTGCGGCCAGCAAGATGCGTCGAGCACAGGAAGCAACCAAAGCTTCTGCGCCCTACACACTTGCGGCGCGTGAGCTGCTAACGGCATTATCTTCGCACACTTCTGTGAAGAATCACCCGTTATTCGTTAGTCGCGACGTCAAGACGCGTCTGTTGATCGTCATCGCGTCTGACAAGGGCCTGGCTGGTGCGTACAACAGTAACATCGTCCGCGCCTATGCCAATGAGCTCAAGGCTGACGACAAAGCTGGCATCAAGAACACAACCATTACGGTTGGACGTAAAGCGGCGCAGTTCGTGGCACGTATCAAGGACACTGAAGTCCTCGGTGCCTACGAAGAGCTACCTGATCGTCCAGATGGTAGTGAGCTCCGGGCTATCCTCGATAGCGCACGCTCACTGTTCGAATCTGGCAAAGTTGATGCGGTTGACGTTATCTACACCAACTTCAAAAGCAGCATCAACCAAGAAGCAACTGTTATCCGTGTCCTGCCCGCAGGTTTTGAGCCAATCCTTGAAAAAGGTGTGGCGCGCGACGTGACATACGAACCAAGCACTGAAGAAGTGGTTGATGGTGTCGCCTACCGATTGGTTGGGGCACAGATTTTCCAGGCATTGCTGGATTCACGCGCTAGTGAACACAGCATGCGTATGATGGCGATGAAAAACGCCACCGATAACGCATCTGATTTGGTTGACGATTTAACATTAGAAATGAACAAAGCCCGCCAAAGCGCAATTACACAAGAACTGGCTGAAATTTCAGGCGGCGTCGAGGCACTAAATGAGTAAGGAGACTCCAATGGCTACACAACAGAACAAAGGTAAGATTATCCAAATCGTTGGTGTCGTTGTCGACGTCCAATTCGATGGTGAACTTCCCGCAATTAACGATGCACTACTAATTAACAGTGAAAAACACACCATGACTTTCGAGGTTGCCCAGCACCTGAGTGAAGACACTGTTCGTGCGATCGCACTATCGAGCACTGATGGCCTTCGCCGTCACGACGAAGTGATTGCTACCGGTGGCCCAATCACCGTGCCTGTTGGTGACGAAACCCAAGGACGCATGTTCAATGTTGTCGGTGATGCTATCGATGGCAAACCAACTCCTACTGGCAAGCGCGCCTCAATCCACCGCCAAGCACCACCACTTGCTGAACAGGCAAACAAGTCTGAACTCCTCGAAACTGGTATTAAAGTCGTTGACCTCATTGCCCCACTCATCAAGGGTGGTAAAGCTGGCCTCTTCGCTGGTGCTGGTGTCGGTAAAACCGTCCTTATTACCGAACTAATTAACAACATCGCCAAATTCCACTCTGGTAACTCAGTCTTTGCTGGTGTTGGTGAACGTACTCGTGAAGGAAACGACCTCTACTATGAAATGGAAGAGGCCGGCGTGCTTGCGAAAACCAGTCTTGTCTTTGGACAGATGAACGAACCACCTGGAGCTCGTCTTCGTGTTGCACTTTCTGGACTTGCGATGGCTGAAGCCTTCCGTGACGAAGGTAAGGATGTCCTGCTCTTCATCGATAACATCTACCGCTACACTCAAGCCGGTGCTGAAGTCTCAGCCCTCCTTGGTCGCCTTCCATCTGCCGTTGGGTACCAACCTAACCTCCAAGAGGAAATGGGTGCGCTCCAAGAACGCATCACCTCTACTAAGAACGGTTCAATTACTTCAGTCCAAGCCGTCTTCGTCCCTGCCGATGACCTTACTGACCCAGCGCCAGCCGCAACCTTCGCCCACCTTGATGCGACGATCGTTATGAACCGTGCCCTGACTGAAATCGGTATCTACCCTGCCGTTGACGTCCTGGCCAGTAACTCAACCAGCCTTGACCCAGAAATCGTCGGTGCTGAACACTACCGTGTTGCTCGTGAAGTGCAACGTGTGTTGCAACAGTACAAAGAGCTTCAGGATATCATCGCCATCCTCGGTATGGAAGAATTGTCTGATGACCAAAAGCAAACCGTTGCCCGCGCTCGTCGCATCCAACGCTACCTTTCACAGCCATTCCACGTTGCTGAGAAGTTTACTGGTAACCCAGGTTCATACATCAAGCTCGAAGACACTATTCGTGACTTCGCTGATATCCTGGCCGGTAAGTATGACCACCAACCTGAAGACTGGTTCTACATGGTAAATGGTACCCTTTCAGAAAAAACTCACGCCGCTAAAAAGGCAGAGAAGTAATTTCTATGCACTTGCAACTTATTACCCTCCAGGGCGTGCGCGTCGATCAGGACATTTATGAACTGACCGCACCGACCGTTGCCGGAGAAATAGGTGTGTTCCCAGGTCACGAACCATTGGTGACCCTTGCGTCACCTGGTGCGTTGACGGTGCGCTATAAAAAAGGCGACGCCGACCGCGACTTAGAATACTTTGCCATTAGTGGTGGTATTCTTGAAATTAATCCAACCTCGATTCGCGTCTTGGTTGATGAAGCTGACCACGGTGATGACATCGTCGAAGCCGAATCACGTGCCGCCCTCGAACGTGCCCTCAAGCTACGTGACGATGCTAAGAACCAAATCGACCTCGAAAAAGCCCACGAGCTGATCGACCGACATCAAGTTCGCCTGCGTGTCGCTGACCTGCGCCGCCGTACTCGTCACTAGAGTTCGCCCTTGTTTATACGTACTTGCCTCACATTTCGTGAGGAGTACAATGGATATTTGTTAGTAATAAAAAATACACATGAGGAGTCTTAAGTTTATGTCCAACCCGCCTGAAGCTGACGATTTTTCTGGTTTTGAAAAGGAACCTCACACAATGATTGTTGAAATTGAACCACTAGGTTTTGGTAACAGTGAAGCTAAAATTAGTATCACTGAGCGTATGAAAGATCCCCTTGAAGCGACGATGATCAACCGTCAAGGTGAGATTATTCTCGAAGGCCAGGAATTTGTTGCTGTAGATAATAAAGATGATGGCTGTATTGATGGTCGGATTGCACACCTCGTGCGTTTCATTAACTCAGCAAACTTTGAAGAACAAGAAAGTCTTGCCGACCAAGGCCACGAACGTGCCAAGGTTGCCGGCGGTGGCTACATTACAGCGCTTGCTATGTATATTGCGACAAAGTTCAACACAGGCTCAGCCGATGGCGATCTTGCTGCGGTGACAGCTCTACTGACGTCTGAGGGTGTATTTTGTGGTGCGCACACCGGCGAACACAGTAATCCTGACGATCACGTAACTGATTGTGGTGCGAATGATAAAATCCAAAAGATTCTCGTACGTGCAGTTGAATTCGCTGGTAACATCCGTGAAAAGACCGAAGCGCTGCTTGCGGTTGCAGGTGTGACGCTTGATCCAGAAACTGCCGCGTCAGTTGATGGCAAGATGCAGTCAGCTTGGGGCAAAGCGGCCGATAGCGACTACTTCGCTGGCAGCGACGGCGACAGTCGTATGCTTGTTATCAAGCAAGCGATGGTTGATGCGCAGAACATTTCTGGTGCTGAAAAGCCAGTTGCTGTCTCAAAGGACCTCGCTGGTAAGCACAACGAGTCGTTTATCGTCGTGAACTACAACGATGGTACGACCCTATCACAACGTCAGCTACAAGAGCGCTTGATGGCAGAATTCCCCGACGTCCCTGTCGAGAAGTTGCCGCAGGCCTTTGTGGTCGACGCGTGGCGTATTGTTGAGCTTGCAACTGCTTTAAATAAAGCAGACGAGACACTCGATATGACCACCCTCCTCTACTCTGGTGTGGCATACCAACTCGCAACAGCTGCAGAATTGACAGACGGTTCACTTCGCGTGATTATCGCAAAATAATATTGCCGGTAATCAAAATACGCGCTCACTCGGGCGCGTATTTTATTTGGCGGGTTTTGGGTTACAGGTCAGCGATAAGGGCGCGAACTTCGGCGGTCGTTTTGGTGTGCATCATGGCATCGCGTAGCTCGGCGGCACCTTCGAAGCCACGGACGTAGATCTTAAAGAATCGCTTCAATGGGTCGTATTTGCGCGGTTCGAGCTCTTCGTTATACTTATCGAATAGATCCAACTGCATTGAAAGCAGGCCGATTAGTTCGTCGCGGGTACGTTCTTTCTTTTCCTTCGCAAAAGCATACGGATCACTAAAGATACCACGGCCGATCATGACACCGTCGACACCGTATTCATTAACCAGTTCTAGGCCGTGTTCGCGGTCGCGAATATCACCGTTAATCGTCAGGAGTGTCTGTGGGGCGATTTCGTCACGCAGCTTTTTAATGTCGTGCAGTAGTTCGAAGTGTGACGGGACTTTGCTCATTTCTTTACGGGTACGAAGGTGAATCGTCAGGTTAACGACATCTTGTTTTAGGATATGAGTTAACCAAGCGGTCCACTCGTCGGTCCGAAGGTCTCCCAGACGCGTTTTAACGCTGATAGGCAGGCCAGACTTCTTGGCTGCAGCAATCAGTTCGGCTGCACGTTCAGGATCGCGTATAAGGCCGCTGCCGGCGCCGGTTTTGACGACGTCTTTGGCGGGACAACCCATGTTAATGTCGATGCCTTGGTAGCCTTGCTCTTTCAGACCCTTCGCCATGAATTCAAAGTGTTCAGGGTTAGTGCCCCAGATTTGGGCGACGATTGGTTGTTCGTCTTCGGTAAAGGCTAGGCGACCACGCGTGCTGGCACGACCTTTTTCGCTAAAATAGCTGGCGGCATTAGTAAATTCCGTAAAGTAGACGTCTGGGCCACCGGCTGCTTCGACGACATGACGAAAGACAACATCAGTCACCGCTTCCATTGGAGCGAGGACAAAGAATGGTGCCGGGAGTTCTTGCCAAAAGTTTTTCATGCGATTCCTATTGTCTCATAGTTTTGTTTTCAAATAAAAACGTCTCTCATCTATCACAAACATTTTTATTTATGATGAATGAGAGACGCAGAGATAGTGAAATCCTCCCAAAGTGTCCGAAAACACGCGTCTGTCGCCGAGGCGATCTACTTGGTTCCGTGAACCTTCTGTTCCTGACCGGCCTTGTGGTCGTTGTTGCGAACACCCAGGTCGCCGCTGTTGCGGTTGACGATCGCCTGCTGCTCCGTGGTGCGGAGTGCGGGGCGGATGCTGGCAGCAGCACGGGCATCGGTGATGTTGTCGGTCATGATGACCATCCAATCTACTAGGATTTGAGCTCCGAAGAACTCAACCTCCTAGACGATTTGTCAGGAGGTGTTGGAAGAGGGACTCCACGTATGCCTGACGGCAATCATAGGTTGAGATTCGTAATTCTTTAAACATCGTTGTTTAAAGCGGATCTACAATCACTAGTGGGGAGCCCCTCAGTTTGGGGAAACTTGGGGGTGACCCCGTCGCCATGTCCTCGCGCAGGACATGTTCTGGGCTGGACCTTACACGTAGCGAGAAGCTGATGGGGGTCAGCAAGGGGTGGTCTCGGTACTTTCAGGCGCGACGGGGTCATGCTCCGCGAGTAAACTCACGGAACTTTATTCACTATCTCTGTCAATGTGCAACAGAGAGGGTGTAAGATGCGAACACCAAAATTGCTGTTAACGTCTCACACCCTCGATCTGTGCAATCATTATTATAGCACGTTTTATACCATTAAGTCAATAGGTATCCTGCTGAGGAGGCCCTGACGTACGGATTAGATGACGTCATCGAGCAGGTCTTGTTCGAAGGCCAGTAATCCCTTGTAAGTCGGGTCGTAACCAGAGGTGTCGGGCAAATCAAGCGCAATAATGTGTTGCCAGACTTTACCGATCAACAATGTAAATCGTTCCAGCTCTTCCCTATCGAATTCGAGCTCTAGGGAATAGATTTCGTTGGTAGCCCGGTTTGGCTCAACGAATTCAAGGATACCCTTGTTGACCGTGTAGTTGCCATAATCACGAGAGCCTTCAACCAGTAGTTTGTAGAAAAGTAATTGCTGACGATATTTGTGCAGTTTGATCTTGTCGTATTCGGCTGAAGTCTTCCAGTTGTTCACGGCTTTACCTGTTTTGTAATCGGTGACGGTCATAGTGCGGTCGGCTTTGTTGATGTCAACGACGTCGATCATTCCGGTCAGGTGGGCGTCGCCCAAATGGACGTCTTGGCTTTTGAAATTTAGCTCGGCTTTTTGATTGGTCGTGAATGTGTCATATTTGGCAGCGAGGTAGGTTTGTAGTTGCTCACTCCCCTTTTGGTGATAGGTGACAAAGTCTAGGGCGTCGAGGCGCTCATTTTGCAGGTTGACTTCAAAATCACGCAGGACGTCTTCGAGCGGTTTTTGTCCACCAGTGGCGACGATGTGAACATGTGCCTGTTGAAGGGTGTTGTGAATGGCGGTTCCGTAGGCAGCAGCGGCTGATTTGGTCGAGGGGAAATGCAGTAGATTACCCAGTAGGAACGATAATGGCCCACCGTGCGTTACATCAAGGAAGTTATTTAGGTGTGTCGAACTAAGTTTGTAATGTTCCAGGGAAGGCTTGAGTAGTTCGGTCAGTTCGATCGTTGGCTGGATCAGTGGTTCGTACCAGGCTAGTTCGGCCGAGGTGACTTGTTCTTCGAAACTGGAGTGCGCAATCTGGTGCTGTTCTAATTCGGCATCGCTGAGGAAACTGGCGATCAGGGTCGGCTTGTCACGGTCGTCGGCTGCACTAAAGCTAATGCGCAGGTTTACTTTGGCACGGGTCATGGCGACGTAGAATAGGCGCATCCGTTCGTCGGATGACTCCCCGACTGGTGCCAGGGGTAAGTTCTCGGGGTAGCTAATGTTACGGCTGGCGCTACGGGCTTTTTCGCCCCAGGCGTTGTCGACGGCGTTAAAGATGTAAACGGATTCAAATTCCAGGCCTTTGGATTTGTGGGCGGTCATCAAGTTGACGGCTAATGCTTGTGTCTCGGCGGTGCGCGAGACCAACATGTTGGTGCCCAGACGCCGGTGTAGTTGGATGAACGATAGGTATGACTCTAGGATCAAGATTTCGTCGTTATGGTATTCGCGCAGTTTGGCGCGGATGGTGCGCAAGGCGGCCAGAAAATCGAGGTATTCTGATGGGCTGTGCTCCAACCGTTCCGGACCAAAGAAATAGGTAAAGAACGGACTCTGGACGACGGGCTCGGTTGATTCGCTGAGTTTCTCATCCAGTCGGCCGATCATTTTATCGAGCATTGGTTCGAGGGCAGAATGCTGCGCCATAGCGGCTAGCTCAATTAACCAGCCGTGGATCCAGACAAAGCGTGGTGTCGTGGCCATGATTTGTAGCCAGTGTTGGCGTGACTCGTAGGCGTTGGTGCTGAGTTGCCACAGTTCGAGCGGGCTGATGTCCCAGGCCGGGTGTGCCAGCAGTTCTGGCATGAGGGCGTTGGCTTCGTCGTGTTTGCCTTTACCGAGTGCGACAACGACTTTGGCTAGTAGCTCCAAGGCAACAATCGGTGCCTGGTCGAGAACATTCTCTTGGCGTTCGTAATTAACAGCAACTCCAGCACGGCTAAAGTACGGCAATAAGTTCTGGATCTCGCTATGGCGACGCGTCAGGACGACGATATCATTCGGAGCGACACCTTTTTCAATCTCGTTAGCGATGCTTTGAACGATCCAGTGACGCTCGTGATCAATTGAATCGGCTTTGTATAGTTCGACTTTGCCATCCGATCCACGGTGGCCAGTTAGCTGCTTATCAAGGTCGTCGATGATGTTTTCGAGGCGGTCGTTACCCTGTAGGATGACCGATCGAGCTTGTTCGATGACTGGTGTAACTGAACGATAATTGTCAGTCAGGGTAACGATTTCAACGGCTGGATAGGTTTCTTTAAAGTTAAGGATGTTACTGATGTCAGCACCTTGGAATGAATAGATCGCTTGGTCATCGTCGCCGACCACCATGACGTTTGGACGGCCTTCGTTGACCGGGTTGGACGTCAGGTTATGTAGGATGCGGGTCTGGGCCAGGTTGGTATCCTGGAACTCGTCGACCATGATGTACAGGTATTTCTCTTGCAGGTTGAACCGCAGGTCGTCATTTACTTCCATGGCGTGCACGACCTGCAGGATCATGTCGTCATAGTCGAAGAGGCCTTGCTGCTCCATCTGAGTCAGGTATTCAAAGTAGACGAATGCCAAGGCGCGCAGTTTGACTAGTTGCGCACGGGACTTAAAGACATATTCGCCTTTTTCGTTTTTGACAAACCATTTCTTTTTCCAGGCAGTAATAGGTTTAGTGGGGTGTTCGCTCTCGGCGTGTTGCAGGGTTAGGATGAGCGCCTCGGTGATAATGCGCATCAGTGGGGTCACTTCGAATAGAACCTTTGAGTTCTCAACCTGTTTGGTTAATTCGGGAATAACGGTAGCGAGTTTGTCTTTGGTGGTTTTGCTGACGGTGCCAACCAGGTGTGGGACGATCAGGCGCTCGGCGACATCGATGGCGGCTTCGCTCTCATCCAGGATGGCAAGTAATTCGTCGCTAGTGAGGCCGCTTCGTTTTAATTCAGAGATGACACGTGTCGCATCGGGTTGGTGAGTGTACTCGCCGTTCATTGTGCTGGCGAGGGGGCTTTTATAGTCCAGGCTATCAAAGATTGCGCGTAGGATTTCGTAGCGGTTCAGGTCGTCGGCTGGTTCGAACATAGCGCCGCGGTAAAAGAACTCACGGTTGTGATTGATAATTTCGGTGCCGAATCCGTGGAAGGTGTGGATAGCGACCTTATAAGCATCTTTACCGATGATGCCGATCAATCGTTCACGCATGGCGACGGCACCGCTCTCGGTGAAAGTTAAACAAAGAATATTTTCAGGTAGGGTGTCAGTTTTCTTGAGGATATTAGCAGTGCGCACACTCAAAAGTTCGGTCTTACCCGTTCCCGGTCCGGCGATTACCATGACCGGTCCCTCAATCAGATCGACAGCTTGTTTTTGCGCAGCATTCAGCTGTTTGTAGCGCTTCTCAAAGTCCATTGCTTGTCATTATACCACCTCTGTATGGTACAATGACACGCATGAATGATCAGGTCTACGACGACTTTGCTCTCGAGAAGAATATGAAAGCTCAATTCGGTGTTTCTGCCGAGGTTGACTCTGTTATTGCGCGTCGTTTTCCTGTTAGTCGCACCGCCGAAGCGACCCTTTTCCTGACAAAAAAGAAACAACTGTTTCTGTATGTCACCAGTCAGTCGAAACTATTATTATCTGATGTTCAAAAGATTGTGTCACGCGTTGGATTAAAGGCGGAACTATACATGCCACCAAAAGGGCGCCCAAATTATTTCGATGAAGTTGGTACCGAGAAATTCCGAGAGATTTTCCCGGGTCGTAGTAGTATTAGCCAAGAAGACATTGGCTTTTATCGGACACTGACGCCGTATTCACCTGCCCTTATTTTGATCAGTGAAGTAAAAACGGGCATCGTTTCACAATACGATAGCGACAGTTCCGGTGAATGGCGTCAAAAGGCCAAATTTACGTATCGCCGTATTAAAACAAGCTAACTAACCCAGTTATTTAATACTGTCGGTGAGGAACTTGCCCCATTTGGGGTTAGCGATCGCGCTTTTGAGCGCTTCAGGAATCACAAAACTGTCTTTGACATCAACTGATGGAGTTGGCCGTGTACCCAGGTATTCGAACGTGTCGGCTTTGCTGGCATCAAGCGTCGCAAAGTAATACTGCGTGCTGCCAACGACACCCTTTTGTTGCACGATTAAGGTAACGAGTTGTTTGGTGTCCTTGCTGGTCACTTGCTTGCTAATTGCTGTCGCTGTAGTGGCGATGTCGGCTTTGGTGAGGCTCATAAGCTTGGCGACGCTGTCATAAGCGGCCTTGAGGTCAGTTTTTGATATACAGACAACGCTCATCGCTAACTCGGCGGTATTCGTTTTGTTGTAGTCGATCACCTGGCACACGGACTCCTGTGAGTCGTACGTGACGTATGGATAACTACTTAGCATGGCAGTATCTTGATCGACTTTCGTAAAGCCATTGCCAGTTAGGGTGTCGATGATAGCGTCTTTGATGGCAGCTTTATCAGTTGCTACCTTGTCGGCGCTAACAGTAAAGCGCAGACCGGTTGTCGTCGTGACATCAGTCAGGTAGTTATAACCATCAACGCCGAAAATAACTGGGTTGATAGTCTGATGAGTGGCATCGACAGCAGTATCACCGCGTGATAGTGTGTAGTTTTTTGATTCACTAATGACGTTGTTTTTTGCTACTTTATCGATCAGTTCTTGTGGTGCGATACCTTTGTTGATCGTTGGTGCAGCGGCTTGATTGTTTTGGGCGTCTGGTCCAAATGCTTTTAGTGAAATAACCGTTCCGACAATTGCAGCGATAAACACCAGGACACCAAGAAGAACAAACAGCCATTTTTTGCGAGGCTTTGGTTGTTTGATTGTCAGTGGGTATTGGTAGTTATGTTCTTGGTCCATATAATTCCTTTATTTCTCGCTTAGCGTGGACAAGCTGCGGTCATCGGTAGACACTTTGGTCCAAAGCCACCTTCACCGTAGGCAGTAACGTCACCCCAGCCAAATGGTGCTGGCGAGTAACAGTGTAACGTCACACGACCACGTCCATCGCCCCAGGCCTGTCCTTGGTTCGAATATGTACCACCGGCATTGTAGGTCACTCCCGACACGCTAAATTCGGCGGCAATTGACCAGTTAAACTGCCAGCTCGTGGTGTACTGCGGGCAGCTACCACCCCATGACATTTGACGATAAGCATCGTTACCTATGTAGGTATATGGCAGTGAAAGTGTACGGCTACTGTTGTTGTAGGCACTTGTAAAGTCGGATGCATAATCATTGGTTTGGCAACGCGTGCTGTTATTGATATTAACGGTGTAGTTCCATGATGGGAATCCACCGTCAACAACCCGGTAGCCAGTTCCTTCAACCCACGGTGCACCAGCGTAATACCAGTAGTAATACGGCGTAGTCCCAGGTGCACAAATGGCATTAGAGGTAGAGCGGACAATGTTGTACTGTGGATCTTCCTGACTAAGGTAGAAGCCGGCCGGTGGACCAGCAGTCGTGCGTGCGACGACGTTTGACCAGTCACTGGTATCACCAGTCGCATAGGCTTGGACACGGTAGTATTTAGTAACACCAGGTTGTTCGTCGGTATATACTTTGCTAGTTCCAGCACCGACGGCTTGCGAGATTTCTTGGGTTGAGGCACCGGCTGGGAAGCTGGCGCTGGTGCTGCGTTGGATGCGGTAGTTTTCGGCATAGGTAATGCCGCTCCAGGCGGTAGTGACCTGGTTTGGGTTATTAACCGCGGCAGTCAGGGTCGGCGTGTTCAACTGACGGGTGGTGGCCGCAGCCACATTTGACCAACTACCAGAGATACCATCGTTGGTGACTGGTTTGACTCGGAAGTATCGCGTTGTTCCGGCGGTATATCCGGTTAATGTCGCCGCGTTGGTAGCGCTACTTGTTTCAATCAGGTTGTTGACGAATCCATTGTCGCTAGATGCCTGTACGCTGTAGGCTGATGCGTTAGCAATTGATCCCCAGTTGAGGGTATAAGTAGTAAAGCTAGATGACGATGCCGTCAGGTTAGTGATGTTACCAGAGGTTGCAATGTCAGTAGTACGACGGCTGGTAATTGTTTTGATTTCAGGACCAGATTCGGCTTTGTATTTTAGTTTAAATGACAGACACGATACGTTGGTGTTACAGGCAGCGCTGTTATCCCCGACATATTCATAGAAATCAGCACCGCTAATAGTCAGGACGCTGCCGGCGCTATTACATTTAATCGAGTTCGTTTCGCTAGCTGGTGCAGTTGGAACGAGTAGTGAGGTTTGATCCATCCCCTTGAGTGTGGTCGAAGTGACGGTTGCACCAGCGGCCGAGATGGCGCTACAACTAGGGTATTCGCCGTTGTTGTCATAGTATTTTTCGAGGGCTTCGGCAATGACCGTTGCACTTGATTCGCGGCGAGCGTCGCGAGTGTCAGCCTGGTAGCGA
>Ga0247816_10000981_pt1 | contig 14505 bp, 14 predicted proteins | sample UWRJL209509C1_FD_179930 | JGI IMG/M metagenome (GOLD analysis project Ga0247816, IMG submission 179930) | Plant litter microbial communities from Arlington Agricultural Research Station in Wisconsin, United States - UWRJ-L209-509C-1 | ecosystem: Environmental > Terrestrial > Plant litter >...
GGAGGGGGCCGGCCTGGATGCCGAACTGCGCGACACCGCCGACCGTGGTGAGACCTCCTACCGCGGCACCGGACGCCTCGAGGGGCGCAAGGCACTCGTCACCGGTGGTGACTCCGGCATCGGCGCCGCCGTCGCGATCGCCTACGCCCGTGAGGGCGCCGACGTCGCGATCTCCTACCTACCCGAGGAGGAGACCGACGCCCAGAAGATCATCGCGCTGATCGAGGAGGCAGGTCGCACGGCCGTCGCTCTGCCCGGTGACCTCACCGACGCCGCGTTCTGCCGTTCCGTGATCGCGCAGGCGGTCGAGGGACTGGGCGGCCTGGACATCCTGGTGAACAACGCCGGCAAGCAGCAGCACGTCGAAGACCTGCTCGAGCTCAGCGACGAGCAGTTCGACGAGACCTTCAAGACCAATGTGTACGCCATGTTCTGGCTGACCAAGGCGGCCTTGCCGCACCTCAAGCCGGGGTCGAGCATCATCAACACCACCTCGATCCAGGCCTACACGCCGTCGGAGAACCTGGTCGACTACGCCTCCACCAAGGCCACCATCAACGCCTTCACCAAGGCGCTCGGTCAGCAGCTGGCGCCCAAGGGCATCCGGGTGAACGCGGTCGCACCCGGGCCGATCTGGACGCCGCTGCAGACCGCGGGCGGCCAGCCGACCGACGCGCTGCCCGAGTTCGGCGAGCAGACGCCGCTGGGCCGCGCCGGCCAGCCGGCTGAGCTGGCACCGGCCTACGTGTTCCTCGCCTCTGGTGAGTCCAGCTACGTGGTCGGCGAGACGCTGAACGTGAACGGCGGCATGCCGACCCCGTAAGGCTCGGGTCCTGCCGGTGGCCGCCTAGGCGACCGGCAGGGCCAGGCGGGACTGCACCACGGCGGCGAGGGCGTGCGCCAGCCGGTCGGCGGTGGGCTGATCGGCGGCTTCCACCATCACCCGCACCATCGGCTCGGTGCCCGACGGGCGCAACAGCACCCGGCCGGTGTCGCCCAGTTCGGCTTCGGCGTCGCGCACGGCCTGGGCGATGACTTCGTCACCGGCGAGGGCGTGGTGGTCGACGCCGCGCACGTTCACCAGAATCTGCGGGAACACCGTCATCACCGCGGCCAGTTCGGCCAGGGTCTTCTTGGTGCGGGCCATCTCGGCGACCAGGTGCAGCCCGGTGAGGATGCCGTCGCCGGTGGTGGCGAACTTCGTCATGATGACGTGCCCGCTCTGCTCGCCGCCGAGGGAGAGCCCGTGCGCGTCGAGTTCCTCGAGCACGTAGCGGTCGCCCACCTTCGACTCGATCATGCGGATGTCATTGGCCGCCATGGCCTTCTTCAGGCCCAGGTTGCTCATCACCGTCGCCACGAGGGTGCGGTCTTTCAGCACGCCGCGGTCCGCCATCGACACGGCGAGGATCGCCATGATCTGGTCGCCGTCGACGATGTTGCCGTCGCGGTCAACGGCCAGGCAGCGGTCGGCGTCGCCGTCGTGCGCGATGCCCACGTCGGCGCCGTGTTCGAGCACCGCACGGGCGAGGTTGTCGAGGTGGGTCGACCCCACCCCGTCGTTGATGTTGAGACCGTCGGGGTCGGCACCGATCACGGTGACCCGGGCACCGGCATCCGTGAACACCTGCGGGGACACACCGGCAGCGGCGCCGTGGGCGCAGTCCAGCACCACGTGGATGCCGTCCAACCGGTGCGGCAAGGTGCCGAGCAGATGCACGACGTAGCGGTCCTCGGCGTCCGCGAAGCGGCGGATGCGGCCGACGTCACCGCCGATCGGGGTGAGCAGCTTCTCGCCGGCCAGGACGGCCTCGATGCGGTCCTCGACCTCGTCGGGAAGTTTGGTGCCGCCGAAGGCGAAGAACTTGATGCCGTTGTCGGGGGCGGGGTTGTGCGAGGCGGAGATCATCACGCCGAAGTCTGCGCCGATGTCGGCGATGAGGAACGCGGCGGCGGGCGTCGGGATGACGCCGGCATCCAACACGTCTACGCCGGAGCTGGCCAAGCCTGCTGCAACGGCGGAGGTGATGAATTCACCGGAAATACGGGGGTCGCGGGCGACCACGGCAACGGGACGACGGCCCTGGGCACGTCGTTCCTCTGCGCGGCGGCCTGAGGTGAGCACCACGGCGCTCGCCTGGGCGAGGCCCAGGGCCAGGCCAGCCGTGAGATCACGGTTGGCCAGGCCCCGGACGCCGTCCGTGCCAAATAGTCGAGCCATCTGAGTCTGAACTCGACTACTGGACTAGCGCTTCGAGAACTGAGGCGCCTTGCGGGCCTTCTTGAGTCCGGCCTTCTTACGCTCCTTGACGCGAGCGTCACGGTTGAGGAAGCCGGCCTTCTTCAGGGTCGGGCGGTTGTTCTCTTCGTCGATCTGGTTCAGCGAGCGGGCGATGCCGAGGCGCAGCGCGCCGGCCTGGCCGGACGGGCCACCACCGGTGATGCGTGCGATGACGTCGTAGCTGCCGAGCAGGTCGAGGACCTTGAACGGGTCGTTGATCAGCTGCTGGTGCAGCTTGTTGGGGAAGTAGTCGTCGAGCTCGCGCCCGTTGACGACGATCTTGCCGGAGCCGGGGACGATGCGCACGCGGGCGATGGCCTGCTTGCGACGGCCTACGGCTGCGCCGGGAACGTTGAGGATGGCGCGGGGCGCCTTGGTAGCTGCTTCAGCGGGAGTCTCGGTGGAGTAACTCTCCGGAGCCGCGTCAATCTGGTCTGCGATCTTCGCCACGATGGTGTGAATCCTTTTTTCTAGAGTCGAGAAGTCTGGGGGCCGGCGCTACTGAGCGACCTGGCTGAGGGTGTACGGCTTGGGCTGCTGCGCAGCGTGCGGGTGGCTCGGGCCTTCGTAGACCTTGAGCTTCAGCAGCTGTGCACGGCCGAGCGAGTTCTTCGGCAGCATGCCGCGAATCGCCTTCTCTACCGCACGGGTGGGGTGCTTCTCGAGAAGCTCCGAGTAGGTGGTAGCCGTCAGGCCGCCCGGGTAACCGGAGTGGCGGTAGGCCTTCTTCTGCTCGAGCTTGGCGCCGGTCAGGGCGATCTTCTCGGCGTTGATGATGATGACGAAGTCGCCACCGTCCATGTGGGGGGAGAAGGTCGCCTTGTGCTTGCCGCGAAGGAGAATCGCGGCGTGGCTGGCGAGCCGACCCAGAATGATGTCGGTGGCATCGATAACGACCCAGTCGTGCTGGAGTTCGCTTGCCTTGGGGGTGTAAGTGCGCGTCACTGTTGTGCTGCTTTCTTGTTTTCGAACGGAGGTGTTCGTGAATCCCGCTCCGGGTGTGTTCTCGAAGAGAACACGATCGATGGAGGGCTCACGTTCGTGTGCCTGGCTGCAACGCCGAGACACCAAAGAGCAACACTAGTTCACTGCGACGCCCGGCACAACTCCGTCGAGGGGGCAATCACTCGTCTTCGGGCAGTTCCCGGCGGGCACGGGTCTGGGCGGCGCGGATGGCCAGGCCGGCGTCCTCGGGATAGCCCACCTCCATCAGGGTGAGACCGTGCGCCTGCATCACCTTGAACTCGCTGGTGCGGGCCCGTTCGATGCGCAGGTCCACCAGGCGGTCGCCGTCGAGCTTGCCCTCCCCCACCGACACGCAGGCCCCGACCAGGGCGCGCACCATGGAGTGGCAGAAGGCATCCGCTTGCAGGGACGCGACCAGCACGCCGTCGGGGTCGCGCCGCCACTGGAAGGACTGCAGGGTGCGGATGGTCGTGGCGCCGGGGCGGGGCTTGCAGTAGGTGGCGAAGTCGTGCAGGCCGATCAGGGTACCGGCGGCGTGCTGCATGGCGGCGAGGTCGAGGGTGGCGGGATGCCAGGTGGTACGCATCCGCTGCAACGGGTCGTGCAGGGCGGGGGTGTCGGCGATGCGGTACTCGTAGCGGCGCCAGAGCGCGGAGAACCTGGCGTCGAAACCAGCCGGGGCCACGGAGGCCCGGCGGATCATGATCTCGGGCTGGGTGACGAGGATGCCGCCGAGCCGGCGTTGCACCATCGTGGCGAGCTCGTTGGGGCGTTTGGGTTTGCCCTTTCCGCGCTTCACCCTCACCAGGCTGTGCACCTGGTCGGGGTTGAGATCGAAGTGTGCGACCTGGCCGAGCGCGTGCACACCGGAGTCGGTGCGGCCGGCGACCACGAGGGCGGGGGTGGGCTGGTGGCGTTTGAGGATGGCGCCCAGGCCCTCCTCGATGTCGCCCTGCACGGTGCGAAAACCGGGCTGGCGTGCCCAACCGAAGAAGTCGGTGCCGTCGTAGGCCACGTCCAGGCGGATGCGGGTCGAGCCGGGCTCTGGCTGGTCCTCGACCGGCGCGGCGGGCTCCGGGGCGAGGGCGCCGAGCGGATCGGGGTTGATCGACGCCGGCGGGATGGCGCCGTCGACGGGCTCTGCAGAACTCACAGAGGTCAGTGTATGGGCCGGGCCGGGTTATCGTTGAACCGGCCGATTCCGGCCCGTTTGTTATGACAAGTTCCTCACGCTCAGCGCCCCGCTCCCCCGCCACAGCCCTCGAAATCGGCGCCCCGTCGAATGCCGCGCCGGCCGTCACGGGACGCCTGGCCGGGCTGGACGGCCTGCGCGGCGTGGCCGTGACCCTGGTGCTGGTGTACCACCTGTTCCCGCCGCTCTGGCCGGGCGGTTTCATCGGCGTCGACGTGTTCTTCGTGATCAGCGGGTTCCTCATCACCGGGCTGATCGTCGCCGAACACGATCGCACCGGCCGGTTCGTTCCCGGCCGGTTCTGGCGGCACCGCGCCCGGCGGCTGCTGCCCCCGCTCGTGCCGGTGGTGCTGGTCGCCAGCACTGTCGCCTGGCTGATCGGCGGCGACGTTCTGGTCGGCCTGGGGGCCAAGCTGCTCGGCGCGGCCACCTTCAGCTACAACTGGATGTCGCTGCTCGGCCATTCCAGTTACTTCGGCTCCGACCAGCCCGAGCTGTTCCGCAACCTCTGGTCGCTGGCGGTCGAAGAACAGTTCTACCTGCTCTGGCCGTTGCTGCTGCTCGGATTGCTGCGCCTGCGCCGGCCAGGGCTGCGCCTCGCCTTCGTCGGCGGGTTGGCGGTCGCATCCGCTGCCTGGATGGCGATCGGCTTCGGCTTCAGCGCCGATCCGACCCGGGTGTATTACGGCACCGACACTCACAGCTTCGGCCTGCTGATCGGCACCGCGCTCGCGCTGCTCGTGCACAGCCGTCGGTCGCCGGGTACGGCCCAGACCGGGCTCGGCACGTCCCGACCCGTTCTGACCGGCGTCTCTGTCTGGCTGGGCCGCGCCCGGCCGTGGCTGGGCGGCGTCGCGCTGGCCGGCGTCATCGGTGGGGCGGTCTGGCTGCCGGCCGATGCCGCCGTCACCTACCGCGGTGGCCTGCTCACGGTCAGCGTGCTCAGCGCCGTGGTGATCTGGGCCGGCATCGCCGGGGGCCGGTTCGGCCGCACCCTCGACGCCGCTCCCCTGCGGTACCTCGGCGGGCGTTCCTACGCCCTGTACCTCTGGCACTGGCCGGTGCTTGTGCTGATCCAGCTACTCGCCCCGTTCGGCCCGGACGCGATCATGCCCAATGGCGGCCTGAGCCTGCTGATCGCCCTGGCCGCCGCGGAGGTCTCCTACCGCTGGCTGGAGAGCCCGGTGCGCCGGCTGGGCCTGCGCGGCAGCCATGCGGCCGTGTGGCGTCGGCTGCGCGGCACGACAGCCGCGCCGGCACAGCGACCGAAGCGCACCCTGGCCGCGGTCTCCGCCGTCGCCGCCGCCGCCTTGCTGTTGCTGGCGGGCACCACGGCCGCGGTGGCGCTCGCCCCCACCATGACCAGCGCCCAGGCCGAGGTAGTGCGCGGCGAGGCCGCGCTGGCCCGCGCGAAGGCCGCCGCCGCCGAACAGGCCGAAGCGGATGTCGCCGCCCGCGCTGCCGGGGAAGCCGTCGCCGCCACGCGGGGCTCCACCATGACGGCGGTCGGCGACTCGGTGATGCTGGCCGCGGCCGCGGAGTTGCAGGCCGAGTTCCCCGGCATCAGCATCGACGCCCAGGTGTCCCGCGGTATGGCTGCCGCCCCCGACATTCTCACCGCATTGCGGGATGCCGGCCACCTCCGCCGGATCGTGGTCGTGGGGCTGGGCACGAACGGCCCGGTCGAACGGTCCGACCTCACGGCCATCCTCCGGGTGATCGGTCCCAGCCGCGAGCTGGTGGTGGTGAACGCCTTCGCCGACCGGGACTGGACGCCGGGCGTCAACGCCACCCTCGCCCACTTCTCCGCACAACGCGGCCGGGTGGTGCTGGCCGACTGGAGCGACGCCATCGCCCCGCACGTGGACGTGCTGGCCGACGACGGCATCCACCCCGGGCCGACCGGTGGTGCCATCTACGCCGACGCTGTCGCCGCCGCCGTGGACGGTCTGGCCGCGTCCAGCGGCAGCCGGGGCCCCGGCGTCGACACCCTCCAGGCCTTCCGGGTGCGGCCCCAGTAACCCGACCCTCCCCGCCCAGACCGGTGGTCGAGCCTGTCGAGCCCCTGCGACCCGACCCACGAAACGCACCCCGACCGGTGGTCGAGCCGGTCGAGACCCCGCGAGCCGACAGGTTAACGCGGGACGACTCCCGGCACACCTCACCAGGGTTTCGACAAGCTCAACCCTCGGAGCCCGCGCCCGGGCACACAAAAGGGGCCCGACCGAAGTCGGGCCCCTCTCGAAAAGCTGGTGTTACTTGGCTTCCTCAGCGGATGCCTCGGGTGCGTCAGCGGTCTCGGTCTCGGTCTCAACGACCTCGGCCTCGGGTGCTTCGTCAACCGGGGTCTCCTCGACGACCGGCGCGGACGCGGCAGCCGTGGAGGACTTGTTCGACTTCACCTTGGGCGTGACGGGCTCGAGAACGAGCTCCATCTGCACCATGGAGGCGTTGTCGCCCTTGCGGAAACCGAGCTTGGTGATGCGGGTGTAGCCACCATCGCGAAGTGCAACCTGGGGCGCGATCTCGGTGAAGAGCTCGTGCACCACGGTCTTGTCGCCGATCGTCGCGAGAACGCGACGACGAGCGTGCAGGTCGCCGCGCTTGGCGAAAGTCACCAGGCGCTCGGCAACCGGACGCAGGCGCTTGGCGCGCGTCTCGGTCGTCTTGATGGACTTGTGGGTGAACAGGGCGGCAGCCAGGTTCGCGAGCATCAGGCGCTCGTGCGCCGGTCCGCCACCGAGACGGGCTCCCTTAGTGGGCTTAGGCATGTTGGGTAATCTCCAGTATCAAAGTCGAAAGGCAGTCGGAAACGACGAGCCTTAGTTGGTTTCTTCGTCGTAGCCGCTGTAGAAGTGCGCACCGTCAAAGCCGGGCACGGAATCCTTGAGCGACAGGCCGAGCTCAACGAGCTTGTCCTTGACTTCATCCACCGACTTCTGACCGAAGTTGCGGATGTTCATCAGCTGGGTCTCCGAGAGGGCGACCAGTTCGCTGACGTTGTTGATGCCTTCGCGCTTGAGGCAGTTGTACGAGCGCACGGACAGGTCGAGGTCTTCGATCGGCACGGACAGCTCGGTGGAGAGGACGGCGTCAACCGGCGCGGGGCCGATCTCAATGCCCTCAGCGGCGGTGTTCAGCTCGCGAGCCAGACCGAACAGCTCGGTCAGCGTGCGACCAGCGGATGCGATGGCGTCGCGGGGCGAGATGGCCGACTTGGTCTCCACGTCAACGACGAGGCGGTCGAAGTCAGTGCGCTCACCGGCACGAGTTGCCTCGACGCGGTAGGTCACCTTGAGTACCGGCGAGTAGATCGAGTCGACCGGAATCTGGCCGGCCTCTGAGTACTCGTTGCGGTTCTGGGTAGCCGACACGTAGCCGCGGCCACGCTCGATGGTCAGTTCGAGTTCGAACTTCGCCTTGTCGTTCAGGGTGGCGATGACCAGCTCGGGGTTGTGAACCTCGACGCCGGCCGGAGCCGAGATGTCGGCGGCCGTGACCTGGCCGGAGCCCTGCTTGCGCAGGTACGCGGTGATCGGCTCGTCGTGCTCGCTCGAGATGACGAGGCCCTTGATGTTCAGGATGATCTCGGTGACATCTTCCTTGACCCCGGGAACGGTGCTGAACTCGTGGAGCACACCATCGATGCGGATGCTGGTGACAGCAGCGCCGGGAATCGAGGAAAGCAGAGTGCGGCGCATCGAGTTACCGAGGGTGTAGCCGAAGCCAGGCTCGAGGGGCTCGATGACGAACCGGGACCGGAACTCCGAGATGTTCTCTTCGGTGAGCGTGGGGCGCTGTGCGATAAGCACTATTGATTCCTTTCGGCGAAGTGTCCGCTATATGACACTTGTTGGCGAGTTGTGAAATTGTGAGTCTCGACCGGTGCCGCAGAGCGGAACCAGTCGCGGTGAACGGCGAGTGAGCCTGCCCGGATCTTTCGACCCAGACAAGCCCAATCGCCAGTCACCGAAAGGAATTAAACGCGGCGGCGCTTCGGCGGACGGCAGCCGTTGTGGGCCTGGGGCGTCACGTCGTTGATCGAGCCAACTTCGAGGCCGGCAGCCTGCAGCGAACGGATAGCCGTTTCGCGGCCGGAGCCCGGTCCCTTGACGAAGACGTCAACCTTCTTCATGCCGTGCTCCTGCGCCTGGCGAGCAGCCGACTCGGCGGCGAGCTGAGCGGCGAAGGGGGTCGACTTACGCGAACCCTTGAAGCCGACTCCACCTGAGGATGCCCAGCTGATGACCGCACCGGTGGTGTCGGTGATCGAGACGATGGTGTTGTTGAAGGTGCTCTTGATGTGGGCCTGGCCCACAGCAATGTTCTTCTTCTCTTTTTTACGCGGCTTCCGTACGGCCGACTTGGGTGCTGCCATGATTTCTCCTGAATCCTAAAGGCGAGACGGGCTAGGCGAAGGCCTAGCGCGCCTTCTTCTTGCCGGCTACGGTGCGCTTCGGGCCCTTGCGGGTGCGAGCGTTGGTCTTGGTGCGCTGTCCACGCACGGGCAGGCCCTTGCGGTGACGAATACCCTCGTAGCTACCGATCTCGACCTTGCGGCGGATGTCAGCGGCAACCTCACGGCGGAGGTCACCCTCGATCTTGAAGGTTCCTTCGATGTAGTCGCGGAGCTGGACGAGCTGGTCGTCGGTCAGGTCCTTGACGCGAATGTTTCCATCGATCTCAGTGTCGGCGAGGGTCTTGAGTGCCCTCGTGCGGCCAACACCAAAAATGTAAGTAAGTGCAACTTCCACGCGCTTATCGCGCGGGATGTCGACGCCGGCTAGACGTGCCATGTGTGGCTTCTCCTGTAATGGGTGGAGGTCTGTAACAGCACCTGTGCATCGGCCTCCAACCGATGGTGTCACCCCGAAGGGTTCCCGGCACTGCTATGTATTTAGTTGTAAAGCTGCTCTGCCTCGACCCGACCGAAGTCGGAATTCGAAACCTAGCCCTGACGCTGCTTGTGACGCGGGTTCTCGCAGATGACCATCACGTTGCCGTTACGGCGGATGACCTTGCACTTGTCACAGATCTTCTTGACGCTGGGCTTGACCTTCATGGTGTGTCCTTGTAATCGCTGTCTTCGTACCCTCGGAATGCCTCGGGCCGTTACTTACAGCAACGTTTACTTGTAGCGGTAGACGATCCGGCCGCGGGTCAGGTCGTACGGGCTCAGCTCCACGATCACGCGGTCCTCGGGGAGGATGCGGATGTAGTGCTGACGCATCTTGCCCGAAATGTGGGCAAGCACTTTGTGGCCGTTGGTCAGCTCAACACGAAACATCGCGTTGGGAAGAGCTTCGACTACTGCGCCCTCGATCTCGATGACACCGTCTTTTTTGGCCATAACTCACTATCGCTAAAGTATTGGTTGCTGGTCTTGCGTGGATTGTGGCCCCCAGACACGCCCATAAAGGCAGTGCTAGACACCAAGGATTTATCCTATGCTATGCAATTGCCATTTGGCAATTCATGCTTATACTTGCGCCGCCCGCACGACGTCAAGCACGTCGGCGTAGAGCGGATGCGAGGCGTCGAGTCCGCAGACCGTCTCCACGATCGACTCGGCCGAGTCGCTCGTCAGCATCCGCTGCAGGTCGATGCTCTGCTCGTCGTCGGCGACGTCGAAGCGGAGTGCCGCGGCGATGGCTTCAAGCAGCGCCACCGGGCGTACGCCCATTTCGGCGATCTCGGCGGCCGGGCCGATGAAGCGTTCGTGCCGGCTGAGCTTGCGCAGCGGCTGACGACCGACGCGCTCCACGGTGTCGGGCAGCGACGGGTTGCGGAATCGGCCGAGGATCTTCTCCCGGTAGGCGCGCTGGGTGGCCTCGTCGAGGCCGTGCTTGGCGACCAGCAGGGCGCTGGTCTCCTCGAGCACCCGGCGGGCACCGTCGGCGACGGCGGGCACTGCGAGGGCGTCGGAGAGCTTGGACACGCCGGCGACCGCGCCGAGGTAGGCGACGGTGGCGTGGCCGGTGTTCACCGTGAACAGCTTGCGCTCGATGTACGGCGCCAGGTTCTCCACGAAGGTCGCTCCGGGGATGACCGGCGGGGTGTCACCGAAGGCGGGGCTCTCGATGACCCACTCGTAGAAGGCCTCCACGGTGACGTCGATCCCGGCGTCCGCCGCCTGGCCCGGAACGATCCGGTCGACGGCGGTGTTGGCGAAGGCCACCCGGCCGGCGAGGGTCGCTCGGTCGTCCAGGGGAACGGCGGCCCAGACCTGCTCGGCGAGCAGGTCGGTGGCGTTGATCGCGTTCTCGCAGGCCATCACGGCCAGCGGGGCGCGGCCGGCATCGCGGCGGGCCAAGCCCGCCGCGATGACCGGAGCCACGAACCGCAGCACCGTGGGACCCACGGCGGTGGTCACCGCGTCGGCCGTGGCGATCTCTTCGATCAGCTCGGCCTCGGAGGTGGCACTGTTGATGGCCCGGAAGTTGTCGACGACTCGACGTCGCGGCTCCTCCCCTGCCTCATGCACGGTGTAGCTGGGTGCTGCCTGTAACGCCTCGATGAGAGGGGCATTCACGTCGGCGAAGACAACCTCGTAGCCGGCGTCGTGGAGCAGGAGGCCGACAAAACCGCGGCCGATGTTGCCCGCGCCGAAGTGAATGGCTTTCATTCTGCGTTGACCTCCTCGAGCAGGGCGAAGATCTCTTCCCGGCTGCCGGCATCCAGCAGCTTCTGAACTTCGTCTTCGTCGGAGAAGACGACGGCGATCTTGGAGAGGATCTCGAGGTGCTCATTGTTGAGGCCGGCGATGCCGACCGCGAACCGGACGGGCTGGCCGTCCCAGTCGATCGGCTCGGCGTAACGCACGAGGGAGAGCGCCGATCGGACGATCGACTCCTTCGCGTCGTTGGTGCCGTGCGGGATCGCGAGGAAGTTGCCCATGTAGGTGGACACGGAGTTCTCGCGCTCGAACATCGAGGTGACGTACGCGTCCTGAACCGCTCCGGCGGCGACCAGCAGTTCGCCGGCCTCCCGGATCGCTTCGTCGCGGGTGGTGGCCGAACCGGCGGCCACCACGTTCTGCAGTTCCAGAATGCTCTGGGTCATTACTTGGTCACTTCCTCATTGCTGTTCGAGTTCTGCAGGGACTGCACAACCTCGTCGTACTTCGGGCTGTTCATGAAGTTGTCCACCGAGACGTGCACCGAGTCGGGGCTCTTACCACGGGCCCGGTCGGTGAGGTCCTGGTGGGTGATCACGAGGTCGGCGGTTCCGTCGAGGTTCGCGATGGACTGGTTGGTCACCGTGATGCCCTCGATGCCGGCCTTCTTGATCTTGTTGCGCAGCACCGAGGCGCCCATGGCGCTGGAACCCATACCGGCGTCGCAGGCGAAGACGATGTTCTGCCCGGTGCGGTCGGTCGCGGTGCCGACAGCGGCAGCGCCGGCAGCCGAGGCGCCAAGGTTGCCGAGCACGGAGCTGGACTTGCCCTTGTTAGCTTCGGTCTTGGCGATGGCGGCGGCCAGCTCGTTGTCGCCCTCAGCGGCGAGGTCCTTCTTGCGGCTGGAGCGGAGGATGACCGCACCGATCAGGAAGGAGACCGCAGCGGAAGCGATGACCGAAAGGATCACGCCGATGAAGTCGGTGCCGGGGGTCTGGGCGAGTACGGCAATGATGCTGCCGGGTGAGGCGGGGGCGCGCAGTCCGGTCTGGAAGGCGACGTTCACGGCAACACCGGTCATGCCACCACCGATGGCGGCGAGGATCAGCATCGGCTTCATCAGCACGTACGGGAAGTAGATCTCGTGGATGCCACCGAAGAACTGGATGATGATCGCGCCGGGAGCGCTGGCGCGGGCCAGGCCGACACCGAAGAAGGTGAACGCCAGCAGGATGCCGAGGCCCGGGCCGGGGTTGGCTTCGAGCAGGAACAGAATCGACTTGCCGCTCTCGTTGACCTGCTGCACACCGATGGGGGTGAGCACGCCGTGGTTGATCGCGTTGTTGAGGAAGAGGATCTTGCCCGGCTCGATGAAGATCGAGGCGATCGGCAGCAGGCTGTTCATGACCAGCCAGTCCACGATCATTTCGAGGAAGCTGCTGATCGCGGTCACGATCGGTGCGATTCCGAAGAACGCGCCGAGGGCGAGGGCGAAGCCGAGGATACCGGCGGAGAAGTTGTCCACCAGCATTTCGAAGCCGGGGCGGATCTTGCCGGCCCACAGCTTGTCGACCTTCATCAGGATCCAGGCGGACAGCGGTCCGACGATCATCGCACCGATGAACATCGGGATGGAGCTGCCGACGATGACACCCATGGTGGCGATCGAGGCGATCACTCCACCGCGGGTGCCGTAGACCATGCGGCCACCGGTGTTGGCGATCAGCAACGGCAGTAGGTACAAGATCATCGGGTCAACGAGTGTGACCAGGGTCTCGTTGGGGGTCCAGCCGGTGGGGATGAAGAAGGCGGTGATGATGCCCCACGCGATGAACGCCGCGATGTTGGGCATGACCATTCCGCTCAGGAAGGTGCCGAAGGCCTGAACGCGGACCCGTGCACCCTTCTTTTCGGCGACAGACGTCGTTGTCATTAGTGTGAACCTCTCTCGGGGGTGGAACGCACGGCAGGGTCCGTGCGGGTGGTGCTGTGTGCGATTGCGGTTGCCGCGGCGCGAGCGGATGCTGCACCGTCGGCGGACAGAGCGGCGCCGGCGAGTTCCCGGGCCTGCTCAAGTGTGAAGTCGGCCAGGGAGGACCGAACGTCGGCGAGGGCCGAAGCCGACATCGACAGGGTGGTGGCGCCGAGGCCAACGAGCACAACGGCAAGTAGCGGGTCGGCCGCGGCCTCGCCGCAGATGCCGACGGGCTTGCCCAGCGCGGCGCCGGCGGCACCGACCTCGCCGACCAGGCGCAGCACCGCGGGGTGCCACGGGTCCTGGAAGGCTGCGACGGAGCCGAGCATCCGGTCGGCGGCGAGGGTGTACTGGGTGAGGTCGTTGGTTCCGATCGACGCGAAGTCGGCGTGCGCCAGGATGCGGTCGGCCAGTAGGGCGGCGCTGGGCACCTCCACCATCACGCCGGCGGTGGGCAGGCCCAGCTCGTGGGCGAGGGTGGTGAAGTATTCGGCCTCGTCGACCGTGGAGACCATCGGCGCCATCACCCAGACGTCGGCCTCGGTGTTCGCGGCGGCCGCCGCGAGGGCGGTGAGCTGGTCACGGAGGATGTCCTCGGCGGCGCGCAGGGCACGCAGGCCGCGCAGGCCGAGGGCCGGGTTCTCCTCGTGCGCGTCGTTGAGGAAGGCGAGGGGCTTGTCGGCACCGGCGTCGAGCGCCCGCACCACGACCTTCTTGCCGGGGAATTCGCGCAGCATCCGCTCGTACTGCTCCTGCTGCTCGGCCACGGTGGGCGCGGCGCTGGAGTCGAGGAAGAGGAACTCGGTGCGGAACAGCCCGACCCCCTCGGCGCCGAGAGCGACGGCCTGGGCCGCGCCATCCGCGGAGCCGAGGTTGGCCAACAGCGGAATGGCGGTGCCGTCGGCGAGGCGGCCGGGCACGATGGGCGCGGCTGCGCGGTCGGCGCGTTCCTGAATGCGGGCGGACGCGTCGGCGCGCTGGGCGTCGGTGGGGGCGACGATGACCAGGTCGTTGGCGGCGTCGATGATGACCTCGTCGGCGTCGGCCAGGTCACGCCCGCCGACGGTGCCCACGATCGCCACGATGGACTTCTCCCGGGCGAGGATGGCGGTGTGCGAGGTCGGTCCGCCGTCGACGGTGATCAGGCCGAGCACCTTCTCGAGGTTGAGCAGCGCGGTGTCAGCCGGGGCCAGGTCGCGGGCCACCAGGATGAAGGGCTCGTCCGGGTCGGGCACGCCGGGGGCGGGCAGGTCGCTCAACTGGGCGATCACGCGCTGGGAGACGTCGTCGAGGTCGGCGGCGCGTTCGGCGAGGTACCCGCCCGCGGCGGCCAGCTGGTCGCGGAAGGCGGTGAAGGCCTCGAACACGGCCCGCTCGGCGGTCTGCCCCTGCTCTGCTCTGGCGGTGACCTCGTCGAGCAGGGTGGGGTCTTCGGCCATCATGGCCTGGGCCTCAAGCACCTCCTGGGCGGTGCC
>Ga0247816_10000983_pt1 | contig 14496 bp, 12 predicted proteins | sample UWRJL209509C1_FD_179930 | JGI IMG/M metagenome (GOLD analysis project Ga0247816, IMG submission 179930) | Plant litter microbial communities from Arlington Agricultural Research Station in Wisconsin, United States - UWRJ-L209-509C-1 | ecosystem: Environmental > Terrestrial > Plant litter >...
TTCTTCGCCTCATACGCACCCAGGTCGGCCAGTTGGATCGGGTCTCCGCCGGGGTTCAGCTGGTAGAGCGAGAAGACCGCGGTCGGTTGGTCGCCCTGGGCGAAGTAGACGTCACCCCGACGGGTCGACACCGCGCCGATCTCCTGGTCGTCGGAGGAAACCACCGTGGTGCGTTCGCCGGATCGGGTGATCCGTTCCAGCGTGCTGGGCAGCCCCGGGGATTCTGACGTCGGCGGCACGCCGAAGTTCTGGGAGACGTAGGACGTGCCGCTGTCGTCGACGGCGAGACTCAACGGCCCCCTGAGGTCGGAGGCGATGGTCGAGACCTTCCCGAAAGACACTTCGGGTGGTGTGGCCGACGCCGGAACGGCGGCCGCCCCCGTGGCGAGCACGGCCGCACAGGCAGCCGCGACGACGATTCGCTTTTTCATCTGTTGCTCCTTTGCTCACGCGATGTGCGGGCACGGCGAAAGACCACCGCATCCGGCCACTATCCCGCGCCGAGGCCGCATTGTCGAGCTTTTCTCAGATTCAGTGGATAGGCCGACACACCTGATCGGGTGTCGCCCGGCTACGCGCTGCCGGCCTCCACCTCGATGACAACCGTCTCCTCACCTGACGAGACGGTGATCGCGATGATCCCGGTTCCGGTGGGACGAATCACCGCGAGAGCGCGGCCGTCGAAGGTGTGCCGCACCGTGGCGTCGAAGCGTTCGGCCGTCTTGGGGTTTCCGCTGCCGAGGCCGGCGAGCTCGCCGGCACCGGCCACATCCACTCGCACGGCCCGGTCGGAGGCGGTGACGAGCACTCCCCCGGCGTCGCGCAGTTCGATCGCCAGGTAGGCCAGGTCGGTGTCGTCCGCGCGAATCGAAGTCCGGTCGGCGGATACGGTGAGTCGCGCCGGTCCGCTGGCCGAGGCCAGCGCGCTGCGGGCGGTCTCGACGCCGGCCCGATAGGCCACCGCCGTGAGCACGCCCGGCCGGTAGACCGTCTCGAGCGTGGTCAGCATCGGCCGCTCCGCTCCGACCGCACCGCGGGCCACCTCGGTACCGTCGAGCAGCAGCGCGACCTCGTCGGCATCCGCGTAGACCTCGACGGTCACCGGTTCGCCCTCGAAGCCGGGCCAGGTCCACGATCCCACCGAGTCGCTCCACGCCCACGGGGACTGCATGGTGACGGTCTGCCCGTGTCGGTGCGGGCGGAGCACCGCGACGTACGGTTCGGAGCGGAGGCCGAAGACGATCTCTCGGTAGTACGAGACCGGCCGGCGGTGACCGGTGATGTCGAGGTCGCCGCTCGAGGCGGTGAGGTACGGGTACTCCCGCTCCAGCGCGGCCACGGCCTCCGGGTCCTCCGCGTAGGCGGTGGCGCCGATGCCCACCTCGCCGAGGTAGTCCCAGCCCGTCCAGGTGAAGTCGCCCAGCACATTCGGGTTCTCCAGTACGAGTGGCCAGAGGCTGCCGATCTGGGTGGGAAAGGTTTCGGAGCCGACCAGCACCCGGTGCGGGAACAGGTCGGCGTCGCTGCGGTAGCGTCCGTCGGCGTAGTTGAGTCCGAGCACGTCGAGCACCGCACTGGATTCCTCGGTGCGCCGGGTGACCGCGTCCGAGGTGCCGATCGCGCTCATGCCCCCGCCCATGTCACCCATCAGCTCGTTCAGCCCCTGGTCGGCCGCGAGGATGCTGGCCAGTTCGTCGATCACCGCGAGGAACGCGTTCACCCCGTTGGTGACCAGCCGGCTCGGGTCGAGGGTGCGCACGTGTTCGGCGAGCTCCCGGGCCCAGGCGGCGCCGTGCGGGGTGCCGACCTCGATGATCTCGTTACCGATGGAGTACATGATGACGCTGGGGTGGTTGATGTCCTTGGCCACCATGGATTCCAGGTCGGTGGCCCACCACTGCGGAAACTCGGCGGCGTAGTCGTAGTTGGTCTTGCCCCGCGTCCACATGTCGAAGGCCTCGTCGATGACCAGCATGCCGATTCGGTCGCAGGCGTCGAGCATCGACGGTGAGGCCGGGTTGTGCGCGGCCCGAATGGCGTTGAACCCGGCCTCCTTGAGCAACTGGATGCGGCGTTCCTCCGCCCGTTCGATCGATGCGGCCCCGAGCGGGCCGTTGTCGCTGTGCACGCAGGCGCCGCGCAGCAGCACCGTCTCCCCGTTGATGCGCAGCCCCTTCCGCGGGTCGACGGTCACGGTGCGGATCCCGACGGAGGTCAGCACTCCGGGGGTGCCGTCATCCAGTCGGGTGTGCGCGGAGTACAGCGTGGGTGAGTCGACGCTCCAGAGGGCGGGGGTCTCTAGATAGAGCCGCTGGCGCACCACCGAGGTGCGGCCGGGGGCGAGGGTGAGCGGGGTGTCGTCCCCCTCGACCGTGGCTCCGTCGGGCGCCGACAGCACTGTCTGCACTCTGACCTGCGCGGTGGTCAGGCCCCGGTTGGTCACCGTGGTGGCCACCTCCAGCACGGCCTGGTCGTCTTCGACCCGGACCGTGGTCACCCGCACACCGTCGGGCACGATGTGGGTGGCCTCGTCGACGTGCAGCAGCACCGGGCGGTGCAGGCCGGCGCCGGCGTACCAGCGGGAATCTTCGCCGGAACGCACCTCGATGCGAAGCGTGTTGCGGGCGCCGTGGCGCAGGTACGGGGTGAGGTCGACGAAGAAGCGTGCGAAGCCGTCGGCGCGGTTGCCGGCGAACTCGTCGTTGAGGAACACCATGGCGCGGCGGTAGGCGCCCTGCACCTCCAGCCGCACCACCTTCCCGGCCCACTCCGCGGGCACGTCGAACTCCTTCACGTAGCTGTACGCGCCGGCCGGATGGTAGGCCGCGCCGCCCTTGCTCGGCGCATCGGCGAATCGGTCGGCGTCCCGCAGGGCATCGTGCGGCAGCCGCACCGGTGTGGCTTCGGCGGCATCGGTGCCGGCGGCCGCAAACGGTCCGAGCGGGGTGCGGTAGGTCCAGCCGTCGGTGAAGGTGGTGGTGGTCATGCGGTACTCCGATTCGAACAAAACTGTTTCGTGGTTTGGTCACGGCCATCTCGACGCTAGCTGCAGAAAACCGCCCAGACAAGGCGTGCATGTGCGAAACTATTTCGCAATCGCATGGCCGAACCGGGGAGAATCTGATGAGCAGCACCCGTCGTGTCACGCTCGGTGACATCGCCGCCGCTGCCGGGGTCTCGAAGGCGACGGCGTCGAAGGTCCTCAACCATCGGGGTGGCACCTCCGACGACACGCGCCTGCGGGTGGAACGGGTCATGCGCGAGCTGGGCTACCTCGCCATCACGCGCGAACGCGCCCCGGCCGACAGCCGCACCGTGACCGCGGTCTTCGACAATCTGGTCTCCCTCTACTCGCTCGGGGTGCTCGGCGGCCTAGTCGACGGCGCCCAGGGTCTTAACGTCGACCTCGTCACCAACGTGACCGAATCCCGACGGGGAACCGACATCGTGCTCGATCACGCCTGGGTGCGCCGGCTTGCCCGCAAGGGGCACTCCGGCCTGATCGTGGTCACCACGTCGGTCGACCCGGCGCTCGTCGCCGCGTGCAGCCGACACGGGCTCCCGCTCGTCGCCATTGACGCGCCGAACCCGGTGGATGCCGCCGTGGTGAGCATTGCGTCGAACCACTGGGGCGGAGGCATGGACGCCACCCGGCACCTGCTCGACCTCGGCCACCGGCGCATCGGCTTTCTCGGCGGCGATGCCGCGGTTCCGGGCCTGCGTGAGCGTCTGGCCGGGTACCGGGAAGCCCTGTCGATTGCCGGCGTCGACTACGACCCGGCGTTGGTCTCCGAGACCGGCATGGGCACCGCAGCGGCCGCCGTGCCCGCGATGCTCGGCCGGTCCGACCCGCCGTCAGCGTTTTTCGTCACCAACGATGGTGATGCGCTTGACGTGGTCGGCGCCATCCACTCGCTCGGTCGCCGGGTGCCCGACGACGTGAGCGTGATCGGCTACGACGACACCTACTCGGCCTTCCCGTTGGTTCCCCGGCTGTCGACGGTGCACACGCCCATGCACGAGATCGGCAAGCTGGCGATCGAGACCGTCACCGGGATGGCCGACGGAAAACGGCCGATCTCCTCACGGCTGCAGCTGGCCACCCATGTGGTGGTCCGAGAGTCGTCGGTCGCGCCGCCCTCATCGTGAGCTCGCGCTCCCGCAGGGCCGTGAAAACGGACACAAAAAAGCCCGGCCGCGATATCTCGCGGCCGGGCTTTCGGTGAAGTGGTGCACCCCCCCGGACTTGAACCGGGAACCCACTGATTAAGAGTCAGTTGCTCTGCCAATTGAGCTAGAGGTGCATGTTTGTCGGCTGGGCTTCCCTGCCGACATGAGACATTACCACCAGTTGGGAACCGGGCGCCAATCGAGAGTCGATATCGGCGTGTCGCGTCTCCCCGCTAATCTGGGGAGCGTGACCGAGACCTTGCCGCCCACCCTTGCCGACGATCTCGCCCTGGCGCTCGAGCTGGCCGATGCCGCCGACGCCATCTCGATGGCCCGCTTCGAAGCTCTCGATCTGGTCGTCACCACCAAGCCCGACCGCACCCCGGTGACGGATGCCGACCGCGCCGTCGAACGCGCCATCCGCGACCTGCTCGGTGCCCGTCGCTCGGCCGACGGCATCCTCGGCGAAGAGTACGGCACCGTCGGGCCCACCGCACGGCAGTGGATCATCGACCCGATCGACGGCACCGCCGGGTTCCTGCGCGGCATCAACGTGTGGGGCACCCTGATCGCCCTCGCCATCGACGGTGTCCCGGTGGTCGGCGTGGTCAGCTCCCCCGCTCTGGGCAAGCGCTGGTGGGCCGCGACCGGTGGCGGGGCCTGGTCGAGCGACGCCCGCTTTCCGGCAGCGGCGCCGACCCGGTTAAGTGTCTCGGCGGTCGCCGACCTCGCCGACGCCTCCCTGAGCTACAACAGCATCCAGCAGTGGGACCAGGCCGGTCACCTCGACCCGCTGCTCGCCCTCACCCGCCGGGTGTGGCGCACCCGCGCCTACGGTGACATGTGGTCGTACATGCTGCTGGCCGAGGGCCACCTCGACATCGTCGGTGAATTCGATCTGCAGCCGTACGACCTGGCCGCCCTGGTGCCGATCGTGCAGGAGGCCGGCGGCCGCTTCACGTCCGCCGACGGCCGCGAGGGCCCCTGGCACGGCAGCGCCCTCGCCACCAACGACCGCCTGCACCAGATCACGCTCGACCTGCTCGCCATCCCGCTGTCGCCCGAGGACTGACCCCGGTCATGGCTCTGACCCGGATCGTGCGCGGTCGGATCATCGTGGGGATCCTCGGGGCGCTCGTGACCGTCAGTGTCACCGGCTGCACCGCCGTCGACACGCTGGCCACCATCGCCGACCCCGACTCCTCGCACAGCGCGGGCGTCAACACCCCGGTCGTCGAGCTCAGCGTCGGCTCCTGCTTCGACGACCGCACCGGGGTGGATGTCGACACCGGTTCGAGCGCGGATCTCGGCGCTGAACCGCCCACCGTCGACGTGGTGCCGTGCGCGGTCGCGCACGACTGGGAGGTCTACTATCTCTTCGGCGTCGATGACGACCAGTTCCCCGGCGACGACCTGGTTCACGCCCTGGCCGAGGAAACCTGCGGTACCCAGTTCGCGTCCTTCGTGGGCGTGGATGCGGCGACGTCCGAGCTCGGCTTCTCGTACTTCACCCCCACCGAAGGAAGCTGGACGGGACTCATGGTTCCCACCGTGCAGTGCTGGGTCGGTGACATGAACGGCCCGATCGCCGGCTCCCTCGCGGGCGCCGCGCGCTGACCGAGCGGCTCAGCCGGCCGACGGGTCGGTGTCTGCCGACCCGTTCAGGCGCCACAGTTCGTTCTGCAGCAGCAGAGCCAGCTCGCGCAGCAGCACCACGTCCACTTCTCGGGCCGGCCGTGGCGCGTGGTCGTAGACGCAGAGCGCACCGATTCGCTCCCCCGACGGGGCCTCGATCGGGAACCCGGCGTAGAAGCGTAACTGCGGCCCGGCCACCACGAGGGGGTTGTTGTGAAACCGCTCATCCAGTCGCGCATCCGGGATGACCAGCGCGGTGGGCTCCAGCACGGTGACGGTGCAGAATGAGCTGCTGCGCGGGATTTCCGCCCCGGTCAGGCCCACGACCGATTTGTGCAGCTGCCGGTCGCCGTCCAACACGGTGAACGCCGCGGCAGCGGTGCCCAGGGTGGACCGGGCCAGCGCCACGATCCGGTCGAACCGGGCTTCTGGCCGCGCATCGAGCAGGTTCAGCGCCAGCACGGCCCGGTGCCGGGCCTCCTCGATCTCGTCGGGGCTGCGCCCGTGGTCCTCCGGTGCCGACGCTGATGGGTGGTGGTCGTCGGCCGGGGCCCGAGACGACATCATCGCCTCCACGAGAACGCCCGCGGTCAGCTCGTAGTCGGTCGCCGAGCGGAACCGGCCGGATGCACGCTCCGGCGCGGCCGGGATCGCCACGTAGCTGACCCGTTCGGTGGCGGCGCAGACGGCCGCGCTGACGGTGTTCAGCGCGGCGGCGTGCCGACCGGCCACGGCACCGAGGACCGTTCGAAAGGCAGCGAGACTCGCGAACGGAGTGATACCGGCGACGAAGACCTGGGTGTCCACCGAACTGGCCGCCAGGATGCGCTGCAGCAACGCGGTCAGATCGCGACGCCACACGCGCGTGGGGGTGAGCCGGCCGGCGTCCCGGAAGCCCAGGGTGAGCACGATGGTGTCGTAGCGCCAGAGCCTGTCGAACTCGATCCAGGACTCCGCGTTGGCCACGGTCATGTGCGAATCGGCGGAGACGTCCACATATGCGCCCCGGCCGCTCTGCGCGGTGAGCGCCCTGGCCAGGGCCCCCGGCAACGCCAAGGTGTGACTGAGCACTCCCCACCCCACTGCCGAGCCGCCGCCGACGATGAGGATGCGATCGCTGTCGATGCCGGGTGAGTGCGCCTGTGGAGCGTCGAGCGGGAGGGGAACTCCGCGGAAACGGCGGTCAACATCGGCCGTCCAGGCACGCATCAGTGGAACCAGCGTCCTGCGAAGCGTCTCGCGCACGGCACTCCCTTTGGTCGCGGTGGATCGGGGTACCGCGAGCAGCCATTGCATACAATTGCCCTCATCATACGCAAACGCCGGTCGTGGCCTAAGATTCTGAAGTGTCTCCAGCTACCTCCCCCTTACGCATCGCCCTGGTTTCTCTCCACACCTCCCCCGGCGCCGAACCCGGATCGGGCGACGCCGGCGGCATGAATGTGGTGGTGCGGCACCAGGCCGAGGCCCTGGCCGCGCTGGGGCACCACGTCGAGATCCTCACCCGGCGCAGCTCACCCGACATGCCCGCCGAGCGCAGCATGGGCACCCGGGTCACCCTGCGGTTCCTCGATGCCGGCCCCCTCGCGCCGGTGCCCAAGGGTGACCACGAGTCCTTCATCGACGAGTTCCGCGCCCGGGCAGACGCGCTCGGACCGTACGACATCATCCACTCGCACCACTGGTTCTCCGGCATGGCGATGCTGCCGCTGGCCCGCGCGCTCGGCATCCCGCACGTGCAGAGCTTCCACTCCATCGCCGCTGACGAGGCCACCCCGCTGTCCGACGGCGAACGCCCGGAATCGGGCGGACGGATGGCCGGCGAAGCCTGGCTCGCCCGCGAGTCGGATCTCATCGTGGCCGTGAGCGCCGCCGAGGCGGACACCGTGGTGCACCGGCTCGGCGGGTCGCCGGCGCACATCACCGTGGTACCGCCCGGCGTTGACGGGGAGCTGTTCCACCCTCGTCGGGGCGGAGCCGGGACGACCGGCACCGGATACGCCGTGGTCGCCGGCCGGTTGCAGCCGCTGAAGGGCCTCGACCTGGCCATCGAGGCCATCGCGGCCGTGCCCGCGGCCCTGCGCCCGGAACTGGTCATCGCCGGTGACGCCTCCGCCGACTACGACGGCTACCTCGACGAGCTCGGCCGGCTCGCCACACGGCACGGGATCGGCGATGGGGTGCGCTTTGTCGGGCCACGATCGCGGCTGGACCTCGCCGAGCTGCTGCGCGGCGCCCGTGTGGTGCTGGTGCCGTCGCATTCGGAGACCTTCGGCCTGGTCGCTCTCGAGGCCGCCGCGAGCGGCGTGCCCGTGGTCGCCCAGGGCACCGGTGGGCTGCGTGAAGCGGTTCTGGACGGCGACACCGGCCTGGTGATCGAATCCCGCGACCCGCTGGTCTGGGCCGGCGCGATCACCGAGGTATTGGCCGATCCGGCACTGGCCCGCCGGCTGTCCACGGCGGCGCGCGCTCGCGCCGAGGTCTTCGACTGGTCGCGCTCGGCCGAGGCCCTGCTCGACGCCTACTGCGCGCTGCTGCCGGTTCCGGTTTGCGCGTGAGCCTGCTCGACGGACACGCCTCGGTGCTGTTCGTGCACGCCCACCCCGACGATGAGACCATCTCCACCGGCGCGCTGATCGTCGAGTTGGTGGCGCGCGGCAGCCGGGTGCACCTGCTCACCGCATCGCGCGGGGAGCGCGGCGAGGTCGTCGCGGGTCCCCTTACCGCTCTGGCCGGTACCGACGCCCTGGCCAGGGAACGTGAGAACGAGCTGGAGCGGGCCACCGGCATCCTCGGCATTGACCAACGGTTCTGGCTGGGCGAGGCGCCGGCCCGCAGCGCCGGCCAGCCGCCACGCCGGTACCGGGACTCCGGCATGGTCTGGATTCGGCCCGGCCTGGCCGGACCGGCCGACGACGCCGCCGACGACGCCCTGTCGGTGGCTCCCCTGGCCGAGGTCACCGGCGACATCGTGGCGCTCATCTCGACCCTGCGCCCGGCGCTGGTGATCAGCTACGACGACGGTGGCGGCTACGGGCATCCCGACCACGTGCGCGCCCACGACGCCACCCTCGCCGCCTGCCGGGTCACCGGCACCCCGTTCGCCGAGGTGCTCGAATCCCCCGCGACCGACGGAGAATGGTTCGACCTGCCCCAGCACCGGGAACGGGTGACGGAGGCCCTGCGCGCGCACGCCAGCCAGCTCACGGTGCACGGCACCGACATCGTGCACTCCGGCGGCCAGCGGGAAGCGATCACCACCTCGGCCGGGCTGCGGCTGCACCACTGGCCGCAGTCGCCGTGGTGACCACTCCGTTCCAGTCCTCCTCGAACGCCCTGTTCCACACCGTGGTGCGGCAGGTGGACCGGCTCTCGCCCGGCTTCCTCCGGGTCACCGTCGGCGGGGACCAGTTGCACCGGTTCGCACCATACGGGCTCGATCAGCGCATCAAGATCCTGGTGCCGCACGAGGGGTACCCGGCGGTGTTCGACGGCGAGCTGCTGCACGAGTCGGAGTGGCGGCGACGCTGGCGCGACCTGCCCGGCGCCGACCGGCCGGTGCTGCGCAGTTACACCGTCAGCGCGGTGCGCCCGGAGCACCGCGAGGTCGACCTCGACTTCTACGTGCACGAATTGCCCGGTCCGGCCAGTGACTGGGCCATGCGCGCCGTGATCGGCGACCGGCTGCTCCTGTCCGGCCCCGATGTGCGCCTGAACGACCACCGGCACGGCATCCAGTGGGCGCCGGGACGCGCCGCCGAGGTGCTGCTGGCCGGTGACGAGACCGCGTTCCCCGCCATCCGCGGCATCGCTCTAGCCCTGCGTCCGGCCGTTCACGCCCGGATCCTGCTCGAGGTCGGCGATCCGTTGGACGCCGTCTGGCTCACCGACGATCTGGCCGCCCTGCCCGGTCTCACGGTGACCGTGCACGACCGCGGAACGGACTCCGGCGGCTCGGCTCTGGTTCGTGCGGTCGAGGACTGGACCCGACAGCACGGGGCGGCCGCCGCGGCGGCGGAGACCGGTTTCTACGCCTGGCTGGCCACGGAGAGCAGCCAGGTCGCCACTCTGCGCGACCTGCTGCACCGAACGGAGATCCGGTCCGATCGGGTGCACTCCCAGGGCTACTGGAACAGCCGAGCCCGGGCGACATTAGGTTAGGCTAGGCTAACTTCCGCGAAACCTCTTCGCCCCTCCCCGCTCGAAAGGACGCTCTCGATGCGCCTGCCCTCCCCGCACCGACGCCCCCGTCGCCTCCTCGCCACCCTCGCGCTCCCCGCCGTGGTCGCCCTGGCTCTCACCGGATGCTCGGGCGGCGCCATCGGAACGGCAGACGCCGCAACCGGCACCCCGGCACCCTCCATTGAAGCCACCAGCCACCTGGTCGAGCACGCCCGCGGTGAAACCGAGGTGCCCGACGACCCGCAACGCGTTGTGGTGCTCGAACCCGTGCAGCTGGACACCACCGTCGCCCTCGGCGTCATCCCGGTGGGCGCCGCGGTGCTGAACGAGGCCGCCGGCGTACCCGCCTACCTGGGCGCCGCGGCGACGAAGATCGCCACCGTGGGAACCGTGCCAGAGCCGTCGATCGAGAAGATCGCGGCCCTGAAGCCCGACCTCATCCTCGGCACGGAGTCCCGCCACTCTGCGCTCTACGAGCAGCTGGCCACCATCGCCCCGACCGTGTTCATGGCCACCCAGACCGACCCGTGGCCCGAGAACGTGGCGCTCGTAGCCCGGGCACTCGGCGACGAGGCCGGCGCCGATCAGCTCCTCGCGGACTACACCGACCGCTGCGACGAGATCGCTGCCACCTACGACACCGCAGGTATGACCGCCCAGTTCGTGCGCCCGCGGGAGGGCATCCTCACCCTGTACGGGCCCACCTCCTTCGCCGGCAGCACCCTGGAATGTGCCGGATTCACCATTCCCGAGCGGGACTGGGAGGAATCGATCTCGGTGGACATCTCCCCCGAACGGGTGCTCGAGGCCGAGGCCGACATCGTGCTGGTCTCCGCAACCGACGTCACCGACGTCAGCCAGATTCCCGAGTCGATCCGCGGCAACGCGACCGCTTTCCCCGGACTCAACGTCGTCGACCAGTCCTTCTGGATCACCGGGGTCGGCCCGCTCGGCGGCATGACCGTGCTCGACGACATCGAACGCATCCTGGCCGCCGCCGAATAACCGTGGTCAGCACCGACGCACCCGCGACCCGGGTGCACCCCGGCGCGGCGCGCGCGACCCGGTTCGGCGTCTGGCTCCTGGTGGCCGTCGTCGTTCTGGTCGTCGCCGCGGCCTTCTCCGTGCTGGTCGGCGCCAACCCGTTATCGCCGGGCACGGTGCTGCAGACCCTGCTGGGCGGCGGCAGTGCGGAATCCCGGTTCGTGGTCTGGGACCAGCGGTTGCCGCGCACGGCGGCGGCCCTCCTGGTGGGAGCGGCACTCGGCGTGGCCGGTGCGCTGATCCAGGCGTTCACCCGCAACCCGCTCGCCGATCCCGGCATCCTCGGGGTCAACGCCGGCGCGGCGTTCTTCGTCACGATCGGCATCGTGTTCTTCGGCGTCACCAGTCCGTTCGGCTACGTCTGGCTCGCCTGCGCCGGCGCGCTCCTGCTCACCGTGGTGGTCTACGCGATCGGGTCCGCCGGCGGCGACGCGGCCGGTCCGGTGCGTCTGACCGTGACCGGGGTCGCGATCGGGGCGGTGTTCGCCGGGCTGACCACCGGCCTCACCCTCACCCACCCCGACGCGTTCGACCGGATGCGCGGCTGGAGCGCCGGCAGCCTGCTCGAGCGCGGCTTCGACGTGGTGCTGCCCGTGCTGCCGCTCCTCCTGGTCGGGCTGGTACTCGCTTTCGTCGCGGCTCCTGGCTTGAACTCGATCGCGCTCGGCGCCGACCTGGCGAGGTCGCATGGAGTCAACGTGCGGCGCATCCAGATGACCGTTCTGGCCGCCGTCACCCTGCTCGCCGGCGGCGCCACCGCAGTCGCCGGCCCCCTCGTCTTCGTGGGCCTGGTGGTGCCGCACCTGGTGCGCTGGACCGTGGGGAACGACCAGCGTCGGATCGTGCTCGGCTCGCTGCTGCTCGGCCCGGTGCTGGTGCTGTTCTCCGACGTGCTCGGCCGCATCGCGGTGCTGCCCAGCGAGATGCCGGTGGGTATTGTCACCGCTTTTGTGGGCGCGCCCGTGCTGATCGCGCTCGTACGCCGGCGATCGGCGACCGGCCTGTGACCGGCGTGCAGCCGCCGCGAGCCCGAATGGATGTCGGTCGCCGCCGGCTCGTACTGGGTTCTGGCCGGTTCTCCGTGATCGTGGCGGTCCGATCCCTCATCGTGGGCCTCGCCGCCGTCGCGCTCACCGTGGTTCTCGGCCTGGTCGCCCTGGCCCTGGGGGACTTCCCGCTGACCGTGACGGAGGTCGTCGGCGTCCTGGCCGGGCAGGTACAAGGACTGCCGGCCATCGTGGTCACGGAGTGGCGACTCCCCCGGGCCATCGCCGCCGTCGTGTTCGGAGCCGCCCTCGCCGTCGCCGGCGCAATCTTCCAGTCCGTCACCCGCAACCCGCTAGCCAGTCCCGACATCATCGGGCTGGCGAACGGGTCGTTCACCGGGATGATGGTGGCCCTGCTCCTGCTCGGCGGCAGCTGGCCCCTGCTCACCGCCGGGTCACTGATCGGCGGGTTGATCGCCGCCGTGGCGATCTACCTGCTCGCCTACCGCACGGGGCTGCAGGGCTTTCGGTTCATCGTCGTCGGCATCGGCGTCTCGGCCATGCTCGCCTCGGTGAACACCTGGATGCTGCTGCGGGTGGAGCTGGAGACCGCACTGTTCGCCTCGGCCTGGGGCGCCGGCACCCTCAACAGCGTCACCACGTCCACCCTGCTGCCCGCCGGTGCGCTGATCGTGCTCCTGCTGGCGCTGCTCTCCTTGGTGACCCCGGCCATCCGTCAGCTCGACCTGGGCGACGATGCGGCGGCCGCGACGGGGGTCGCGGTGAATCGGGCGCGGCTCGTCGCCATCACCATCGCGGTGGATCTGGTCAGCGCCGTCACCGCCGTCGCCGGCCCGATCGCGTTCGTCGCTCTCGCGGCACCCCAGATCACCCGGCGGCTCACGCGGTCGGCGGGCATCCCGTTCGCTGCCACAGCCGCGGTCGGGGGTGTGCTGCTGCTCGGCTCCGACCTGATCGCCCAACACGTCATCCCGCTCACCGTGCCCGTCGGCGTCGTCACCGTCGTGCTCGGCGGCGGCTACCTCGTCTGGCTACTGATCCACGAATCCCGGAGAAGAAGAGCATGAGTTCACCGATCGACCCGTTGTCCTCCCCGCTGCGCGCCGAGGGGATCAGCCTGAGCTACGACCGGCGCAGGGTGATCGAGAACCTGCACGTCGACGTGCCGGCGGGTTCGTTCACCGTGATCATCGGCCCGAACGCCTGTGGCAAGTCCACCCTGCTGCGGGCCCTGGCCGGCCTGTTGCGCCCGACGTCGGGGACCGTCCTGCTCGACGGCAGTGACATCGCGTCGTACACGGCGAAGCACACCGCCAGACGGCTGGGCCTGCTCCCCCAGGGTGCCGTGGCGCCGGAGGGCATCACGGTGGCCGAGCTGGTTGCCCGCGGCCGGTACGCGCACCAACGCCTGCTGCGGCAGTGGTCCCCGGCCGACGAGACGGCGGTCACGGATGCCCTCGACCTCACCGGCGTCACCGACCTGGCGACCCGCCCGGTCGACGAACTCTCCGGCGGGCAACGGCAACGGGTCTGGATCGCGATGGTGCTGGCCCAGCAGACCCCGTTGATCCTGCTCGACGAACCGACCACCTACCTGGACATCGCCCACCAGATCGAGGTGCTCAACCTCCTGCACGAGCTGAACGGCCAGGGCCGCACGGTGGTGGCGGTGTTGCACGATCTCAATCACGCGGCCCGGTACGCCTCGAATGTCATCGCCATGAAGGACGGCCGGATTGTGGCAACCGGGCCACCCGCGGACGTGATCACCGCCGACCTGGTCGCCGGCGTGTTCGGACTGCCGAATGTGGTGATCGAGGACCCGTTGACCGGCACCCCGCTGGTGGTTCCCGCAGACACCCGGCGCCCGCACCCGGCGGTCAGCGGGGTCTGAGCCCGGGTCCGGCGCCGGCGCGCACGAGCAGTTCGGTGGGGTCGGGCGGTGCCACTGACCTGACCGGAACGCCGATCAGGTCGGCGGCGGGCACCGACGCGGGCCGGTCAGACCCGGTAGCGCGGGCCGCGGTGAGAGTGTCGGTGAGCAGTCGGCGCAGACCGCTCAGGCCGGCACGGCGGAAGGCCGCTCGTTGCCGTTCGGCGCCGGTGCCGTCGGCACCGATCCGCTCCACCGTCTCCGTGACACTGTCGAGGTCGCCCGCGGCGTGCAGTTCGGGCTCGAGCAGGCGCACGAGGCCGGCCAGACTCTCGTGGGCGGGCGCCAACCCGCCGATGATGGGGTCGAACACCTGCGCACGCATCCCGAAATGCGCCGAGTGCAACAGCGCGGCCGACAGGAGCTCAGACGGCATGTCAGCGGATGCCGCCACCGCGGCGGATTGCGCGCCGGGGACACCGAGCGCGTGGCCGACGAAGGCCCGGCAGAGTGCGGCGATGAGCAGCGTCGTCTGCGCGTCGAGTTGGGCGTCGGCCATCCGGAACTCGATTGTGGGCAGGTGCT
>Ga0247816_10000984_pt1 | contig 14489 bp, 47 predicted proteins | sample UWRJL209509C1_FD_179930 | JGI IMG/M metagenome (GOLD analysis project Ga0247816, IMG submission 179930) | Plant litter microbial communities from Arlington Agricultural Research Station in Wisconsin, United States - UWRJ-L209-509C-1 | ecosystem: Environmental > Terrestrial > Plant litter >...
AAAATTTTTTATTTCCGCGGAAATTTTTAGATACGTTTTCCATACTCTTTAAAATATTTATCCCACTCTAATTGGGTAATATTATCATCACACCACTCGCCTACTGGATTATCTCCGCCGCAATATAAACATTTTCCTTCTAGGTAAGGTCTTATCTTATCACACTCGATACAATACTCGTCTGTATATGTTACTGTACCAACGCATTTTATTTTTACTTCACGGGGTAAGTAGCTGTTTATTTCAGGGGTTCGGAAATGTAACCCGAACATGTCTTTATAGAACATTTGATAGTTTTAATTTGTTTTTAAAATAATTGTAACACTAAAACTCTTCTTACACCTATCTCATAATCATCCACATTTTCAAAATAGTCAGAGTACGTCACTGACATAGGAATCCTGTTTAAATCATCTGTGATGTACCTCACTCCCTTTTTAAATTCAAAAGTCTGTTTATCTATTACTTTCATAATACAAAGATAGTTAATTCATTTGTATTTTATACACAATTTTGAGAAAATTTGAACCTACAATCGGAACTCCGCCTATATTTGTGTAGTTTTTTATGCTATCTGGGTATTTTGTCTTTAAATCTGTTCTAGGTAAAGCATTAAAACAATATTCAACTGACAAATAGTCGTTTATACTCCATTGTAGTGCCAAATTCAATCCTATACTCAAATGACTGCTGGTTTCATTTTGGTCTAATCCTCCACCCCAATCCCCTGTCCTGTTAATCAGACTCGGTTCTATTGACGGTACAAAGACAGTGCGTACCTCATTTCCAAATGGATATGCATACAAAGGAAAATGATAACCCAGTCCAAAACTGTACTTCGTAAAATCAAGAGCTGCATGGGATTCATAACTTGCATTTATCTCTACGTCGCTACTCACCATATTTACCTGAAATATTAAGTCTTTTCCGGCGTTTTTAATGTCTGATCCTGCTGAGAATCCTATGTAATTGTCCTGTGCTGTTATTGTCTGTATCGATAACAGCGCTACTAATAATGATAATTTTATGTTCATGATTTTAATTATTTAATTGATTTTAGTGAATCCTGTTCTCTATAACTCATAACGTCGAATGTTACGCCGGATTCTGAATTATCTGTTCTAGTTTTATGTATTAATTTTCCGTTCATATAAATATAAACTTCATTTCCTTCTGTTACTGAGAGTGTCATAGTTTTAGTCTTTTTAGCGCAAATAATATTCCTACAACCATCAATATAAATACGTTATTATCAATAGGTACTGCTGTTGTACAATTAGGGTTGTTTGGATGCTGCTCACACCAACATTTTGAGTGTGGTACGCAAGGTTCTGGTGGATTACTCATTTTCTGTAAAATTTATAAATCCTGACATAAACTCTATTTCGCTTTCTAACAGGCTCTTTCTTTCCTCAAAGGCTCTGTATTTTAGTTTTATGCATTTTTTGCAATCGACATCTTCAAAATCAGAACTTATATTTATATGCTGGTCATTTATGTATATCCCGCAGTAACCTGTCTCTGCGTATTCATCGTTAAATACATTAAAGTATGTTTTCATCTATACCGTTATTATATTATTTGTAATTGTTATAAATCTTTTTCTCAATAAAGTTTTTTCGTGCTTTCCGTAGCCAATCAATTTTTCTGCTATGTCTTTTTTAAGCGGCGAATTTTCCTTTAGGAATTTAAGTAATTGTGTTTGTGTCATTTTAATTTTGTTTAAATTCTAAAGCTGATTCGAAGTAACCTGATACGCAATTATTGATTTTTAGGGTATAATAGTTCTGCCCATTAACTTTTCCTTTGAGTTTTGCTTCAAAGTATTTTGTTGTGTTTTTTATTTTAGCCTGCATTTTCATATAGTCCTTCAGTTAACAGATTATGACCGAATAGTTTTTGTGCGTCCCTATAGTTGTAAGGATCTGAATTTAATCTCATAGCACAGGATTTACAGTAATATTTACGAGTAGAATGATTATACCAAGTTGCCGAATCTGGTTTTTGACAGGAAGTTAAGTTACATTCCTCTTTGTAGCTGCCTTTCATAAGTTATCTTTTATAATTATTTTTCCTATTGAGTCAATATGTGTCTTTACTTTACCTGTATCTGTTAGTACGTATACACTGTCTTGATTTATTATTTCAATCTGATAAGTCGGTTTGTTGTTTTCTTGCGGAAATTTAAATCCTGCACTTTTAACGGGTTCTTCCTTTTCAGGGTACACAAATAGCAACACTCCGAAAGTAATACATATCATATAAGAAATAGTCGCCGCCATATGAAAAATACGCTTGTCTCTCAACCAGATATTTAATCCTATAAATATAAGGAATATTGCTATCTGTAAACCTAATACCACTGATAAAATTGTTACTATGACCATAATTTCTCTATTAAATTGGTTGCTATTGTTTTTCTGTATTCCATAAGTGCTCGAACATTATTTCTTGTATGTGCATCTGTCAGGGCGTTGATTGCTTCTGCCCTATAATTGTGGAGTGCTTCATGTAAAATATTCTTTTCTTCTGTTGTTAGTGTCATAATTTCATTATAAATTACATTCTTGTTTATACTCGTTCCAAGCTTCATTAAAACCCTCTAATTGTTCTGATGGGTCGTAGTTTCTGTCTACTTCTTCATAGCTGTAAAAACCTGCCTTAAATGCATGCTTCAGTTGCTCTTCTTTATACTTTTCCATTGAACGCAAAATCCCTGTAAATTGAATTGGTGTTAACGGTGCTGTATTAATTTCTGATTCTAAGTATTGTAATGCTTTCATAATTATAGATTTTTTATTATATAATTTTTTGTTTTTTGGAGTGAACTATAAAAAGTCAAAAACCCAAGCATCTGATTGAATAAAGTCTATAATTTCCTGCTGAACTCTGCGACCTGTAGTGGAGTTATTCCAGTTGTGAAAAGTAAATTCCTTGTCAGCTTCTTTTAGTGTTGCAAACATACTCGACATCTGCTTATACAACTCACTTTTCAATATACGCTGTTGGTGGCAATATTCTTTATACTGCTCACAGATAGCCTCTAATTCACTTACATTATGGTTTCCTTTACCTTCATAGAAAGGCTGTTCTACTTCTTTGTAATGTTTTGGTAAGTAATTCATAGTTGTTTATTTTTTAAGAGTGTTATTTATTTGCGGCGCTGATTACAATGATACATTCTGATATAAATTCCTTGTCACTCAATTCCATTAACCTGTCCCTTTCTTGAAGTCCGAAATCATCACTCACATCTAAACCATTATCAATATAATATGTTGGCGGATTACTCGAATCATTTCTAAATAGGTAGAAGTTTTCAACTCTTCTTATTGTTCCTGTCATAATTTTTATTTTTTAATTGTTGTTTATTTGGCGGCAAATCTGTTTATCCTAAGTCCGTTCCATTTATAGCACTTTCGATCCTCTGAGCCACGTTATCAAGGAAATCTTTCATGTGCTGTATTTTTATACCTTCTGAATCTGTAAAGTATATGATTCTTTCTCCTGAACCTGCATCCAAAGTGTGCAAAGTTTCATCCTGTAGTATTTGGAAAATTATTTCTTTCATGTTTTTGTTATTTGTTTAAAACCGTTCATTTTCGCTCAATTTGTTATAAGGATAACCGTATAACGAATAGTATTCTTTCGCTTCACTAGCTGTCTCACAGTATATATTACCTGCTGGTGTATAAACTATATAATTTTTCTGATTCATTTTGTTTAATGTTTTTATTTTTCGCGGCATAAAAACTACAAACCAATACCAAAAGTACCTGTATAAATCGTCTGTGGCGTTTTTAAGGCCTGAAATTCTATTATAGTGAGTAAGTTATCTCCAAACATATTATCGGGTATTACAGCCACTAAAATCGATTTGCCTTTAATTGCGCCCAAATTTCTTTCCTAACTGATTTAAACCATATATCCTTCATAACTTTCTTGGTAACCAGTTTTACGGCGTATTCTAAGTTATCTATGTCTGAATCGCACTTGACCACCTGCCCAAATGAGGTAAGTAATCCGTTAGTGAACAATAAGCACTGGGTTACTTTAGGGTAGGTCTTGTCACGTGTCCTGCCAAATACCTTTCTGCCTGTTATGTAAACAAGTTTGTATTTTAAACTATTATCTGTTGTGATATAGCTTATCTCGAATAATATTTTTATGTCGTTCATTTTCTTTTAGATTTTGTCGTTATACCATTTTATGAACTCAATACAGGCCTTATGTACAGCTTCTATTTTACTTTCAAAGTCTTTACCACTTATATCAACTACTGATTCTCCCCCTGTTTTGTGAATACTCACTGCTGTTTTGAAAATATCAACGGGATAACCTAGAGATTCTATCTTTTCAACTACTACCATCAAGGAATCCCAAGAATATCTGAAATCTAGTTCCTCTAAATTCATTCTGTGGGCAATGAAAGTGTATTTAGAGTTATATAGCTCACTTTTAGGGTTGTTTATATACCCCGTTTCGTTATTCTCTATTTCGAGAAAATCTGCTATTAATTTATCTGTGTTCATATTGTTATCTTTTATTGTCCATGTAATCGTGATATAAACTTATTTCATCTTCATCTTTAAAATAAGTGTTCTCTTCGTCCAAATCTTCTACACTGTCTCCTAAATCTAGGCTCATGCAGTAGGATAAAATATCTCCGGCTGTGTAGCCCTCATATTCCTCATTCTCGTCGATGTCATCTTGTGTCAGTATTTCACTTTCACACCAAATATCACCGCCGTTTATAAATTTTGTTTTTGCTTGTTCAAATGTCAATATTGTTTTCATAATTTGTATTTTTTAATTATTAAATCGCCGGCTAATAAACCGGTTAGTATAAATCTGTATTAGTCAGTGAAAGGTAAACGGTTATACACTCATCATCTTGGGTAATGTCAGCATCAAAATTACAGCCTGCCGAATCTTCATCTAAATCAAAATTATCGTAGTTTAATTTGACAGATATAGAATCATCATAAATGTAGAAATTGGTGATAGATGCCTTTAGTTTTTCTGATATGTCTATATCTTTACCTTCTGGGCATTGTATTACGCCTAGTATGTCTCCGTTTTCGTTTAATAGAACTAAATGTGTTTGAGTAGTAAAATTTGTTTTCATAATTATTAAGATAAGACGTCATTTAATAGTTCTTTTAGTTCTGACTCAGGTAATAGAAATTCTTCCTGTGTTGCATAATAAGTTATGGAGTTATCTACATCCTCCGCCTCTTCATCGTACTCGTAATCGTCGCCTATTGCTATACTCAAAGTTTCTGTGGCTATCGTGTAGCCATCTATTGTTCTTGTTGGGTATTTTACCCCTTTGTATGTTATCATAATATTTGTATTTATTGATTATTTTTTCAGCCCTTAACAGTTACTTTTGATTAACTTAACAAATTTTTAGAGTAGTATTTTTTCCATCCCTCATTCTCTCTGATTGCTTTAGATAACTTATTAATTAATTCTTTATCATTTGTATCAATCCTGAAAACGTGGCTCAATGTCTCAAAATTTCCAAAGAATCTAACAAGACCGTTGTAATCAGAGATAGGACAATGATTATGGAGTTTAATATTTAAAGGGGAGACACGAACAGAATACTGAGAAAAGAAACGCTCTTCTATAGTTTCAGTTTTTAGTATTTCTACTAACTGCTCAATTGTATTTTTATCTTCCCCTGCCCATTTTGAGCCGTTGCTGTGTATTACTGTTTGATTTTGCATAATTATTATCTTTTAAATTATTGATTATTTTTTTGCCGCATTAAAACGACAAGTATCCCAACTGTTATTTTTTAATCTTGTTGTACATATATCCTATTAACTCTATAAGGCTTATAGTAATGTACTCCCAATTAGTCTCTTCACTACCCTGATAGGTTATCATAACAGATATACCACCCTCTTCTTTTATAAATTTACTTTCAAACTCGAATACAGGGATATTTTTAACCTCTGTGATGTAGTCTGTTATCAACTGTTCCATGTTATTATATTTTTAAATTGTTATAAAAATTTCCGGCTAATAAAAAACAAACTAAATCAATTCATTAGCTGTTTTTATAAGATTATTCCATTCATTGAGCATCCCATCCAAACCTTCCCATAAAAAGGGATGATCCTCAACAATATTGAGAGCGTCTTGTATCTCACGTTTATCTTTCTTTCTGACTCCATCCCGTAATTTAGCTATGGATTTATTGGCAATGTATATACGGTTGTTTTCCTTAACGTTAGGCAACTCTAAAAGTCTTACGTTATGTATACAGGAGACCCACTGCTCTCCAAATATTGTTAAGTCATTATCCTCACCACATGATAAGCAGGAAATAGTCTTACCGCTTACACCCCGCAGTCGACGGTTAGGGAAATAAATATCTACCTTATCAACCGCTGTATTCTCATTTATGTGTCCGCAATTAGAACAAATTACTTTTTTCATACTCTCTATTTTTAAATATTAATTTTTCGCCGCATAAAATAAACAAATCTAATCAATTAGAATAACCAACAGTTAATTCTAGACAAGGATTGTTTCATTCTCCATACACCTGCATCCCTAAGATGAAGTGACTTGTTTCTAGGCAGTGTGGAAGGCATATTAATTATATCCCCTGATTCTGTATTGAAGACTAAAATACATTTGTGGTGCACGGTGGTTTAGGATGGTATTTGTGTTAATAGTTGTTAATTGGGTTAGATTGATTTTTATGTCAAATGGTTTTGAAACGCTGTTTGCCTTATTTTTAGGGGTTTTGGTGGGTGTTTACGCCTGTCCACCTTCTATCTGTAACAAAATAAATTACAGTATAATGGTTCTTTTCGTACATCTGTAAAGCCCTGTAAACACTGGTAGTTAGCTGTTAATTCTCTACTTGAAAGTGATAGTCATCATCATATTCATCACTTGTTATAGCCTCTCTTAACCAACTCCTGCCGTACTTGTTTGCCTCTTGTGTAGAGTTATAATTGGTTCTGCTTATCTCTTTGTTGTTTATAAATTTTATTAATACACTCATAAAATAACGGTTTTATTTAGTTATTATTGTTTTTATGCGGCGGTTTTTGAGGAGTGCAATTTCCACTCCTGTGGAAAATATATACCGTATATGCGTACTTTAGAACCTATGAGTGGAAATACTACATATTTTTTACCTCTTCAATCAAGTATTGTTCCCAACGCTTAAGAAATTCTATTTGTTTGTGGAACTTTTTAGGGTAACGGTTAGCCCTTATGCTGTCCCTGTTCCCTGCAAGCAATTCCGATACCTTACTCCAGTTTATTATTTCGTTCTCCATGTGGTATGATTACAAGTCTGTCAAAATTTAAATTCCTGAACTTTAGAGCTGTTCTGTACTCTAGGAATTTTATGTGCTTTATAAAAACTGATTGCTTATAGGACATATAGAAATTGTAGTTATCATCCATGTACAAAAACTCTTTTTTCTTTGTGAGATTTCCGTAGTAGGGATCTTCCAATTCAATTATCTTTGGTTTGTCATCTAATAGGCTGCTGTATAATACTGGATACTCTGAACCGTTAAATGTATGCTCAATAGTGTTTATGTATTTGATTATTTCTTCCGGCGAAATATTAAACCACTCCCCTATACTCTTGTGTTCTTTAAACACCTCGTGTAACTGTTTCTCGTATTCTCGTGGATTATCCAGTAATGGGCTTTCATAGTGAACTGTTAAGGCACACCCTATTACAGATTTAATTGAATCTAATCTTGCTGTAGGGGACTTACTCATCCCTATCTTAGTTAAAGAGGTGTAAGGGTGTGAAGCTACATAAATACATTTTCTTTTCTCGTCTTCCATATTTAATATTAATTATTTTAAAGCAAAAGTAATCAATAGTTTTTATATGTACAAGAAATATTTCAGTTATTTTCCACTCATTGGTCTTAAACCCCCTCATACGGCTATGTTTTTTCCATAAGTGTGGAAATCTGTGTATAACCTAAGCCCTAATTTTTCACCCTCCACATACCCACGTCAAAGTCATGTGAATATCTATCTAAGTTGTTCAGACTTATGCAGTAGTTTATTACTTCATGCTTGTCATCGTATTTAACGTTGGCTACTAATACTGCTATCATACCTCCATTGTACCAGTTAATTGTACTACTTATTAATGTTTTCATAACTGTCTGATTTTTATTTATTTAGTTTTTATTAGCCGGAAATTTTATTCTCCCCTACCTTCCAAGTCTGCTATACGAGCCTTTAGGTACTTTATACGTGGCTCTTTTGAAAACTTATCCCACCAATAATTATCACTACGTTCATAATAATACTCTGACCACTTGTTATATAGTGTAGGTTTGTTTACAAGGAAGTCTTCATATAATTTGTAATATTCTTCTACGTCTATTTCATAATCATTTGATATCTGTGCTATCACAGAACATATCCCTGAATTACTTGTATCCTTTATTCTATGTAATAGTATTTTATAAAGCTGTGATAGTGTTCTCATAATTTATTGGTTTGTGTTTTTTAATGCGGAATTTTTAACCTAAAAACTTGGTCTGTAATCAAGTCTCTTTATAACCCCCTTGTTGTCTCCATCCCTTGTAACTGGTATAAACATACTCTCGCCTTCTTTGAGGTCTAGTATAGCGTCTATATCGTCCTGTAAGGTGTATGTAACCTCTAAACCGTCATCCTCTAATAATTCAATTAGGGTGTATACTTTTTCAAAAGTGTCTTCCCCGTCAAAACCTGTTACCTTGTATTCTCTTTTACTGTTATTCATTTTTTCTATTTTTAATGTTACTTGTTTTTAATGCGGGCTAAATCTATCAACTGCTCAACTAATAGTGCACCTCTTTCTGTTATCATTGCTGTATTTACAAAATTTACATACCCTTGTCCTATTAACGTGTTTAGGTCTTTGTTGTAAGTCTTTATTGAGCTCTGTGTGTCTATTCCTCTGTATATGTCCAGTAGTAGTATTATTTGATTTATGGTTAGTTTCATAACTGTTTTATTTAGTTTGTTGTTTTATTCCCGGCGAATTATTTATTATATATGTTACACCGTCGTATTTTGTAACTATCCTTTCTTCTTTGTATAACCTCTGGTTAAATTGTAGTTCCTCCCTCTTAACCTGTTCTTGTGCTAATTTTATAGATGTTTCTTTGTCTAACCCTAGATCGGTTAGTTTGTTTAATTTTGATTTCATGTTTTTAATTTTATTAGTTTATTCGGCGGCAATTCCGTAATCCCTATAAACCGTTTCTATATCATCAACACACGCCTCTGTAAGTTCATATTTATGTGGAAATACATTTACTTTACCTGTCTTTAGGTAGTCTATTGCTTCCAACCATTCTCGGGGGTTATGCCCCATTACCTGCATTTCAGCCATTTCCTTTTCTAGTTCCTGTATTAGTCTTTCTTTTCTTGTCATTTCTTACGTGTTAGGTTAATTGAGTTTTCCCAATTGATTAAATATTCTTTGTTCCTGATTACTATTGATTTGCAGTTTTTTCGCGGCGCTGTTATAGTGTTGGTGTATATTGCCTTTACTCTATTTTTGGAATCTCTTAGGTACAGGGTATGTGTATACCAACTGTCTTTTACTCTTGTTGCTGTTAGTGTTTCCATTTTTAAACAGTTTGTTATTTTATTGCGGCTAAAATTTCAGAAACATTTATCTTACAACTCTCACTCATCCAAGTAAAATTATTATCCTCTGCATCTGCAAAGAAAGAATCCGATGCAAAGCAGTTATTGGATAGTAGGGTCAAATCTTCTTTGCGGTATATAAGTGTATTGGTGGTCTCATCTGTTTCATTTTCATCAATGAAATATATCTCCCCCGCTGTCTCTGCTGCTCTTACAAACTTATCGATACTTTGTGTATTTATATCTTTTAATTTTTTAGGTGTTTTCATAATCGTATTTTTTAATTGTTACAAACTCATGTCCTGTTCTATAAACCATTTATAGACATCGTAGTCCAATACAGTACCTTTTAATTTTAGTCCGTCATCTTGTGTAAGATAATCGTCTTCCTGTAGTATAGATTGCCATTTGTCTATAAGTATCTGTTTGGCTTCTTTCTTTGTATCGGTGTGTTTATATACCTCAGCAATACCTCCGTTTTTTCTTTTATAAATTATTGTTTTCATGCGGGCGAATTTTGTTTATTATACCATTTGATGAAGTCAATACATTGTTCGTATACCTCTTTAATATTAGTTGTTAACTGTATTTTACCGTCATAAAACATTGAAGCGTTTTCACTTATATAGTGAGAGTAGTAAATATCAATACTGTATATTTTCTCAACTACTGGTATAAGCCAATTCCAATCTGTGTGAAACTTCATTTGACCGCCTGTTAATAAGTCATTCCCGTCAGGATCTTCAATACTTTGAAATTTCTGAGAAATCCAGTGTTTACCATTTGCATAGCTAGGAGAAGTAAACAAAACGGAATCAGGATTAACCATAAAATATGCAATCAACTTGTTATTTTCTATTAAATTTTCCATAACATTAATTTGTAAAGAAGTAAATAGTTTGAATTGCGTAGTCTCTCTTGTACCACACATTATCATGCCCGTACTCCGCTTTAAATTGTGCTTCCAACCTATTGAAAGTAATATTGTCAAATGTCTTGCAGGTGCCAATTATCCTTTCACCTCTTTGTGTTGTTATTGTGCTCATAGTTATAATGATTTTAGTTTGTTTTTCTTTTGCCGCGAGATTTAGATGTTTACTAATTCTCTTTTTAATGCCTTATCTTTTGACATTCTTAGTATAATGCCGTTATCTTTACAATAACTTCCTAAATGGTCTCCCAAAGGTGTTGGTAATACATTTTGTCGTTGTAATTCCTTTGTACTTTCATACTCAAATTGATTACCATAACCGTACTGAAAAGGAAGTTTAAATTGTTTCTCCGTTGGGAGTGCGTAATCTACGGTTATTATTGCTGCAAAATAACTGTTACCGTTTACTTTATCAAACCATTCTTTTGCCTTTATATCTAATGTTTTCATCTTAATATTAAATTTAGTGTTGCTAATTTTGTTTTTCTAATTGTTTCTTTTTTAAGGATAACATTTTAACCCTCTGTTTATCGTACTCAGCACGCATGTTAAAAATAATTAATTCAAAATCTTTTAACCCCTGTAATAATTCAACAGTAACTGGCGTGTAAATATCGAACTCTAGTGTTTCAATAACCTTGTTCAAATCCTTTTCTAATAAGGTATATTTGTAATATTCTGTATTATTTGAAATAGTTTGTTTACCTGTTATGTTATTAGTGTCCATTTTTTAAAATTCTTTAGATGTTACTTCTATTCGCATTGTATTCTATTATAAGCGTTCAGCATCTTATCGTTGTCGCTATACCATTTATTACAGATGGTACGCATAAAATTATCAAAACCCTCTCTATTGCGAGGGCTTACGACTGTTTTTGTAGGTTGTATACTCATCTTAGTAATTAGTTTTATCCAAGTCCCTACCAAAGTAGTCGCAAGTGGTTATTGTTAATGCACCTAAATCCCTTTTAAGGTCTCTAACAGTTCCTTGTATGTCGGAACGTATTACTTTACCGTCAGCCACATAAATATAATCCCAGTATACAGGATAATCGTTATCCAATACTCTTTCTTGAAGTTGTTTTTCTTTAGTTTTCATAATGTTTATTTTTAGTCTGTTATTATTTCAATTAGTGTTAGTACTGCTAGCATTGCGGCAACCCCGAATAAGAATAAGATTCCTATCATTGCCTTTTCTTGTATGTATTTCATAATTTAATTATTTGACCCGTATATAATGGGAATTGTTTTACGATATTTGATTTAAGTATTTTTTCTCTGCGGTCAAACTCGCCGTTATCATACACACTAACTACAATGTAATCTAGTTCGCTGAAATTTTCAACTACTATTCTTTGTATTTTCATAATTTAAATTTTAGTGGTTCAGACCATAGCCAGTTAATAAAAATAAACGCCGCAATAAAACAAGAAAACAAACAGATAAATTTTATATCTGATTTTACTAAAGCATACGCCAACATACCGATATTAATAAGTATAAGGTAATAGCTTAAAGCCTTAAAGAATTTTTGGATAGTCATAATATTATATTTTAATAGTTAGCAAACGGTAAAGGTTACGAACCTTATTAATAGTACTCACTAATACCGTTTTATTTAAGAGGCTTCATTATTTATAGTCGCAAGAAACTCTTTAATACGACTTTGTTTATTGTTACTAGCCCAATATTTCCACATTGAAAGCCTAACACTAATGTTTTTAAACACGTATTAAAACACTACTATACTATTTGTATTTCGTGGCTTGATTCGGCGATTAATCCATACTAGCAAGCTAAGCAATCTAAGAGATATTGTGTTGTTCCCTTTGGACAATACAAAGATGCGACAACAATTTTAATAATAATGCGAAAATAAATTTTTTTATTTAAAAAGAAAGTCGTATATGCGCGTGCGTTCCATTAATTAAAATAATTGTATTTTGTATTTGAAGCCGATTATAGGCTAATATTGATTATAAGCGTTTCTAAGACACGCAAAGAGGTAGTAAGGTATGAGAGTATCAAAAGTTCGAGAACGTTGATTAGAAACAATATATGACATACGCAAATTAAATGTGTTAAAAAATAAATTAAATTTTGGATTTGAAAAATTGGAATCGGTCAAAAACGGTTTGTAGTTTTGATTTTGGTTGGGCGGGGGTTAGGTAAAAATTTCCGTTTTGGTTGGGGTTTGTATATAGGGTGGGTTGTGTGTCAATAACGTTTACAGTTTTTTACTATCCCCCAAGTCTCAGACTAAAAATAAAGCCCTTACCTATAGTGGTTATTATCAAGCCACCCCCTATACACCATCAATATACGTGCTTACTTATTTATATTAATGTAAACAAATCTGTTTACTTTTTGTTCTTACATTACTTCTTATAAAGAACAAACCCCTGTAAGTTAATACAAGGGTTCTTAATTATTTTTATAGTATTTTTTATTCGCCGGAAATTTGGATCTGTAGGGATTTTAAGAATTCATGAAGCTTTTTATTCCACCTAGCATCGGATAAAGAGTTATGCTCATTCTCTTGTTTTGGGTAATCTGCATGTTTTTTGATCCTTTTAAGCCTGAATTCTAACTCAAAAGCTTCTCCAGTGGGTGGGGATTGTACTTATCATATTATTCTACAATTTGCCAATCTTCCGCTAAAGCATCCGATCCAGAAGGAGACCAAGTGGCAACACTTCCGTCAGCAGTTTTTAAATCGATGTGTGGCCTGTAAGTTATTTTGGTTCCTTCTGGGTAAATACTTAAAAGCGGTTCTCTATTTACTTCAAATGTTGATCCTTGAACCAAATACAAAAACATTTCTTTCCCGTTCCAACCCGTTCTTGCTACTTTTTTACCAGCTTTCAAGGCTTTAATTGCTCCTCCAAAATCACGAGAACCATCGGTAATATCCCAATCCGTACGGTTAATATAATCTTCTGTACATGGTAAGTCAAGAATTTTACAATCGGCTGTGTAAACTTGGATATATTCGTTTTTCCCCATAAACCAATATCCTGTCCATTCAGGCAACTTTACTTTTTTGCCGTTTCTTATCGCTTTTAATGCTTCTTTATAATTCATAATTTAGATTAGCGATTAAGCATTATCGCGAGGGTAAGTTTTTTTAAAAACATCTATTTTAAAAGCCGACGTTATGTAAAGAGGTTTTTTTTCTGAATTACAATTTTTACATCTGCCAATTGTGTTTTGTTTAATTGAAACAGGATTATTAAAACTATCAACTCCACAATCATAACAAACGTAGTCTGGTAGTTTTCTAAGAATGTCTTCGTTGAAACTTATACGATAATCGACAAGAAGTACTTTTCTTAAATGTGGTTTTATTTTATTTAATTCCTTCATGGTTAGAGGGATAAAACACTCTTTGTCTTTTCCTGTTGGATGAACTTTATCTCTCCAATCAGTAAAAATTGTCTTCACTCTTGGAGTTGCTATAATTAATGTTCGTTGCCAATGATATAGGCTATCTACAATTATATCTCCTTCCTTGATTTCATTAATCGGTTTTGTACATTTAAAGAATTGCATAGTTTTAAATTTTACGGTAAAAAGTAACAAGGACTATCCTAGTACCTTCGGTGATTTCTTGTGGGTATTTTGAATGAAACAATGATGCCTCGTAAAGCAGTATTCTGTTTGGAACATTTGAAATAAAATCGCTTTTAAGCCATTTACTTTCATCGTTGCTGTCTTCTGTGAGTAAGCGGTTAAATTCTTCGGGAGAGGTGTCGTCTGGAAGTTTGTGACCATGTTGTTGATGTTTCCAGAATGCTGTATAGCCTCATCTATTAGTTTTGTTGTCTTGCCTGTTTTTCTATTTTCCATATGATATTGTATTGTTTTTAGCCGCGGAAATTTTATAATCTGATAAAACTGTAATCTG
>Ga0247816_10000985_pt1 | contig 14474 bp, 9 predicted proteins | sample UWRJL209509C1_FD_179930 | JGI IMG/M metagenome (GOLD analysis project Ga0247816, IMG submission 179930) | Plant litter microbial communities from Arlington Agricultural Research Station in Wisconsin, United States - UWRJ-L209-509C-1 | ecosystem: Environmental > Terrestrial > Plant litter >...
AACTTAGTAGTGCAAATCAACGTCAATCTCTATCCTGAGATTTTTTTGAACTTAGTCCTGTTCCAAACAAGTTGGAACTTCATTACTGTAAAAGTTCAGTACAGTAAAAGGACCGACCTAGCTTCACCACTGGATTGCTCGCAGTGATGGCATAACTCTCCCTAGAAAGGAGGTAATCCATCCGCACCTTCCGGTACGGATACCTTGTTACGACTTAACCCCAATCATGCCCCCCACCTTAGGCCGACGAATCGGACTTCGGGTGTTGGTCACTTTCATGGTTTGACGGGCGGTGTGTACAAGAGCCGGGAACGTATTCACCGCAGCTTGCTGATCTGCGATTACTAGCGATTCCAACTTCAAAGAGGCGAGTTTCAGCCTCTTATCCGAACTGGGACCAGTTTTGATGCGATTTGCTCCACCTCGCGGCTTCGCTGCGCATTGTACTGGCCATTGTATTACGTTTCTAGCCCAGGGTGTAAGGGAAATACTGACCTGACATCATCCCCTCCTTCCTCCCCGTTGCCGGGGCAGTCTGAATAGAAAAATACAACTATTCACAAGGGTTGCGCTCGTTGATGGACTTAACCAAACATCTCACGACACGAGCTGACGACGGCCATGCATCACCTGTCACCAAGTTCAATAAAGCACTCTCATCTTTCGACAAAATTCTTGGGATGTCAAACCCTGGTAAGGTTCTTCGGTTATCATCGAATTAAAGAACATAATCCACCGCTTGTGCGGCTCCCCGTCAATTCCTTTATGTTTTAGTCTTGCGACCGTACTCCACAGGCGGGATACTTAACGCGTTAGCTTCGCTACTGGGGGGGTCGATACCCCCAACAGCTAGTATCCATAGTTTACGGCGTGGACTACCCGGGTATCTAATCCGGTTCGCTCCCCACGCTTTCGTGCCTCAGTGTCAGAAATGGTCCAGTAACCTGCCTACGCCATTGGTGTTCCTTCTAATATCTACGGATTTCACTCCTACACTAGAAATTCCAGTTACCTCTACCATTCTCGAGACAAGCAGTTCGAGTAATAGTCCGTACGGTTGAGCCGTCGGATTTCACTATTCGCTTACTTGTCCACCTACGCAACTCTTTACGCCCAGTCACTCCGGATAATGCTTGCACCCTACGTATGACCGCGGCTGCTGGCACGTAGTTAGCCGGTGCTTATTCATAAGTTACCGTCATATTCTTCACTTATAAAAGCAGTTTACGACCCGAAGGCCTTCATCCTGCACGCGGCGTTGCTCCATCAGGCTTTCGCCCATTGTGGAAGATTCCTCACTGCTGCCTCCCGTAGGAGTCTGGACCGTGTCTCAGTTCCAGTCTGGCTGGTCATCCTCTCAGACCAGCTAACGATCGTAGACTTGGTAAGCCATTACCTCACCAACTATCTAATCGTACGCAGGCCACTCCCAAAGCGGATAAATCCTTTAATCCGAAGATCATATGCGGCATTAGACTCCATTTCTGGAGCTTATTCCTCACTTTGGGGCATGTTCCCACGCGTTACTCAGCCGTCCGCCGCTCGTCATCATTTCTCACTTCAGCACCAACTTAAAAGTTAGTACCAAGGTGAGAAACATGTTACCGCTCGACTTGCATGTGTTAAGCACGCCGCCAGCATTCATCCTGAGCCAGGATCAAACTCTCCATAAAAATGTCCTATTTTCAGACATATAGACTCAAACATAAACTTGACGTTTTGTGACTACTCGCAATAAATTACGATAGTCACTTGATTTGCACTACTAAATTGTTAAAGGTCTTCGTCTTTGTATTCAACTCCACGTTGGTACTGGCGGTTGTTGCTTGTTGCGTCAACCAGACTCAAATTAGTTTACCCCATATCCCCTGGTGAGTCAACGGTGAAATGCCATTTCCCTAACAGGGGTGGGCACTTAGACAGCTGTTGCGAAGTATACTACGGTTCCTACCACTAGTCCGACAAGGATCCCACCGAGTACTTCAAATGGCGTGTGCCCCTTGGCGACGCGCGGAATACGGACTTTGCTGTTCAAGCTCTTGAGCAGTTCAGATAGCGATGCCCCCTGCTCACCAGATGAGCGGCGGACCATAACAGCGTCATACATGACAACTGCAGCAAACAATGCAGCCAAGCCAAACAGGCCTGATTCGACACCATCTTTAAAGCCGATAATGACTAGCAGCGCAACAACTGTCGCGCTGTGGGCACTTGGCATACTGCCAGACAAATATAGTTGGCGAAGATTACGTAACTTTCGTCCCTTAATCGTCGCAACGATGTATTTGATGCCCTGTGCAACCACCCACCCGGTCGCAGCAGCGATCAGGTAGGGTGAGATGACAAGTTCCATAACTATGCGCCCTTCACTTCTTCGGCGTCGTCTTGGTCCTCGACAGCCTGTTCAGGAACGAATCCGAATGACGACACTTTATCGTTTTCGCCAGTACGCATGATGCGCACACCTTGTGTTGTTCGTCCTAGGACTGGAACGTCCTTGATACCAACACGGATCGCTTGTCCCTTGTTAGAGATAAGCAGGATCTCGGCAGTATCAGCTTCGAGTGAACGGACAGCCACGATTGGACCGGTCTTTGCGGTTACGATTGCAGCCTTGATACCAACACCACCACGTTTGTGAGATGGGAAGTTAGCAGCTTTCGTTACTTTTCCGTAGCCGTGTTCACTAATGACCAATAACATACCTTCGTTGTTCGCAACGATATCCATACCGACAACACTGTCGTTTGGTCGTAGACGGACTCCGCGAACACCACGAGCTGAGCGTCCCATTGGTCGAGCATCAGTTTCGGTGAAGCGAATCGCTTGTCCAGCAGATGTTGAGATGATTACATCATTCTCCCCTGTTGTCTTCTTGATCCATCGTAGTTCGTCACCATCATCAAGCTTGATTGCGATCAGTCCGTTAGTACGGATGTTAGCGTAATCCTTGAATGGTGTCTTTTTGACAGTACCCTTAATGGTGGCCATAAAGAGGAAGCCGTCGTCTTTCGAATCTTTTTCGTGACGGATGATCGAGGTAATCTTCTCTTCTGGTTGGAGGTTGAGCAGGTTGACTGCAGCAACACCCTTGGCAGCTAACGATGCCGCTGGGACTTCGTAGGCTTTCAATCGGAAGATACGACCCTTATTCGTAAAGAATAGGAGGTAATCGTGTGTTGATGCTGGAATCAGCTGGTCAATGACATCTTCTTCTTTCGTCGTCATGCCTCGTTTACCCTTACCACCACGGTGTTGGCGGCGGTATTCACTGACGAGGGTACGCTTGATATAGTTTTCGGTGGTCAAAAGGATGACTGAATCTTCTTCAGGGATCAATTCTTCGTCACTAAACTTGCCGAGTTCAGATGCAATGATCTTTGAACGACGGTCATCACCAAACTTCTCTTTCATTTCGAGCAGCTCTTCTTTAATGATGCGTAGGATTTCTTGCTCGTCACCCAGGATGCGTTCAAGTTCTGCAATCAATGCGAGTAATTGCGCAAGCTCTTCTTCGATCTTGTCACGTTCTAGTCCTGTCAGGCGGCGAAGTTGCATCGCAAGGATGGCTTGAGCTTGGATCTCAGACAGGCTGAACTTCTCCATCAATCCCTTTTGGGCAATTTCACTGTTCTTGCTGGCACGGATGAGTGCGATCACTTCATCAATGTGATCAAGGGCAATTTTGTAACCCTCGAGAATGTGGGCACGAGCCTTGGCAGCCTTGAGTTCAAATTCAGTACGGCGTCGGATGACGATCTGACGGTGCTTGACGAATTCACGCAGGATTTCGACAAGGCTCAGGATGCGAGGCTGGATACCTTCAACGAGTGCCAACATGTTGTAGTGGAAAGCGGTTTGCATTGCAGTCATCTTAAACAACTGGTTCAGGATCTTTTTAGGATATGAATCCTTACGTAGTTCGATCACGACACGGACTTTACCACGGGCTGATTCGTCGCGAAGGTCGCTAATGACGATTTTCTTGTCTTTGTGCAGCTCAGCAATCTTCTCAATAAGCGTTGCTTTATTCACACCATAAGGCATCTCAGTAATGACGATTTGGCTGCGGCCTTTTTTGGTCTCTTCGATGTTAGTGACGGCACGAATTACAACACTTCCCCGCCCAGTTTGGTAAGCTTGGCGCATTGGTGCGCCGCCATAAACGATTGCTCCGGTTGGGAAATCAGGACCCTTCACGAATTCGAGTAGGTCATCGACTGACGCGTCAGGATTGTCGATCAAGTGGATGGTTGCATCGACTAATTCACCTAGGTTGTGTGGCGGGATACTGGTTGCCATACCAACAGCGATACCAATTTGTCCGTTCAATAGGAGGTTTGGCAGGCGGGCTGGTAGGACGGTTGGTTCTTGCTCGCTACCATCGTAGTTATCGCGGAAATCAACGGTATCCTTATCAAGGTCATCAAGCAGTTCGTTACCGGCACGACCCAATCGGGCCTCGGTGTAACGGTTGGCAGCTGGTGGATCTCCGTCCATTGAACCGAAGTTTCCCTGTCCGTTCACTAGTGGATAGCGCATGACCCAATCTTGAGCGAGGCGAACCATCGCCATGTAGATAGATGAGTCACCGTGTGGGTGATATTTACCCATGACGTCACCGACGATACGAGCGCTCTTTAGGAAACGACCACCTGGTCGCAGGTTTTGTTCACCCATTGAGTACAGAATGCGGCGGTGCACAGGTTTTAGTCCATCACGGACGTCTGGCAAAGCACGATCAATGATCACACTCATTGAGTACTTCAGGAAGCTGTCTTCCATGACATTCTCAACTGTCAGGTTCTCGACTGAACGAGAGTGTGTCTGCACAGGGGCAATATACTCACCCGTTTCGATAATCGGGTTGTTCCCGTCGATAAAGGCGTTGTTTTCGATTGGTTCGTTGTTAGTAATTTCGTCATCCATGATTAAACATCCAAGTCGGCAATATTAAGTGACTTCGCGCGGCTTTGGATAAAGCTTTTGCGGAGGTCAACTTGATCACCCATTAACTTTGTAAAAATTGCATCACTCTTCTCAGCGTCTTCAACACGTACCTGAATCAGCACACGGTTCTCTGGATTCATTGTTGTATCCCACAGTTGTTCCGCGTCCATTTCACCAAGTCCCTTGTAGCGTTGTAGCAACGTAACGCCAGCTTGCTTGTTGATGTCGGCTTCAGGGTCGATGTTGACGCCCTTTGCTTTACGTTCAGCAATCATGCGCTGCAAGATCTCATCACGCTCTTCATCAGAGTAAGCGTACTCCTTTTTAGTCCCCTGTCGTAATAAGAACAACGGAGGTTTTGCAAGGTAAACATAGCCGCCATCGATCACTTCACGCATATAACGGAAGAGGAATGTCAGCAGTAGCGTTGAAATGTGGCTTCCGTCGACGTCGGCGTCGGTCATGATCACAATACGGTGATAACGAAGGCCGTTAATGTCGAACTGGTCGCTAATACCAACGCCAAGGGCTTTGATAAGGTTCACGATTTCGTTGTTTCCAAGCATACGGTCAAGGCGAGCACGTTCTGTGTTCAAGACCTTACCACGAAGTGGCAAAATCGCTTGAGTACGGCTGTCGCGACCAGATTTAGCTGATCCACCAGCCGAGTCACCCTCTACGATGTAGATTTCTGATTCGGTTGGGTCTTTGCTTGAACAGTCAGCCAGCTTACCTGGCAGGCTCATACCGTCGAGTGCACCCTTACGGATGACGTTATCACGGGCTGCGCGGGCAGCTTTACGAGCGCGGGCAGCGAGGAGTGCTTTTCCGACGATCTTTTTGGCAATGTTCGGGTTTTCATCGAGGTAGTATGAGAAGTATTCGTTCATGACCTGTTCAACGTAGCGACGAACTTCTGGGTTACCAAGTTTGTTCTTGGTTTGGCCTTCGAATTGAGGGTCAGGTAGTTTCACAAGGATAATCGCAGTCAGACCTTCACGGATGTCGTCGCCGGTCAGATTGTCTTCTTTTTCCTTCAACAGGCTGCTTTTGCGGGCGTATTCATTAATAACGCGGGTTAAGGCTGAACGGAATCCGATAAGGTGCGTTCCGCCATCAGGTGTCAGGACGTTGTTAGCGAATGGCTTCACCAATTCAACGTAGGTTTCGTTGTACTGGACGGCGATTTCAATCATTGAATCTTCAACCATCTTTTCGACGTAGAAAATATTGTCAGTCGTAACGTCTTTACCGATGTTTAAGTGCTTTACGTAGCTTTGGATACCACCCTCAAAGTAGAAAGCAGCCCGCTTGTTGGTACGTTGATCAACAACTGATACATATATACCCTTTGTCAGGTACGCCTGGTGGCGGATGTAGTCCACAACCCAGTCGTAGTCGAATGTGGTTGTTTCTTTAAAGATAGTCGGGTCTGGATAGAAAGTAATCGTCGTTCCATTTTTGCGGTCAGTCTTACCGATTTTTTTGAATGGAACTTTAGTGGCACCGCGTTCGAATTCGATGCTGTAGAGGTTGCCTTCTTTGACAACTTCAGCAATCAGCGTGGTTGAAAGGGCGTTTACTACTGATGAACCAACACCGTGTAGTCCAGATGATACCTTGTAGCCACCACCACCGAACTTACCACCGGCGTGCAGGACAGTTAGTACTGTCTCAAGACTGCTAAGGCCTGTCTTTGGGTGCTTGTCGATTGGGATACCACGTCCGTCGTCAGAGATGGTCATACCACCGTCTGCCAGGATGATCACTTCTACCTTCGAAGCATATCCAGCGATTGCTTCGTCGATTGAGTTATCGGCAATTTCTTTAATAAGGTGGTGCACGCCGTCGAATCCGGTGCTACCAATATACATACCCGGTCGCTTGCGAACTGGTTCAAGTCCTTCGAGGACCTGAATCTGCGAACCATCGTATGATTTGTCTGTTTTCTGTTGAACCACGATTAATACCCTCTATTCCCTAAATGTGACTGACTTACTGCCCATAGTGACTTCGTAGTGACTACAATAACTGACTATCGTCGGCCGTTTCTGGACGTTTTAACTACAGCTATTATACCCGAAAAGATGTGTTCACTCAAGTATCTTACATTATATGTACTAAGGTATTGCACTGAACACAAAACTTATGCTAATCTGACTTACAAGAGGTTACATTAAAATAAAAACACCGGCCACTCACATGGCTAAAATCGAGACAAAAAAACATGTTTAGAAAAATAGTATCGAACTTATCGTTTAGCCCCGCATTGGTCGGGCAGCTTGGTTATTACGCCAAGCGTTTAAAGAAAGAACAGACCACTCGCCGGCTCGGCCTGGTATTCGTGGCACTTGCTTTGGTTGTCCAAAGCTTGGTTGTCTTCCAACCGCCTGAATCTGCTAACGCAGCCAGTTCTAACGACATGGTTTCTGGTGGATTAGGGCTTGGATCAAAACGATCAATCAATAACTTCCTCGCGCCGTATGACGCCAACACCAATAACCTGCGTGCCATTATGGATTACATGGGTATTAGTCGTGCTGAAATCGCCGGTTCTACCTTTAGCTCATTCACAACCGGTGCCAAGCGCTCATGGGGACACAACCCAATGTATAGCGCCGCACAGGGTGAACAAGCAACCACGATCTTAAATAGCGCCTACCAGCCAGTCACGACTGTCTATAGTCGCCCTCTCTCAATTGCCAACGGTGCAAATGCCAAAATCTACGGCTGGATTGGCCACTCTGACCGCGTTGGTTGGTTCGCCATCATGCAAGCCTGTGGTAACTTGGTCACCGATATTGTTCCCCCAGTGCCAACACCTCCACCCGCACCGACTCCTCCGCCGGTTGCAACCCCTCCGCCAACCCCAACGCCTCCACCAGTCGTTATTCCACCAGCACCAGCTGATGTCGTCCTCTCAAAGTCAGCCACTAACGTTTCACAAGGAAATGTTGCTGCCAGCAGCATTGCGGCCAAGGAAAGCGACAAGCTTACCTATACATTGACCGTCAAAAACAACGGTGGCACCGCTAAAGTCACACAGCTAGCCGATAACCTGACCGATGTACTCGAGTATTCGACATTGATCGATAATGGTGGCGGTAGCTTCGACGAAACCAAAAAGGTCTTATCATGGCCAGATGTTGACCTAAAACCAGGCGAAACCCAAAGTCGCACCTTTGCGGTTCAGATCCTAGCAACGATCCCATCAACCCCACAGGGCCAAAGCGATCCTGATTCATACAACTGTATTATGAATAACGTCTTCGGTGAAGTTGGCGTCACAGTCCCAGTGACTTGTGCCCCACCAAAGGTTGTCGAGCAAATCGTCACCGAGCTTCCGCACACTGGTGCCCGTGAGAACATGATCTTTGCCGGTGTCGTCCTGTCCGTTGTCACCTACTTCTTCCTCCGTTCAAAGCAACTTGGTAAAGAAGTCCGCCTGATTCGCCGCGATCTAAATAGTGGAACAATCTAAGAAAGTAACAATATATTATGATTAGTCCTGAACAACAACCATCCAACCCAGAGAATAACGTCGAAACACCAGCTAATGCAGCCGAGCTGTACGAAGCACTCGATCAAAAATTAGAAAAACGCAGTGAAGTTATCGAGAGTGGTGAAAAGAAAGCTGAAAAAGCGCGTGTTGAGGCGCTTGAATCAGCTATCAGTGTCGAAAAAGGCAGTGCTGAAAAAGCGCGTCGCCCTTCAGACACCCCTGCCCCACGTCGTCGTGGTGGTATCAGCAAGACTGAAAAGAAAGTTGCCCTCAAGAAAACACTGGACCACGTCCAGGCAGAGCTGGCACCAACCGAGCGTGCCTTTAGTAAGGTCATTCACAACCCGGCCGTCGAAAAGACAAGTGAAGTTATCGGTGGCACCGTTGCCCGCCCTAACGCTATCTTATCGGGTGCGATTGTCGCCTTCTTTGCCGTCCTGGCAGTCTACCTGATCGCCAAAACCTTTGGTTACGTCCTCTCGGGCTTTGAAACCATCGGCGCCTTTATCGTTGGTTGGGTCATCGGTGTCGTCTACGACTACTTGCGCGTCCTAGTGACCGGCAAGAGATAACCCTGCGCCCTTCCCTTCCATGGGATATAAAATAACCGCTCTGTACGAGCGGTTATTTTATATCCAGGCGTATGCCCGACACCAGTACTAGCGTAGCTTGATGTGGATTTCGTTATCGGTGTTCTCGCCGGGTTCACGAATGTGAAGTTTGTTAGCTGGAACCTGTGGCTCTGGAGCTTTCTGGGGCTGCTGTGTTGGCCGTGATTCCGCTTGTGGCTTCTGTGGCTGGGTGAACGGGTTTGGTCGCGGCTGAGGGTCTAAGAATGGGTTTGGCGCCGTAATGGGCGTCGATGGCTGCGCCGGTTGCACTGGCGCGGCTGGCTGGAAGGTGTTCGGTGTCTGCGCGGCTGGTGCCGGGACAGTTGGACCAAAGGCCGGATTGGCATTAGCCGCTGGTGCTGGTGCGGTCGTATTGTTAATTTGCTGACGTTTGGCGAGCCATTCATCAAGGAATGATGAGCCGCCTGCTACTGGTGCACCGGTTGGCGCGCCGCCAGGGATACTACCCGCAGCCGCAGCCGGACGTGGACCGCCAGGAATGGCTTGGTTCTGCGCACCTTGCAGTGCAGCCATGCGTTCTTGTTGAGCTTTCTTTAGCTGGTCCATCTTGGCTTTCTTGGCGGCGTCACCGGCACCGAGGCGAGCGAAGATCTCACGCTCGGCTTCAGCACGAGGCTTTCCGTACTTAGCAGCCGACAGTTTCTTTAGCGCATCACGTAGTTGCGGGTTTGATTGTCCCATCGGTGGAAGTAATGACATGCTGAACGGTGCTGATGGCACGTTGTTGATCATGACAGTGGCGATAGATTTAAAGTTAGGCAAACGAGTCATGTCTTCGGCATCAAAGGTCGGTGTAAACTTCTTGACCAGCAGTTCGGCGTCGGTAATACCGATACGACCACTAATGACTGTTCCGATGTTACCAAGGATGGCTTCGCGGATCTTATCTGTTAGCTGGGTCATGAACTGGTTCGCAAGGACCAGGCTCAGGTGATACTTACGGGCTTCGGACAGGATGCTTTCAAAGCTATCGGTTGCAAAGTTCTGGAACTCATCGACATATAGCGTAAAGTCGACACGTTCTGATTCTGGAATGTCAGCACGGCCCATGGCGGCAGCCTGGAACTTCATCACGAAGATCATACCCAGTAGTTGTGAGTTCAGCTCACCCGTCTTACCCTTTGAAAGGTTAACCAGCAGGATCTTTTTGTTATCCATAATCTCACGGAGGTTAAAGCCACTCTCGGTACGCCCAATAATGTTACGCATCATCTCGTTACCCAGGAAGGCACCGAACTTGCTAGCGAACCACCCAAGCATCTCACCCTTTGAGGCTTCGCTGGTTTGGGCCATTTCTTTGTTCCAGAAGTCGAGCACCATACGGTTGGTGACGTGCTTGATTTTCTCATCGGCAAACGCCTGGTCGATGAATACCTGTTGGACGTCGAGGAATGATGATCCAGATGGGTCGCTCATCACTGTCAGGGCTGCATTACGAAACCATGATTCAAAGCGCGGTCCGACGATACCAGTGTGACCTGGGTCGTACAACTTATAGATCATGGCAATTGATTCTTGAATCAAGAAGTCTTGCTGGTCAGGGTTATCGAATTCAAATAAGTTGAGGCCGATCGGCATCTCCATGTCACCAGGGCTAAAGTAGATAACGTCTTCGACGCGCTCTTTTGGCACCATACCAAGCAGTTCTTCGGCCGAGTCACCGTGCGGGTCAATAAAGGCAAAGCCCTTACCGTCCATCATGTCTTGGAAGGCTAGGTTCTCGAGTAGCTTCGACTTACCTGTTCCGGTTTGCCCAATGACATAGGTATGACGACGGCGGTCGTTGTTCGACAAGCGGATTGGTTTCTTCATGCCACGGAATTCGTTGGTTCCTAACAGGAAGCCCTCATCCATCAGCTGCGTTGGACCATCAACTTGTTTGTCCATCTGGCGCTTGACCTGTGAGGTTGGGATTGAGCCCTGGTCTGGTAGGTGGAAGATAGTCGCGAGCTCAACCGTGTTAAGGATGTTGCTACTGACTTCTTGCGGGAAGAACCTAAAGATATAGGCGGTGACGAATTCTTCGATATTTTTACTTAACGCGAATTTAAAGCCGTTATTTGATGGTGAGTCGAATAATGAAAAGGCCGAGACGACACTATTAAGCATCGCTTGTGACTTGCCAGACGTATTTGATGAGGTCACGACACGGATGAGCGTCTCATAGCCTGGGTAGCGGGTCTTCTCTTCAATAGATTCGACTAAGTTTTGTTCAAGTGAACTCAGTTGCTTGTCTTCGGGTTTAATTTCTTTACCAGCAGCTTCGGGCGGTTTCCAGAGTGCTTCCATCATGCCACCGATGCCACCAGCAGCCAATCCACCCTTCACACCTTTGTTTTTCTTGATGCCTTCAGCGACACCGACAGCATTCTTGTTCCAGCCAGTCTGCGCTGGGCGAATTAAGATCTGAATACCAATACCGTCATCTTTACTAGCAGCTGAGAGCGCATTCAATAGTGCACGAGCGGCGTCACGCTTTGACTCCTGGAAAGTTGCAATCGGATACGCAAAGTTTTTCTTTAGTGTGAACTCACCGCCAATGGTGCCACTCATCTTGCCAGCAGGGTTAAAGATGTTACGTTCTGAGACTTCTTCCAAACGAGCCGATGGATACGCAGCCGCAACGGCCTGGGTAATCACATCGATCATAACGACTGGGACGACGACATAGTAATGCACCAGGCCTTCGTGGGCGACAATCTCAAATGACACATGGCGCTGTCCGTAGACACGACTTTTGAATCCCTTGGTCGCGGTGCTGGCGATAATGTTATACATCACCTGTGCCTGCGACAAGACTTCTTCGGTTAAGTCACGCTCGTCACGGCCGTTACCCTCGAGGTCATCACTGGCAGGTGGAATGTGAATATATAACGGGACCATTTTCAGACCACGCTCGTAGTTCTTTGCTTCACGTAGGACGCGGCGGTATTGGTGGAAGACGAAGTAAAGAATGCCTGCAACCAGGAGGATGATCACCAGAACGGTAATGATAAAACCTAACACCTCTTATTCCCCTTCCTCGTGCTCGCTTAGTCGCTCGCGCCGAGATCCTTGTTATAACGTTTCTGTAGATAATTCTTCTGTAGTTCATTGACGCGGTTCGTTCGAGCAAACGGATCATCTCTGGTTTCTTCGATGATCTTCTTGGCTTTGTCGACCCATTCCTTCTCGATCACGTCCTCATCCCCAGCGACCAACGGACTGTCGTCGAAAGGGGTTGATGGATCCGTTGTTGGAATTGCAACGGGTGCCACGACTGGGGTGACCGGTAGTGTTGGTGTGCCAGCGGCATCGGCGACGGCGGCACGCGCTTCGGCGTGTTGTTCGAATCGCTCACCACCATCAAGTGGTCCAGTCTCAGGAGTGGGCAGAACAGGAATACGTTCACCGTTATCGGTGCTCGGTTGAGGTGCTTGTTCTGGCCCATTAAGGCCCGGAGAGTTTTCCGGCTGCATATCTGTCATTATAGCATAATGACTATGGTGAAAATGCCAGTAAATCTACGAAAGTTTATAAATACTAATAAATACGTTTTGAGATATAGACACAGCCGATAACCACGAAAATAACAACCAGCGCAAACTCATAGATACCGATCGATCCAACCGACTGCAACCCTATCAGCATGACCGGTGCGGCTGCGAGGATCGTCGAGTAGTAATAGGCACGGCGAAATGGCATCACCTGTGCTGGGCGGCGTAGCGCAAAGCCAGACGTGGCATAAACAATAACGCGACTCGCGCCATACAAAAAAAAGCTCACCAGACCGAGTGAGGTCAGATAAGCTGAAATAAATATCAAAAGAAGTCCGAATGGTCCCGCTGATGCAGGTGTCGTTGTCACCAACATGGTGATCAACAAGCCAAAGCTTGCGAGGGTGATAATTGCTATGATTCTCTGTAACATCGTACACGTTACTATACGGGATGCATAAGAGTTTTGAAACAGTTTGGACCTGATCAAAACAGGGTGCCCAAGCGATACACCTTAACGCTCTTCGAGTCAGCAAACACCGCAGTAATAATAAAAGGGCGTGTGAACGAAGAACAGTGTATCGCAGTGGACGATTCTGACCGCTCCCGAAATATCGGGGGCAACCGTAATGCTCGTAGGACTATTTTCCACGATGCATCTAGTATCGACATTACTTCCGGATTGAAGCAAGGTTTAACTAGATGCATCGGTACCGATAGTACCAACGCTTTTGGCGGAGCATTGGCAACGCTGGCAAGTATGGAGAATATTAATGTGTGTACTGTAACAGTACGAAGGTGCGAGTCTTCTCTCTTGCGAGAGTGACCAAAAATATTCTTCATCCTTTGGTGCTAACGTTACCAACTTTCCGTCAAAAAAGTCAGATAGATTCCTTCAAATCAGTGGAAGGAAATCTGGAGGTGCAGTTCTTTGTGGAGTGTAAATTGTTAAGGTGTTTTTGTTGAATGGTGCTTTTGTTTGTGTTTGTAAAAGCTTGTTCTTAATCTAGCATAAGCAAGACGATCGGTCAATACCCTAGCAACTATTTTATATGTGGAAAATACATCACCACTCTATTTTATCCTGATTCTATACTGTTAGACTATGTTTGTTGTGTTGGATACATCGTTGTTTCTGTGTGTATGGAAATAGGGTGCGTAAGGATTTTTAATAGAAATATTGTAAAATTGCACGGTTTTCAGTACTGCCACTCCCCTTTTTTCGTTGATATCACCACCCGGCATCGCATACCGTAATAGCTATTGGCAACTATAGGCAGATACAAGGTAAGACGTGGCGACGCAGGAATACTGGAAGTTTATCAACAAGGCAGAACGACATCATTCATGCAGAACAATCGGATTTGCCATACACCCCGCCGACCATAGCATCACGCGCGCAATAATTGATTATTGGTCGATGTCGGCCGCTAGGTCAAGAAATGCGGCTATATATACATTTATTGCCCATTTCATCATCCAAACATATGCAATGTAAGAATTCAGCTATATCGCTGTTCGGGCATGTATTAAAATGATCATCTTTATATATGCAAAAAACATTACTGTGTATAACTTACGCAATATACGAACAAGCCAATACTTTTGTATTCAGAATTTATACATATTTTCTTCAGGATTTCGCGACTGAACCGACGGGTCGACCAGACGCTCTCCCCTATAAGCCTGTTTTTAATGAAGCTATCTAGTGTTCCGCCCTCGTGTTCAGACACTAGGCTGAATTGTGGACAATTTACGTGGTATTTATTACCTAAATAATCTTCTACAAAGTTATTGACACAAGCGCTTTCACAAACTATTATAGGGGTAGTCCTGAATAAAAAACTTATACAGGGCCCAAAACAAAAAGCCATTAAAAAAACTCCACAAAACAACCGTTCCTCGCAGGCGGTT
>Ga0247816_10000988_pt1 | contig 14471 bp, 8 predicted proteins | sample UWRJL209509C1_FD_179930 | JGI IMG/M metagenome (GOLD analysis project Ga0247816, IMG submission 179930) | Plant litter microbial communities from Arlington Agricultural Research Station in Wisconsin, United States - UWRJ-L209-509C-1 | ecosystem: Environmental > Terrestrial > Plant litter >...
TATGGAAAAATTACAAGAATTTGGTATTTCAAAGAAAATTACCAGCTTTGTATTGCCCATGGGATATTCTTTTAATTTAGACGGATCTATGATGTATTGTACTTTTGCTACATTATTTATAGCTCAAGTTTATAATATACCTTTATCATGGGAGCAGCAGCTTACAATTTTATTATTGTTAATGGTTACAAGTAAAGGAATGGCTGGTGTGCCAAGGGCATCTTTAGTAGTAATTTCAGCTACTTTAGCACAATTTCATATTCCTGAAGCCGGCTTATTATTAATTATGGGAATTGACCAATTCTTAGATATGGGACGTTCAGCTACTAATGTTGTAGGTAATAGTATAGCTACTGCAGTTGTTGCTAAATGGGAAGGCGAGCTAGTTGATACACAACCTAAAAATAAAGTTTCTGGAATTAATCAAGAGCTAAATGATTTAAAACTGCGTCTTGCCCAGCTAGAAATGGAAAATCAAGTTTTAAGAAGAATAGCCCCTGAAGATGAAAGAGTTATTACTTAAATTTACAATAAATATACTTTGATAATTAGATAGTTTGAATAAATTATCTAATTACTAATGAATTTTCAATCATTAATAATATTAGGTAAGTATCCCCTCATAGCACGTAAGGTGCAGTCAACTGCTAAAATCTTGGCAGTTAATCTATAAAAAACACCTATTTATACATTTTTAACACATGTTTATTAAAATGTTTAAACTTACGTGCTATGAGGGGATACTTACCTAATATTTAATTCATATAATTTTTTTGTGTTATAATACCACAAGATTTTTAATGTACACATAAAATGAAATCAGATATTATTCAATTAGCCGTAAAAACATTGTCTATAGAAGCTAAAGCCATTGAAAATTTAGCTCAAAATTTAGATGGGTCTTTTGAAAATACTATTAATAAATTATTAGAATGCACAGGTAAAGTAATAGTCATAGGTATGGGTAAATCAGGTCATATTGGTAATAAAATCGCTGCCACTCTTTCCTCAACAGGTACGCCTAGTTTTTTTATGCATCCAGCTGAAGCTAGTCATGGCGATTTAGGCATGATTCAAGATAATGATGTACTTTTAATGCTTTCAAATTCTGGCGAAACAGCTGAAATTATCTGCCTCTTGCCAGCACTTAAAAGAAAAAAAAATCTTATTATTTCTATAACAGGGAATTTAAATTCTACATTGGCTAGAAATTCTGATATACATTTAGATGCAAAAGTTGAAAAAGAAGCCTGCCCTCACAATTTAGCCCCTACTACTAGTACTACAGTAACTTTAGCTTTAGGTGATGCTATTGCTATTTGTCTATTAGAAAAAAAATCCTTTACAGAACAAGATTTTGCTATTTCTCATCCAGGAGGAAGTTTAGGAAAAAGATTATTAACTCGCGTAAAAGATATAATGCGAATAGATGATAATTTACCTATGGTATCGATTGATAGTAATTTCAATATGATATTATTAGAAATGACACAAAAAGGTTTAGGAATGACCGCTATAGTAAATAACAAGATAGAGAAAAAGCTATTAGGTATTTTTACAGACGGTGATTTACGTAGATTAATTAACCAAAATATTAATTTTTCTGAAATTTTTATTGAAGATGTAATTAATAAAAATCCAAAATTTATAACTCCAGAAGAAATGGCAGCTTTTGCTGTTAATATTATGGAAAATAATGCAGTTAGTCAATTACTAGTTGTTGACAATAATATTAACAAAACTTTGGTAGGTGCATTTAATATGCAGGATCTTTTAATCGCTAAAATTATTTAAATATATGCACTTCATAAAAAAAATTATTAGTCGTTATAAATTACATGAAAATAGCGATAGACGAACTATATTAAAATTTTTAGCTTTACCATTAGCTGGAAATTTAATGTTTTGGGAATATGCTTATGCTAATAACGTAATTGCGGTAAGAGTATGGCCCTCTGATGATTATACAAGAATCACGATTGAGACCAATGATGTATTAATAGCTAATCACCAGCTATTACAAGAGCCTTATAGATTAGTCATTGATATACCTGATTTACAATTATCTTCAAATTTAAAGGATTTACTAAATAAAGTTTTACCTGATAATCCTCATATTTCAAGAGTTAGAGTTGGGCAGAATATGCCTAATATGGTAAGAATTGTTTTTGATTTAAAACAATCTATAAAGCCGCAGGTATTTTCTTTATCACCTATTGCTAACTATAAACATAGATTAGTTTTTGATTTAAAAAGTACTGATGATACTGACTTTATTAGTAAAATTTTAAATCAGCAAAGAGAATATAAACCACAAATTCAGCAAGATCCGTTAAAAGATTGGCTACGTAGACAAAATCGTTCGTCAAATTCTAATAATAATCTTGTGATTATACCTGATAATAATAGCCCTTATAGTAATTTTTTCAATAAAAAAATAACTATTGCTATAGATCCAGGTCATGGAGGAGAAGATCCGGGAGCAATTGGCCCGAGCGGTCTTAGAGAAAAAGATGTTGTACTAATTATTGCTCGACTATTAGCTAATATTGCCAGCAGATATGTTAGGGTAATAATGACACGGGATGCAGATTTTTTTGTACCGCTAAATACTAGGGTATTAAAGGCAAGAGCTGCTAAAGCAGATGTTTTTGTATCTATACATGCAGATGCATTTACAAAATCTAGTGCAAGAGGATCATCAGTTTTTGCTCTTTCAGAAAGAGGAGCATCAAGTAGTTTAGCTAGTATGTTAGCTAAAATAGAAAATAATGCAGATAGCATTGGCGGGATAAATGGTAATCATAATAAACAAACACAAAAAATTCTTTTAGGTTTTTCTAAAGATGCTCAGATAAGAGATAGTTTAATACTAGGCTCATATATATTAAATAATATATCTTCTATCAATACTTTACATAATAAAAAGGTGGAACAGGCAGGGTTTGCTGTCTTAAAAGCTCCGGATATACCTTCAGTATTAGTAGAAACTGCTTTTATAAGCAATCCAGATGAGGAAAGAAAACTACAAGGACAAGAATACAAAGCACAAATGGCTGAGGCTATTTGGCAAGGTATAAGAAGATTTTTAAAAATATAAAACTAACTAGTTTGTTTTTGTAGAGTTTGGCGTACAGGCATAATGTAATATGGCACTTGCCCCTGTATCTGGAGCAATATCCTTCATTTGGTATATTGCTTCTCTTTCATTTAATTTAGTACTCCCAAGAACTTCACCTCTACCGCGTGGCTGACTATATAAAATACTGCTTGAAAATACATATCTTGCGTTTTTACAGTCCATTATCATACGGTATAATACCGAATAATATTTATCATTTGACCCTTGAATAATTACAACCGGCTTTGGGTAAGTAACTCTAACCCATGATTTAGATATTGTTGCCATTTGTTGAATAGATGACATATCTAATTCTATTAAATTGCTTGTCTTACCATCTCCGTCTAATATTGCCCAATCAGTCGCATTAGCTTGTAAGCTATATAGCATAAGAAATAATAAAGCACTTTTTGTTTTCATAATATGTAATAGCCTTATAAATTTAAATTAAGTGTTAAATAGTTTTAAATTGGTTCAATAAAAATATTATATAGAATAAAATAGGTAAAACAAGTACAATGTTGTGTATTATTTGATTTATTTGGAGAATAAAATGGCTTTAGTTTCTATGAGACAACTATTAGATGATGCAGCAGAAAATGGTTATGGTATACCTGCATTTAATGTTAATAATTTAGAACAAGCACAGGCAGTAATGGCAGCAGCGGCCGAGGTAGATGCTCCTGTAATTATGCAGGCCTCAGCTGGAGCTAGAAAATATGCAGGGGAAAACTTTTTAAAGTATCTAATTAAGGCTTGCGTAGAAACATATCCAAACATTCCTGTTGTGATGCACCAAGATCATGGTCAATCCCCTGCTATTTGTCAAGGTGCTATAGATTTAGGTTTTACTTCAGTAATGATGGATGGGTCTTTGCAAGAAGATGGTAAAACAATTGCAAGCTATGAATATAATATTGAAGTTACTAAAAAAGTTGTAGCTTTTGCGCATAAACTTGGTGTTAGTGTAGAAGGGGAATTGGGTTGTTTAGGTTCACTAGAAACTATGGAAGGCGATAAAGAAGACGGGCATGGTGCGGATGGAAAATTGACTTTAGAACAATTATTAACTAATCCGGATCAAGCTGCTGATTTCGTTTATCAAACTCAAGTCGATGCATTGGCGATTGCTATTGGAACTAGCCATGGTGCTTATAAATTTACACGTAAACCAACAGGTGATATTCTAGCTATTGAAAGAATTAAACAAATTCATACTAAATTACCAAATACGCATTTAGTTATGCATGGTTCATCAAGTGTACCTCAAGATTTATTAGAGAAAATTCGCCAATACGGCGGTGATATGAAGCAAACTTTTGGTGTTCCGGTAGAAGAAATTCAAGAAGCAATTAAGCATGGCGTTAGAAAGATTAATATTGATACAGATATTAGATTAGCCATGACAGCTGCTATTCGACAATTCTTTTTTGAAAACCCAGAAAAATTTGATCCAAGAGACTATTTAAAACCAGCTAGAGCAGCAGCACAAGAAATTTGTAAACAAAGATTTATATCATTTGGCTGCTCTGATAAAGGTAGTAAAATTAAACCAATATCATTAGAAAAAATATCCATGATGTATTCTAATGGTGAATTAAAACAAAAAATCAGCTAACTTATTATTAAGTATTTAATTAATAATTAGATTAAACTAAGTGAATTTAGCGGCCTAATGCTGCTAAATATTTTATTTGTAATAATAGAGTGTAGATTATTAATATTATTAGATTTAATAATAGTATTAATTTTTGTATTTCTAGTTTTTATTAATGTATAAGGAAATGTAATTACCCCAAATAAAGCTTCAGGCAGCAGCTGTTTTACTCTTTTAGGAAAGTTTATAAAAGTGGTTCTAGTTCTTCTAAACTTACCGTGTTTATCCATACTATCAGCTGTATAATAGTCTGTAGTTTTAGGTGTTAATTTAAATAAACATAATTCTTGGTCGTTCTCATGAGCTAGCAATTTTATTTCTTCTGGTAGTTTTATTCCAGAAAAGTTATCATTTATATTCATGCTGTTTTTATCTTGAGATGATTTTAAAATACAAAAAGTTTCCCAAGCAATATAATTTATTGCGGAGTTTTTATTTTCAGCATAATTTTGTTTAAAATGATTTAGTAGTTGTTCTATTTTTTTTATTTCAATATCTTTTTCCATCTCTGAATCGGATTGTAAAATAGCAAAATTAATTTTTTTACCAGAATTTAAATTCATATATTCTTGTTGTATATAATTTTGTAAAGAATATAGTTTTGCTAATAATTCTTTATCTTTAGCAAAATATTGCTTATTATATTTTAGCTGCCAAATACCGCCTAAAATGTATGTAGGTATACAAACAGCAGAAAAGGGTTGACTAGCTATTTTTGCATCTGATAAATGAGAATTTAAATCTAACATTTTTGCATCAAAATTTGGATCTTTTTCAAAAGCTTTGCCAGAGAATCCCATCTCTTTAGACCCTTCAACGCCTTGAACTATATCAGTAGCTAAATTTGTAAATGGAATAGCAAATCTTCCTGGTAAATTAAAAAATCTATATCCCATTTGAGCTAAAAATTCTCCTGGTTTATTAAAATCAGTTTGTGATGCATGATAATTAAAATATACATCATCAGTAAAAATTTGTGGAATCCATAAATTTCTTGTACTAATTTTTAAATAACAAAATTGCCATTCATCAGGAACTTCTATAATATTATTTAAGCTGTCTTTAGCTATATAAACATTTGGTTTAGTAGGATGTTTTTCTCTTTTTTGAAAGAGAATACTTTTTTTCATATAAAATATATCTTTTATCATTCTTGTTAAGATTTTATTCTCAATAATTAACTGTTCTTTTAATTGTTGTACTTTTACACTATCAAAACATATATCTTTTTCATAAAAATAATCGTTTTTATTAGTATAAATATTAGTTTGTAGCTTATTAATTTTATAATTTATTTCTTTAACTTTATCTAATTGATGTGTTAGTCTATTGTTTAAAATTTTATCACATTGTTCTTCTCTTACTAAAGTTTGCGGTTTAAGTTGAGATTTAATAATATCTTTTCTAATAGCACATCTTGCAAGTGCATTATCAGCTCTTCTAATATTTTTAGATGTATATGTAATTTTTAACTTTGCATATTCTAATTTAGCTTTATTAACCTCATTATTTTTTCTGTCTACATAATTGCTTAAAGACTTGATTTGATTTTTATTTGCCTTAATATAAGAACTTAAATTATTATTTAAATAATTAACAGCCTCAATATAATTCTCAACATTACATATATTTAATCCATTTAAAATAGATTTAATAATATTAATATCAGCATAAATTTTATCAATAATTGCATTTTGTTTTTCATTATTTAATAAACTAAAGCTATTATTATTCATTAGAGTGGATCTAATTTCAAATTTTTCAAAGGATAAATTTATATTTTTAAAAGTATTTAAATTTTTACTACATTTTTTGCTAATACTAAAACTATGATCTAAAAAATTTTCATGAACTTTAAGCATATCTAACTTTTCATTATTTTTCTTATATAACATATCATCTTTTAAATTTTCTTTTAGTGCATCACATTTTACTTTGGCTTTAAGAATTTTATTTTTTACTTGATGACTATTTTCCTCATTCTTCATTTTTAATTGACTAATTTGTTTTTTTAAATCAATTTTTAATTTTTCTAATATTTCAATAGCTTTAAGATCCTTATTAGGATTATTTTGTTCTTGATATAAGCTAGCATTTATATTTAATACTTTTTCTTTTAGTAGTAAGTATTTATCATAATCTTTACTACTCCAAAAAACACCTTCCATGGAATTTATATTATTTATATAAGTCTCTTTACTTTTTTTACGTAAAGCGATTTTATCTTTTAACTCAGAAATAGACAGTTCTAAACTATTTTTTTGAGAGCTATCCATAGGTTGAGTTAATATTTTCTCCAAAGCATTTAATTTGTAGTTAAGTTCATCAATTGCATTATTAGAAAATAAGGATTCTTGTAATTTATCCTGCCAATCAACGGGGTTTATATCTCTATGTAATTGAGGTAATCCATATTTTATTGCGTCAGCATCTAAAAAATCAAAGCAGCTATCTTTAGCATAGGTCGACATTCTATAATTATAACGCATGATTTCATCAAAGCCGGAAGTTAATAATTGAAAAGCCCCTTTAGTTAAAGTAACTAAAGGCATCAAAGCCGGCATACCAAAACTAAATGCTGCAGCATGACCTGCAGCACCTGCCAGCCTAACTATATTTTGATAAAAATGCACATAAAATATCTCTTTAAAATTATTTATATGTCCTCTATATTTCCATTCATACTTATCGCTGTCATTTTTTATATTCTTAGCTAATAATTCAATTTTTTGGCTAATTGCCAAAGCTATAATTTGGTTAAAATCTTGATTTTGATTATTTTGTTTAGCTAATTCAATCTCTTGATCTGATAAATAATCTAATTCCCACATATTTTTATATTCTGCTTGATACTTATTATTTAATTTTTTTATATTTAATACTTCAAAAATTGATTCGCAGTATTTTTGCTGAATATTTATACTTAAAATATTAATTTTATATATTAGTTCATCTTTCTTTTGTTTGTCATTCGTGTTATCTAAGATTATTTTCAGACTATTAATTTCACCATAGCTTTGCATTAAATGTAAGTTTAATTTTTCTAATTGTGTATTAATTAGTGCAGCATTATTATTTAAATCTTCAGGATTAGTTAAATGGTTAGATAGCCTGCCAATCATTCCATCAACTAAAACATCTTGTAAAATATTTACATTCATTTGTAAACGTCCATCGCCAACTAAACCTAAAGTATGATTAACAATAGATAATAAAGGCAAACCGCCCCCTGAATTTTCCATTAATTTTAAAGATACTAAAGGAGAAATATGTAATGTAGATAAATGACTACATAAAATATCCATTTGAGCAATTTTTCCAGCGTTATACTGTCCTGTTCTCATTGAATAAAAATCGTTCATAAGTTCTTTATTTTGATTTGTATCAAAACTTAAAATAGTTTGAATTTTTCTGCCTAAAATTTCAAATTTACTAACATGTTTATATTCTTTATTTTCAGGATTATGCGAAAAAGCATTTGTAGCACAATATGTTCCCTGTCTTTGATTTATATTTGCACAAGATTTAATCATAAGAAAGTTATAAAACCAAGAGTGTTGTTTTTTAAGCTGCTGTGCTAAACATGTTTTTTTTTGTGCTTGAAATAAATTTTCTTGAGTATGCTCTAATCTTTCTTCATTTTTAAATCTTTTCCAATCATTATTTATACTATTTAAATATTCATCAATTGAGTTAGAATAAAATTGTCTTCTAGAGGTTATAATAGGCTTTGGTTGAAAGGTAATCTTTTTAAAACAGTCTATAAATGAATTTACTGTTCCATAGCTGCTTTTTTTATTTGTTTTTTGAAATATTTTAGATGAATAATTAGAAGAACTCGAAGCATTTGATAAAAACGATGGTATGCTAGTATTTGAATCTTTACGATAATTTATATAAGATGCTTGTCTTGTACTAATTTTCATATATTTATCTCTATGTTGTATATTTTTTGATATAAAAATAAGTTATGTATTTATTTAATTGAAATATAGGTTAGCAAGAAATAAATCTGTAATCACCTTGCAGTGCAATATGTTGTAATTTAGCAAATAAAAAATAGCTTTAAAAACTAATCTAATTATACACATCAAATTATAATTCTATAGCTTATTTAAAATTTATATTTGGGTTTAAATCCGCTATATATAATTTATTTTACAGTAATTCAGTGTTACAATAAGGAATGTTTTTTTTCGTATAATATTATGAACCGTTATCCATTGTGGAAATATTTATTAGTTATAGTCATATTAATTTTAGGTTTATTATATACTTTACCTAATTTTTTTGGCGAAACTCCAGCAATTCAAATTTCTAGTTCTAAATCTACTGTAAAAGTTAATTTGGATTTACAAAGTAAAATAGAGCAAATATTAAAACAAAATAATATATCTGCCCAAGGTATTATATTTGATAATTCTAGTCATAGCAGTATTAAAATTAGACTTAAAGATACCGATACACAGCTTAGGGCAAAAGAAATCTTATCTAAAGAATTAAATTTAGATATAAATGATCCAATTTATATTGTTGCTTTAAATTTATTATCTTCTTCCCCTTCTTGGTTAAGTAATTTAGGTGCAAAACCTATGTTTTTGGGGCTAGACTTAAGAGGCGGTGTTCATTTTTTACTTCAAGTAGATATGAATGGTGCTATTATAAAGAAACTTAATGCAGTTTCATCGGATATGCGTTTACTATTACGCGATAAACAAATTTCTCATAATGGCATTGAAAGAAAAGAAGATGGAATATCTATAACTTTAGAAAATAAAAATCAAATTAATGATGCTAAGATATTTTTACAAGAGAAATTTAGTGAGTTTCAATTTAGTATAAATAACAATACTATAAATGCTATATTTACTAGTAAAGCTAAAAAAGATATTAATGATAATGCCCTAAAACAAAATATTATTACTTTAAGTAACCGTGTAAATGAGTTAGGAGTTAGTGAGCCTATAATTCAGCAGCAAGGCGAAGATAGAATTGTAGTACAATTACCTGGGGTACAAGATACAGCTAGAGCTAAAGATATTATTGGCCGTACTGCTACTTTAGAAGCTAGACTTGCTGAACCTACACAATCCTTTGTAACTGATAAATCACAAGCTGTGCCTGGAAATGATATATATAGTATGGGGGATGGGCGTTTTGCGGTGCTTAAAAAAAGCGTTATATTTACAGGTGATAGAATTAATACAGCAGCAGCAAGCTTTGATCAAAATCAAAGTCCTGTGGTTAGTATTAAATTAGATGCAGCGGGCGGACGTAATATGCGTGAGGTAACACGTGAAAATATTGGTAAGCCTATGGGAATAGTTTTATTTGAAAAAAATAAGGCTGAAGTTTTAACGGTAGCTACAATTCAAGGAGAGTTTGGTTCTGATTTTCAAATAACTGGACAAAAAAGCGTAGAGCAAGCTAATGATTTAGCCCTATTATTAAGAGCAGGTTCTTTAGCAGCCCCAATGAATATTATTGAAGAAAGAACTATTGGACCATCTTTAGGTGCGGATAATATTAAAAAAGGTTTTGATTCCTTAATATATGGATTTTTAGCTATTTCCATATTTATGATTTTTTATTATATGCTTTTTGGAGTATTTTCTGTATTAGCCCTTAGTGTTAATGTTTTATTATTGATCGGGGCATTATCTATATTACAAGCTACATTAACCTTACCTGGAATTGCTGCTATTGCATTGGCTTTAGGTATGGCAATTGATTCAAATGTATTAATTAATGAACGTATACGCGAAGAATTAAGAAATGATGTACCTCCACAGACAGCTATTAGTTTAGGCTTTTCGCATGCTTGGGATACTATTTTTGATAGTAATATTACTACTTTAATAGCAGGCCTTGCTTTACTGGCTTTTGGTTCTGGACCAATTAAAGGTTTCGCAGTAGTACATTGTCTTGGTATACTAAGTTCAATGTTTTCTTCTGTATTATTTGCTAGAGCTTTGTCTAATTTATGGTATGGAAGAAAGAAAAAATTAACTTCATTATCTATAGGTCAGATTTGGAAAGGTTAATTTTATAAACTTATAAGGAATAAATTTTTATTCCTTATTTTTAAATTAAATATGGTAAGTATCCCCTTATAATAAGTAAGCTAGTGTCAGGTGCTAATATATTAATATTAATCATATAAAAAAAATTGGTTATTTTTTGTACTATTTATTAGTATGTTTTAGCTTACTTATTATAAGGGGATACTTACCTTAAATATTTATTATTTCATACTTTTAAAAATATCATCTAAAATTTCATCTTCAGATAAACCCATTAGAACTCTAGGTTTTCCTTTATTTTTATCAAAGAAAAATCCAATTGGAACACCTGCTTGAGGTATATTACTATTTTTTACAGCTGCAAAAAAGTAATCTTTATTTTTTTGTAAAGAATTTAAAGTTTTACTATTAGGTTTAAGATTAGATTGCTCTTTATCTCCTAAAATTCTTTTTAAAATATTAGCTTGATCATTAGAGTCTGCTTGTAATATGGCTGCTGCCTGCATTTGTGATTCTATACTATTACCTAAAACTAAAGCAGGTATCCATTTAATAGACTTACCGCTAGTAATATATTTTCTACTTTTTTGATAAGCTTGACGGCAATATGAGCATTTTGGATCAAATATTATATATAGTGTATCAATAACATTACCATTGCCTTCTTTTATTCCATCTAAGCTATTTAAAGTTGAAATAGCCTCTGGAGTCTGAAAGATTTTATTTTTATTAGGTTGAGTTGAATATATATTTTCTTTATTATCTATTTTATTTTGAGCAAACATATAATTATCAAACTGTTTGTTTAAATTTTCTTTAGTCTTAACATCCCATGCTATTCCTGCTAATACTATGTTTTGGTTATTAGTAGTATATAAAATAATTCTTTTAGTATTTTTTTCTACTACCCAAGCAGTTAGATATTCATCAATTTTTTTCTTGGTTATAATTTTCCCATAGGCAGCAATTGTATCATTAAATTTAGTGCTTTCAATATCTTTTTGTTTGGCATCTTGTTTTTTGTCTTCTTCAGTTTTTTTAGAAATTTCTTGATGTTTAGCTTCTTCTAGTTTATCTTTTTTATCTGTCTTAGATTTTTTATCTATTGGTTTCTTACTAGATTTCGGTTTTTCTAAATTATTTTGTTGTGTATCATTGTCTATTTTAATGTTTTCTGCAATGGGTTCATCAATAAATTCAACTTTTTTGGCTGGTAATTTAATCTTTATTTCTTTAGATAAATTGGGGCTTTCTATTTTATTATCATTTTGTTGTAAGATATTTATACTTTCAGATACGGGTGTATTTGATTCGATTTTTTGTTCTTGAGCATAAGAAATATTAGTTAATATAATACCTAAAAATAATTGTATATATTTTATTTTCATGATCTAATTTTTTACTCCTTGTAATGTTGTAGCAAAACCTTGTTTATTAAATTTAAAGGTAGAGATTACTTCTAAAATATCAATGTTTTTAGCCATTTCAGCTGGAAATAAACCAAAAGGAGCACAAGCTTTGACTATTTCAGCAGCTCTTTTGTCTAAAGTAGGATTGCCTGAACTATGTGCAACTTCAACAGCTGTTGCAAAATATTTGTCTTTATTATAGCCTAATTTACCCTCTTGATTAATTCTAATAATCAAAATTAATTCCCCATATATTGGATTTCCTTGATTATCTTTAGGAAAATATGTAGTGCCGTATTCTTCAATTGAACTTCTAATTTTATCATAATATTTAGCATAAACTACAGATTTAGCATTTGCAGCAGTTAAAGGCATTCTTTTTGGTCTTTTTGCCATTTGTTGAATCTCTTTATTAATTTCAGCTTCTAACTTAGCTATTTCATCATTAATGGTTTGAGAATCACGACCCTTTTCAGTATTTTGACTTTGATTATTAGCAGCTTGATTATTTTGATTAACCAAAAACTCACTTTGCCTAGCTAATAACTGTTTTTGTTGAGATGTACTTTCATCTTCTTGCTTTTTAATTAATTTAATTAATTCGCCGCTTCCATTATTAATAGCAGGTAATGGAGTAGTAAAAGCATGTTTATCACTTTCACCGCCGCCTTTTAAATTATTTTGAGCTAAAATATCTGGGTTTTCAGGAGCTTCTTCACTTTTACTATTGACTAAGCTTACTTCTAATGGTGATTCTATATTTTTAGTTAAAGGAAAATGCGGAGCAGCTATTTTAAGTGTGAAAATAATAGCATGCAAAATAATTGAAGCTATTAAAGCCTTATGAAGAAAATCTTTAGGAGTTTGTGTAAATAAATGATTAAATGGAGATCCTAATTTTACTCTAGGTAAAAAATTAAAACTTTTTAATGCCTTTTTTTTCTTCAAAGCCTGTGACATTTTAATACTCCTGTGGTGCATTGATGCTTAGAATTTTAATTTTTGCATCTAGATTTACATCATCTAATTCGTTTATCTCTAAAGAAATTATACTACCTCTAGGATGCTGTGCCAACTCTATTTTCTTGACACTAAATGGAATATTAATAAATCTTATATTACCATCTTTACCTAAGATTCCTTCCACATACTTTATATTTTCCTGTTCTAGCCATTTTATACACCAATAACGCTCCATTTTGCTTTGATATTCATGATACAAGCTATAAGTTTCACTAAATAGATTAATTAAAAATAATAATTCATTATCCTTTTGATTAAATGGAGCAATTAGTTTTGCAGTATTTCTATGTTGTGCAAAAGCTACTAATTGCCATTGATTTACTAAGTCACTATAACGCCTAAGGGGAGATGTCCCCCATATATAGCCTTCTACTCCAAGACCTTCGTGAGGAGACATTGCACTTTCCATTTTAGTACGAATTATGCCCCAAGATTTTTGAGTTCTATACATAGCATTTAATCCTACTTCATCTAGTTGCTTTGCCCATGTAGAGTTAGCTAGTATCATTAGTTCAGATACAATTTTATCTAATGGAGATCCGCGGCTTCTTTTTTTTAGCTTAACTTTTTCTATTCCATCCTCTTCATAAATATTAAAAGAATAATCTATTTGATTATTATTTTCTGTCTTTAATCCAAATTTGTGTCGTTGAATTTGTCTTTGTTCATATAAATGATTAGAAAAATCCCATAGTAAAGCTATTTCTTTTTTATAGATATACTCTCCTGTATTGTTTTTTAAGGCATCTTGAGTAATTATATCTTCTAATTTATCATATCTAACATTATTATTAACTTTTATTTTATTAATTTTAGTATTATATTCTATAAAATTAAATGCATTATCAATTTTAATGTATAAAGATATTGCTGGACAAAATTCTTTTTCTGCGGATAGTGTAAATTCTTGTACTATGTTATCAGGCAGCATAGTAATTTTTCTATGGGGGAAATAAATAGTAGATAATCTTTGTCTTGCAGTTTTATCTATTTCATCATTAATATTTATACCTAATGCAGGTGCTGCTATATGTATACCTAAATTAAAACCGTTTTCTAAAAACTCTACTGAAAAAGCATCATCAATTTCTATTGTACTAGAGTCATCAATTGAAAAAACATCTAAATGTGTATTATCTTCTAACTCATCATATTTAATTGGTATAGTTATTTTGCATTCTTTAAAATTGATGCCTTGGGGAAAAAATTCTCTAAAAAATGTTTGTTCATGATAAATT
>Ga0247816_10000990_pt1 | contig 14463 bp, 14 predicted proteins | sample UWRJL209509C1_FD_179930 | JGI IMG/M metagenome (GOLD analysis project Ga0247816, IMG submission 179930) | Plant litter microbial communities from Arlington Agricultural Research Station in Wisconsin, United States - UWRJ-L209-509C-1 | ecosystem: Environmental > Terrestrial > Plant litter >...
CGAGCCATGGCGAGGTGCCGAGTGGTGGGGCAAGAGCGTTTTGCTTACTTTTGCGCTCTATCAAAAGTGAGCCGCCGTAAGGGCGGAACCAACAGAAGCCCTGACCAAAAAACGGATATGTACCCCACCCACCCCCAAAGGATTTAGGTCAGCCTGCAAGAATTGTGTAGATACCCATGCCCACCGCAACCTTGTCGACTATGTCGAATGGCCCGCAAATTTCTGTATCAGGTGCGTCGGACCGGAAATGATCAGCAGATCACCCGGCAGCACCAGAGTGCTTGGGGTGGCATGCTGGAAATCTTGACTGGCGCGCTTGAGCCCTACCACCGTCACCCCAAATTTTTCACGGATCTGGCCGTCGGCCAACGTGCTGTTGTGGCTCGACAACGGCGCGTGAATCTTGGCGATGGCAAAGCCGTCATCGAACTCGATGAAATCGATCATCCGCCCGGTAATCAAATGAGCGACACGCTCGCCCATTTCTTTCTCCGGGTAGACAACGTGATGGGCGCCGATCCGCTGGGCTATCTGCCCGTGCTCGGCCGTCCGGGCCTTGACCCAGATATCCGGGATACCCAGTTCGGTCAGCGTCATGATGGTCAGCAAGCTGGCGGCCAAATCGGTACCGATCCCCACAATGGCGTGGGAGAAGTCGCCAACCCCCAACTGGCGCAAGACCTGCAGGTTGGTGGAGTCGGCCTGAGCCGCATGAGTCAAGAGGTCGGCCCATTCATGGACCGGTGCGGCGTCGCGGTCAATGCCCATCACATCATGACCAAGGCGCATCAGCGATTGAGCCACAGAGCCGCCAAATCGGCCGAGACCAATGACCACCACGCTATCGCCCTTCGAAAAGGAAAACTTCTCGGAAAAAAGAAACTTAGCCAACAATTGGATGCTCCTCAGGGTAGCGGTAAGGCATGCGGTGTTCGCCCATGGCCAATGACGCTGCGAGCGTAATAGTGCCGACCCGTCCGGCATACATCAGTAGCGTCAGCACCAGTTGGCTCGATGGAGGGAGATCGGCGGTGATACCGGTGGACAAGCCGACAGTACCAAACGCCGAGATGACCTCGAATATGACCTGATCGGTGGGAAAATCTGTTGCACGCAAGATAAACAGCGTCGCCAGCACGATCATGGCGCTGCTCAGAACGAGGACGGTGATGGCCTGACGCTGGGCCGGCGCGCCGACTCGCCGGCCGAAGGCTTCGCAGTCACTGTGGCCGCGAATTTCGGCTATGACCAACAAGGCTAAAATGGCGACCGTACCGACTTTGACACCCCCCGCCGTTCCCGCACTGCCACCCCCGACAAACATCAGGAAGTAATGCACTGCCCAGCTTTCAGGTGTCAGCGCGCCAATATCGATGGCATTGAAACCGGCGGTGCGCGCAGAAACAGAAGCAAATGCAGCCGAGAGGATTTTATCGCTCATAGCCATCGGCCCCAGAGTGGCCCAATTACCCCACTCGAACAGCAACAGCGAGAAAAACCCGCCCAACAGCAGGACTGCCGTTCCAACCAGGGTCAGTTTGGTATGCAGCGACCAACGACGTGGCTGGCTGAACCTGCTGCGCAAGTCATACAGCACGGGAAAACCAATGCCGCCGATAACGATCGCCGCCATGATTGGCAGCAGGATCCAACCATCCGAGGCATAACGCATCAGGCTATCGGGATACAGCGAGAACCCCGCGTTATTGAAGGCCGATACCGCATGAAACAGGCCGCTCCACGCTGCATCTGCCCATGACAGGTCATAGGCCCAACGCAGTCTCAGGGTGAGCCACACGGTGGTCATCAGTTCCAACGCGAACGTCACCGCCAGCACCAGCCTGGCCACGCTGGCGATGTCGCCCACCCCCAGTGAGCGTGACTCCAACTGGGCAACCATTCTGGTACGTAGGCGAAAGCTGCGGTTGACCATCAAGCCGAGCAGGGTGGCGACCGTCATGATGCCGAAGCCGCCGAGCTGGAACAGTACAAGGATCACCGACTGGCCAAAGGTCGACCAGTACGTGCCGGTATCTACCACCACCAACCCGGTCACGCACACGGCGGATACCGCAGTGAAGAAGGCCGTCAACCAGGGGACGACGTCCCCTTCAGCGTGGGAGATCGGCTGCATCAGTACGAAGGTTCCGGCCAGTATCGCGGCCAGGAACACCAGGGCGATAACCCTGGCGGGGTGCAGCAATAATTTCATTGGGCTTCGGGGCTCAGGTCGTAGCAGGAAGATCCGTAGCGCAGGATAAGCACGACGCCCCTGTAGGAGCTGTAGGAAGAAGCCGCCACTCCCTGGCAGCATAGCTCAAACACTTAGCCCCCACTCTTACGGTCCCCTGCTGCGTTGCAGAGCCTGCATTCAGACTTCAATCCTGTTGTCGCGACTCAACCCCCAACTCATCCCACACCGACTCGGCCAAATGAAAGGTCGCATTCGCCGCCGGAATACCGCAGTAGATCGCGCTCTGCATCAGCACTTCCTTGATCTCGGCGCGGGTCACGCCGTTGCTCGCCGCAGCACGCAGGTGCAGTTTCAGTTCATCGCTGCGGTTCATGCCGATCAACATCGCGATGGTAATCAGGCTACGGGTGTGCCGAGGCAGCCCTGGCCGCGTCCAGATATCACCCCAGGCGTGGCGGGTGATCATTTCCTGAAACTCGCTGTTGAACTCGGTCAGGGCATTCAAGCTACGGTCGACATGCGCGTCACCGAGCACTTCGCGGCGAACTTGAAGACCATCGGCATAACGTTGTTTTTCGTCCACAAAAGCCTCCTCAGCGCGCCAGCAGAAATTCCAGCACCCGGTCGCTGAACGCAGCACCGGCTTGCACGTTGGACAAGTGCGCCGCATAGAACTCGGCGTACTGCGCCCCCTGCACATGCGCCTGGATAAAGTGCCCACCGGCCGGCGGCGTAACCGCATCATCGCTGCCAGCGATGACCAGGGTCGGCACTTTGATCGACCCCAGTTGCTCACGAAAATCCGCATCCCGCACAGCAGCGCAGTTGGCCGCATAACCTTGAGGATTGGTGGCCGCGAGCATGTCGGTGATCAGCGTGGCTTGCTCAGGGTGGGCCTGGGCAAAATCAGCCGTGAACCAGCGCGCAATCGACGCATCACGCAAGGCAACCATCGCCGCCGGGCCATCGCGCAGCACGGTTTCGATGCGTGGGTTCCAGATCTCGGGCGTGCCGATCTTGGCGGCGGTGTTGCACACCACCAGCCGGCGCAGGCGTTCACCGGCATTGATACCCAGCCACTGGCCGATCAGGCCGCCCATGGACAGCCCGCAAAAATGCGCGCGTTCGATTTGCAGGGCGTCCAGCAGCGCCAGCACATCCTGGCCCAATTGCTCGATGCTGTAGGGGCCCTCGGTGACCAGGGATTTACCGTGGCCACGGGTGTCGAAACGCAGTACCCGAAAGTACTGGGTGAAGGCCGGTATCTGGATGTCCCACATGTGCAGGTCGGTGCCCAGGGAGTTGGACAGCACCAGCACCGGCGCATTTTCGGGGCCATCAAGTTGGTAATTCAGTTCACCATCGGCGAGTTGTACAAATCCCACAGCAGCCTCCTCAGGCAGTCAAAGCAAAATGGTCAGCCACCGCACGGGTGACCCAGGTTTGTGCCTGGCCCAGGTAGTGCGCCGGGTCCAGCAGGCGGTCAAGTTCATCGGCCGAAAGCTCGGCCGTCACGTGCGGTTCGTCCGCCAACACTGCGCGCAAATGGCGCCCCTCTGCGACGGCGCGCTTGCAGCACTGTTCCAGCAAATGGTGCGCGGTTTCACGGCCCAGGCGTTGGGCGAGGACGATGCTGACGGCTTCGGCCAGCACCAGGCCCTGGGTCAGATCGAGGTTTTTGTGCATGCGTTCGGCGTCGACTTCCAGGCCTTCGCTTACCAGCAACGCCTGCTGCAATGCACCCGACACCAGCCGGCAAATCTGCGGCAAGGTTTCCCATTCGGCGTGCCATAGGCCCAGGCTGCGTTCGTGCTCCTGGGGCATGGCGCTGAACATCGTCGCCACCAGGCCAGGCACCCGAGTCGCAGCGCTGATGAGCACGGCAGCGCCCACCGGGTTGCGCTTGTGGGGCATGGTGGATGAGCCGCCCTTGCCAGGTGCCGAGGGCTCAAAGACTTCCGCCGCTTCGGTCTGCATCAGCAGGCTGATATCACGGCCCAGCTTGCCAAGGCTGCCGGCGATCAACCCGAGCACCGCGGCAAACTCCACCAGGCGATCACGCTGGGTGTGCCAGGGCTGTTCGGGCAAGCTCAGTTGCAACTCAGCCGCCAGCGCTTGCGCCACCGGCATTGCTTGCTCGCCGAGGGCGGCCAGGGTTCCGGACGCGCCACCAAATTGCAGCACCAGCAGACGCGGCTTGAGTTCAGCCAGCCGCTGGCGGCTGCGGGTCACCGCGCCGAGCCAGCCGGCGATTTTCAGACCCAGGGTCACGGGCGTCGCATGCTGCAACCAGGTACGGCCGGCCAACGGTGTCGTCGCATAGCGTTGAGCCTGTGTCGCGAGGATGTCACCCAACTGCGCCAGGTCGTGTTCGATCAGCTCGACCGCGCTGCGCAATTGCAGCACCAGGCCGGTGTCCATCACGTCCTGGCTGGTGGCGCCCAAGTGCACATAACGTTCGGCGCCGGGATCTTCACTGGCAATCAGCTTGCCCAACGCCTTGACCAGCGGAATTGCCGAATTACCCGCCGTGGCAATCGCCGCGCCAAGGGCATTTACATCGTAGAGCGACGCCAGGCATGCCTGGGCAATCGGCGCGACGGCCGCCTGCGGTATCAGCCCAACCTGAGCCTCTGCCCGGGCCAGCGCCGCTTCAAAATCCAGCATGCCCTGCAAACGCCCCTGGTCGCTGAACACCCCGGCCATGCTGCTGGCCGTGAAATAAGCGTCGAACAGCGTGTTGCTCATAAATCATCCCTAGGTGGCGCATACCCTGAATGGGCATGCGCCAACCGATTACAGATCGTGGTGCAAATACGCCGCCTGTTTAGGCAGGCGCAAGCTGAACAGGAAGGCCACCGCCATCATCGCCGTGACATACCAGTAGAAGGTGTTTTCCATACCCAGGGACTTGAGCCCCAACGCCACGTATTCCGCCGAACCGCCGAAGATCGCGTTAGCCACCGCATACGCCAGGCCAACCCCCAGTGCGCGCACTTGTGGCGGGAACATTTCCGCTTTCACCAGGCCGCTGATGGAGGTGTAGAAACTCACGATGGCCAGGGCCAGGGTGATCAGCACGAAGGCCAGGAACGGGCTGCTGACGGTTTTCAGGGTCAGCAGGATCGGCACGGTAAACAGGGTACCCAGGGCGCCGAACCACAGCATCGAGTTACGGCGGCCAATCTTGTCCGCCAGCATGCCGAACACCGGCTGCATGCACATGTAGAAAAACAGCGCGCCGGTCATGATGTAGCTGGCCGTCTTGGCGTGCATCCCGGCGGTGTTCACCAGGTACTTCTGCATGTAGGTGGTAAAGGTGTAGAAAATCAGCGAGCCACCGGCGGTGTAGCCAAGCACGGTGATAAACGCCGCCTTGTGATCGCGAAACAGTGCGGCAATGCTGCCGGCGTCCTTGTCTTCACGCATTTCCTTGCTGGTGGTTTCTTTCAGGGTACGACGCAGCAACAGCGAGATCACCGCCGCAATGGCGCCGATCACAAACGGAATCCGCCAGCCCCAGGCGCGCAGTTCTTCTTCAGTGAGGATCTGTTGTAGGATCACCACCACCAACACCGCCAACAGTTGCCCGCCGATCAGGGTCACGTACTGGAACGAGGCGAAGAACCCACGCTGGCCCTTGAGGGCGACTTCACTCATGTAGGTCGCGGTGGTGCCGTACTCGCCGCCTACCGACAAGCCCTGGAACAACCGGGCGACCAGCAGCAGGGCCGGGGCCCAGGCGCCGATGTCTTTGTAGGTGGGCAGAAAGGCGATGACCAGCGAGCCGGCGCACATCATCAGCACCGAAATCATCATGGAATTCTTGCGACCGTGCTTGTCAGCCACCCGGCCGAACAGCCAGCCACCGATAGGGCGCATCAGGAAGCCCGCAGCGAATACACCGGCGGTGTTGAGCAGTTGGACGGTGGGATCGTCCGACGGGAAAAACGCTGGGGCAAAGTAGATGGCGCAGAAGGCGTAGACGTAGAAGTCGAACCATTCGACGAGGTTGCCGGAGGAAGCACCGACAATCGCAAAGATCCTTTTGCTGCGTTCTTCTCCGGTGTAGTGGCTGGTTTTTGTTGTCATGGGTTTTTCACTCAGTGGGAACGGTTATAGCCTAGACATACTTTGCAACAACCTGTTCCGCAAGCAGACTTTTGGATATTTGTTACCTGGGCCGGCCTCATCGCAGGCAAGCCAGCTCCCACATTTGAATGTGTTCACAAATCAAAATGTGGGAGCTGGCTTGCCTGCGATAAACCTCAAGTGAACTCAATAATCGAAGAACACCGTCTCTTCGTCTGTCCCCTGCAAAACCACATTCCACTGATGCACACCCGCCGCATCCACCTTGGTAATCAACGTGCCCCGCCGCTCCTCGGGCACACACGCCAACAACGGGTCATCGCCATTCGCCGCTTCGCCGTCAAAATAAATCCGCGTCAGCAAGTGCTTCACCAGCCCACGGGCAAACACCAGCACCACCAAGTGCGGCGCCTGTGTGGTGCCCTTCAACCCCGGCACGCTGCCCGGCTTGATGGTGGTAAAGCGAAAACGCCCTTCAGCATCCACCGGCACCCGGCCAAAGCCTTCGAAGTTCGGGTCGACGGCTTTGGCCTGCTCATCCTCGGGGTGGTCATATTTGCCGGCGGCATTCGCCTGCCAGACTTCCAGCATGGCGTCGTTGACCACATCACCGTTGCCATCCACTACCACGCCGGAGATCGCTACACGCTCGCCGAGGGTTTCGGCCACGGTCAGGTCTTCGCGGTTCAGCCAGGTCAGGCCGATGTGGTAATACGGCCCGACGGTGTGGGAAGTAGTCGCGTAAAGGCTCATCTCATTTCTCCATCGGCGTGGCGTCGCGGCCGCGCAGGACGATGTCCCAGCGGTAGCCGAGGGCATAGGAAGGAATGGTTTTCTCCAGGTCGAAACTGGCGATCAGGCGTTCCTTGGCCGAGGTGTCCGGAACACAGTTGTAGATCGGGTCGTACGCCAGCAGCGGGTCGCCAGGGAAATACATCTGGGTCACCAGGCGGGTCAGCACACTCGGGCCGAACAGCGAGAAGTGGATGTGCGCCGGGCGCCAGGCGTTGTGGTGGTTGCCCCACGGGTAGGCACCGGGCTTGATGGTCTGGAATTGATACCAGCCATCGGCGTCGGTGACGGTGCGCCCGGTGCCGGTGAAATTCGGGTCCAGTGGCGCGTCGTGCAGGTCACGCTTGTGGTTGTAGCGGCCGGCAGCGTTGGCCTGCCAGATTTCCACAAGGATGCCGGGCACGGGCAAGCCGTTTTCGTCCAGCACACGCCCGTGAATGATGATGCGCTCGCCCTGCGGCTCGCCTTCGTGCTGGGCGGTGAGGTCGTTGTCCTTCTCGCTCACACGCTCGGCGCCGATGGTCGGGCCGGTGATTTCCGACAAGGAATGCGCCAGGAACACCAGCGGCTTGGACGGCGAACGCAGGTTCGTCGACTGATACTCCGGGTGCAGGTAGTCAGGCTGCGTACCCGCTTGCGGGCGCCGGTAACCGGGCTTGTCACTCATGAAGCAATCCTCTTTATGCTTGTTGGACTCAAACGCGCTCTATCGCCAACGCCAGCCCTTGGCCAACGCCCACGCACATGGTCGCCAGACCTTTGCTGCCACCGGTTTTTTCCAGCTGATGCAGGGCCGTCAGCACCAAACGCGCGCCGCTCATGCCCAGCGGGTGGCCGAGGGCGATAGCGCCGCCGTTCGGGTTGACCTGCGGCGCGTCGTCCGCAATTCCCAACTCACGCAACACCGCCAGGCCCTGGCTGGCGAAAGCTTCGTTGAGTTCGATCACGTCGAAATCGGTAACTGCCAGGCCCAGGCGTTCCACCAGTTTGCGTACCGCCGGGACCGGGCCGATGCCCATCACCCGCGGTGCAACAGCGGCGCTGGCCATGCCCAGCACCCGGGCACGGGCGGTCAGGCCGTGTTTCTTCACCGCTTCGGCAGACGCGAGAATCAGCGCGGCGGCGCCGTCGTTGACGCCTGAGGCGTTGCCGGCGGTGACGGTCTTGTCCGGGCCGTTGACCGGCTTGAGTTTGGTCAGGGCTTGCAGGGTGGTATCGGCCCGCGGATGCTCGTCTTGCTCGACCACGGTTTCGCCTTTTTTATGGGCGACCCGCACCGGCACGATTTCTTCAGCGAAGAACCCTGCGGCCTGGGCGGCAGCGGTACGTTGCTGGCTGCGCAAGGCGAACGCGTCCTGGTCGGCGCGGGAGACTTTGTAGTCGTCGGCCACGTTGTCGGCGGTTTGTGGCATCGCGTCGACGCCGTACTGGGCCTTCATCAACGGGTTGATAAAGCGCCAGCCGATGGTGGTGTCTTCCAGCTTCATGTTGCGCGAGAACGCTGCATCGGCTTTGCCCATCACAAAGGGCGCGCGGGACATCGACTCGACGCCGCCGGCAATCGCCAGCTCCATCTCGCCGCTGGCGATGGCGCGAAAGGCCGTGCCAATCGCGTCCATGCCCGAAGCGCACAAGCGGTTGAGGGTCACGCCGGGAATGCTGTCCGGCAGGCCGGCCAGCAGTGCAGCCATGCGTGCCACGTTGCGGTTGTCTTCGCCGGCCTGGTTGGCGCAGCCGAGGAAAACCTCATCGACAGCGTTCCAGTCCACGGACGGGTTGCGCTCCATCAGCGCCTTGATCGGCAGTGCCGCCAGGTCATCGGCGCGCACGGTGGACAGGCCACCGCCAAACCGGCCGATGGGGGTACGAATGGCGTCACAGATAAATACGTCGCGCATCAGGCTTCTCCAGGTGCTTGGCCATGGGCGGTGGCCGTGCGGGCTTCAAGGTCGCGCAGGGCAGTCAGCTCAACGTCGGTGGGCTCGGCAGTGGTGCTGACCTGCTCGGCGAAACGAACTGCCCAACCGGTGGCGGCGCTCACTTGCTCACGGGTCACGCCGGGGTGCAGTGCGGTGACGACAAATTCGTGAGTGCCCTCCTCCGGTTCCATGATGCACAGGTCGGTAATAATTCCTACCGGGCCGGCGCCTGGCAGGCCGAGGCGTTTACGCGAGTCGCCGCCTTCGCCGTGGCCCACGGAGGTGATGAAGTCCAGCTTGTCGACAAATGAACGGGCCGACTGCTTGAGGATGATCAGCACGCTCTTGGCAGAACCTGCGATCTCCGGCGCACCGCCAGCACCCGGCAGGCGGACTTTGGGTTGGTGATAGTCACCGACCACGGTGGTGTTGATGTTGCCGAACCGGTCGACCTGGGCTGCGCCGAGGAAGCCAACGTCAATGCGCCCGCCTTGCAGCCAGTAGCGGAAAATTTCGCCAGTAGGCACCACGGTGTCTGCGGTTTCCGCCAGCTCGCCGTCGCCGATGGACAGTGGCAACACCGACGGCTTGGCGCCAATCGGACCGGATTCGTAGATCAGCACCACGTCTGGCGAGGAAGTCAGGCGTGCGAGGTTGGCGGCCTTGGAGGGCAGGCCGATACCGACGAAGCACACCGAGCCGTTTTTCAGGCGGCGCGCGGCGGCGACGGTCATCATTTCATTGGTCGAGTAAGCCATTATTTAGCCTCCGTCGAAGCGGCCAGTTTGGCCTGGAATTCGCTGAAATCGGCGGTGCCGTGGATGTATTCGTCGATCCAGGCGGTAAAGGTCCCACGGTCACGAGCGATCGGGTCCCAGGCTTGGTAGAAACGGTTGTCGCGCTGGTTGTAACCGTGGGCGTAGGACGGATGTGCGCCACCAGGTACATGGCACACCGCGGTCAGGGCCCAGGTTGGCAGGACGCAGGCGTTCATTGGCGCGTTGAGGTCATCGACAATTTCTTCGACGGTGACGATGCAGCGCTTGGCCGCCAGGGCCGCTTCCTTCTGCACGCCGAGGATGCCCCAGAGCAGCACGTTGCCCTTGCGGTCGGCCTTTTGTGCGTGGATCACGGTGATGTCCGGGCGTACCGACGGGACGGCCGCCAGCACTTCGCCGGTGAACGGACAGGTCACGGTCTTGATCAGTGGGTTGACCTTCGGCAAGTCAGACCCGGCGTAGGCCCGCAGCACCGCGAATGGCAGGCCGGAGGCGCCAGCGACGTAGGCATTGGCCAGGTCGGCGTGGCTGTGTTCTTCGATTTCCAGCGGTTGCGGCCATTGTTTCTCGACTGCGTCTCGCAGGCGATGCAGGGAGCCCACGCCAGGGTTGCCGCCCCAGGAGAAAATCAGCTTGCGCGCACAACCGGCACCGATCAATTGGTCGTAGATCAGGTCGGGGGTCATGCGTACCAGCGTCAGGTCTTTCTTGCCTTGACGAATGATTTCATGACCCGCCGCCGTAGGGATCAGGTGAGTAAAGCCTTCGAGCGCGACGGTATCGCCGTCGTTGACGAACTGCTTTACCGCATCAGCCAGGGTAAGGATTTCAGCCATGGGGTTGGGCTCCCGGTATGGATCAAAAAAGGCGCTGGGGCAGCGCCGAAGTGCTTGCAGATTAAGCCGGGGAAAACACCTAAACAATCCGATAATCGACTGAGTGTTCGATTATCGAACGGATTGTTGCCTTGCTACCGGTCAGCTCAAACAACAAAAATTCACGCCGACCACAGTTCAATGTGGGAGCTGGCTTGCCTGCTATGGCATCCCCGCACTGCAACTGAAAGACCGGGGCGCCAGCATCGCAGGCAAGCCAGCTCCCACATTATTGAACCGTGCTCGCCTTCGTTCAGGTCGCATCCGCATGGCTGACCATGCCTTTGATCACCACCGCAGCTGTCGCCACCGCAGCCGGAATCACCAGCGCCGTGAGCACCTGTTCGAAGTTCCAGCCCAGGCCCAGCAACGTCGCGCCCATCCATGCGCCGAGGATCGCGCCAAAGCGGCCGATGCCGAGCATCCACGACACGCCCGTGGCGCGGCCCTGGGTTGGGTAGAAACGTGCGGCGAGGGACGGCATGGCCGATTGCGCGCCGTTGACGCACATCCCGGCGATCAGCACCAACGTCGCCAGCACCGTGATGTTGCCCAGGCTCTGCCCGACCGCGTAGGCAAACACCCCGGCCAGCAGGTAGAACGTACCGATGACTTTGTGCGGATTGAACCGGTCCATCGCCCAACCCACCCCAACCGCGCTCAGCACACCGCCAAACTGGAACAACGCGCCGATAAACGCGGCTTGCTCCATGCTGGCGCCGCTGTCACGCATCAGGGTCGGCAGCCAACTGGTGAGCAGGTACACAATCACCAGGCCCATGAAGTAGGTCAGCCACAACAGCAGGGTGCCGGCGCTGTAGGTGCCGGAGAAGATCACCGCGAAAACGTTGCGGGCCTTGACGGTTTTCTGCTCGGGGACGCTGAAGCTTGAGGCCTGGGCGACGATGTTCGGTTCGATAGGCGCGAGGGTCTTGCGCACCTTGTCGGTACCGCGATTGCGCACCACCAGGTAACGCGCCGACTCCGGCAACCAGAACAGCAGCACCACCGCCAGGATCAACGGCAAGATGCCGCCGATCATCAGCAGGCTGTGCCAGCCGAACGTCGGAATCAGCTTGGCCGAGATAAAGCCGCCACCGGCCATGCCCAGGTTGAAACCGCAGAACATGCTGGTGACCAGCAACGACTTATGGCGCTCGGGGGTGTATTCGGACAGCAAGGTGGTCGCGTTCGGCATCCCGGCGCCCAGGCCAAGGCCCGTGAGGAAGCGCAACACCAGCAATTGATCGACATTGCTGCTGTAGGCCGACGCCAGGCTGAACGCCCCGAACACCAGCACTGCGCCCACCAGCACCACTTTGCGGCCAAAACGGTCAGCCAGCGGGCCGGAGCCAAGTGCGCCGAAGACCATGCCGATCAACGCAGCACTCATCACCGGGCCGAGGCTGGCGCGGTCGATGCCCCAGTCCTGGGAGAGCGCCGGGGCAATGAAGCCCATGGCGGCGGTGTCGAGGCCGTCGAGGAATACGATAAGGAAACACAGGATCACCACTCGCCATTGATAGCGCGACAGTGGCTGGGCATTGATGAAGGACTGCACGTCCAGACACGTACCGACAGACGAAGGCTGATTCATTATTTTTATTTCCACACCAAGGGGCGGGCGGACGACGCAGGGCCGTCATTATTATTGGGGTTGGCCACTGAACCTGATGGGTCAATGGCGCTGCCGCACATTAATAAGCCTTGGGAAACACCGTCAATTCGTCAAACCGGGATCTGTGCGGTCACCGAACAGCTTACGCAAATAACTGCGCACTCAGCTCCTGGCTGGCGCTGAGCATGCTCGGCAGGAAACGCTGCTCCAGCTCACTGCGGCTGACCCGCCCGGCGTGGGTGCTGATGTTCAGCGCAGCCAGCACTTGGCCTGAAGCGTCGTACACCGGCACCGCGATTGAGCGCAGGCCCTGTTCCAGTTCCTGGTCGACGATGCACCATCCCTGCTGACGCACTTGTTGCAGGCATTCGAGCAAGGCCTGCGGGGTGGTCAGGGTACGACTGGTTTTGGTTTGCAGGTCGGCGTGGTCCAGGTAGTCCTGCAGCGTGGCGTCGTCCAGCGCTGCCAGCAGGATGCGGCCCATGGAGGTGCAATAGGCTGGCAAGCGCCCGCCGACGGACAGGTCTACGGAGATCAGCCGCTGGGTGGTTGCGGAACGGGCGATATACAGGATGTCATCGCCTTCCAGGGTCGCCATGTTGCAGGCTTCGTGCAGTTGCTCGCTCATGCGGTCGAGGTATGGCTGGGCCGAAACGGCAAGCGGTGTAGATGAGAGGTACGCGTGGCCCAGCGTCAGCACTTTGGGCAGCAGCGAGTAGGTGCGCCCATCGGTGGTGGCGTAGCCGAGTTTGATCAGGGTGTGCAGGCAACGGCGCACGGCGGCGCGGGGAATTTCCGTGCGGTGGCTGATCTGGGCGATGGTCAGGTGGCGCTTGCGCTCCTGGAACGCCTGCACCACTGCCAGGCCGCGAGCCAGGGAGGTCATGAAATCCGGATCACCGGTAAACGCCTGGATGCGCTTGGCCGGGGACGCAACGATCGGCGGCGCCACTGAGGCGAAGGAGTTGCGCAATTGATCGTTCATGTAGGGTCCTTTCTCTTGTTTTAACCGCTGCGGGACGGTGATCGCTATTACAAGCCGCCTCACAACCGATAAACAAGGCAGGAGCGACAACATTGTGCGATTATCGGACGATCATTCGATTATCGCAATTTGTTGCTGAAACACACCCGTGGGGCGCCACCGCTCCGCTAACAGGTATATCAACCGACTTTGAGCGCGGACTTTAAAACACGCCGAAGTTACGGGTTATTTGCAACCTGTAGAAGACTGAAAATTCTATGACGCCAATATTCTGAAAATTACCTTGAGTGCCTGCGTAACAAAATCCTCACACCAAGTTGACGATTTTTAACTTGATGGCGATAGTGTTATTCAAACACCCCGCTATAATGCATCCTGTGTGGAGGCCAGCCCGTCTCAACAGCGGGTCCAACCTCAGCAAACCGTGCACCGGCTTTGTGCACACCCACCGCAAGTACCTGACACTCATTTCAAATGCCTGCCAATTGCTTGCGACTTGAAAAGAAAACTGTTGCTACGACAGCTGTTCTTCTCCGGTGCCGTGGCCGCATGCAATTAAGAAGTGATTTATCCTTTCTGGCATCGCGCTTCACCGGAATTAAACTCAACTCAATTAGGTAACAATGTGACGAAAGACGAACTGCGCGCGGAACTTGAGCGCCAGGAACAACGTTACAAGGATGTTTACGGCGGGGAAATCACCACCTACGCCGCCCAGCCAGAACCTGAACGCAAGCCATGGCGTAAACGAGCCAGTCTGCTCGATCAGGCTTTTGCCCAGGAAATCCAAAAGATTGAACAGGACCTCAAAGCCGAAGAGCCATAAGCAAATCGGGTTGAGCCTCACAGGTCTGCCATCTCTCTGCCAGTACTCCATGGCGGAGGGAGGACTCTTCTGGCTGTGTCAGCGAAATTTCATACAATTGTTTCAGACATTGCGATTTGGCCGTCCAAACCTTGAATTTTGCCTGTCGGCCTTATAAATCAAAGGCTTGCTCGAGCCCCGAAAACGCTGGGATACGCCCCGTTCCCACATTTTTTTTCGTTGTCGAATGTTACCGATGAGCAGCTAGTGCATTGATTACCGATGTTTTCTGGCATAATCGCGCCCCCTTACGACCGGGTCAGAAAACCTTCATGATCGATTTATTCAGCGGACTGGATGCTTGGGTGCTTGTGAGCCTCTTGCTCGCCCTGGCCTTTGTCCTC